>Ga0154382_131_pt1 | contig 24992 bp, 26 predicted proteins | sample RifGroB1_FD_105626 | JGI IMG/M metagenome (GOLD analysis project Ga0154382, IMG submission 105626) | Bdellovibrionales bacterium GWB1_55_8 | reverse complement strand
GCCCAGTCCTGCTCGTCCTGCTGGAGTATGGAATCAAAGCTCTCCGCAGAAGCCTTCGTGTCTTCCACCCAGTGTCGGAGTTCTGGGCCGCCGTTGATCAGGTCAATCGCCAGGCGTTCGGTTTCGTATTCGTAAGCGAACGAGCGCCAGAGTTCGTATTCGGGATGTTCGAGGCGAATTGCTTTCAACCAGAGTGCCACGAGGCGATAGGGCTTGAACTGTTCGTGACTATAGGAGGGGTCATCGACATGAATCTGAAAACCATTACACATTTTCCCCGCGTGCTTGTGAAACGTGGGCTCGAAGTGGCACGAGCGGATTCGGCAGCCCTGAAGCCATGAGGGCGCGATCTTTTCCATGCGGCTCAGGATCGCCCGCATATTCAGTTGAGGGGCGCCGAGCGTTTCGAGCGGACGCGTCGTTCCCCGCCCCTCGGATAAATGGGTGCCTTCGATCAAAACGGTTCCAGGATAGCAGCGGGGCATCCAGGGGGTCGCTGCATTCGGGCTTGGATTCACCCAGGACAAAGAACCTGAAGGCCAGCCAAAACCCGGCGCGGCATCCGGGTGATAACCTTCCATTTCGATCACGTTGAGATCGATGTCGAGTTTGCGTCTGGACGAATACCAGCGTGACGCTTCGCCCAGCGTCAGCCCGTGACGCATCGGAATACGAGCTGCCCCGACGAAGCTCTGCCAGCCTTCGCGGAGGGTCATTCCCTCAACAGGCCTGCCTGCAGGGTTTGGCCTGTCGAGGACCCAGACGGCTTTTCCCGCTTTCGCGCAATCCTCAAGAATGTAGAACAGCGTGGTGAGAAAAGTGTAAATGCGACAGCCGACATCCTGCAGATCGACCAGGATGACGTCAAAGCGGTCCAGCATTTCCGCTGTTGGACGGCGGACTCTTCCATACAAGCTGTAAACCGGAATTCTATGGACAGGATCGATGTAGTCCTCGGATTCGATCATATTATCCTGCTTGTCTCCACGCATTCCATGCTGCGGACCGAAAGCGGCAGTCACATGAATGTCGTTGCAGGTCATCAGCGCATCCACGCTGTGATGGAAATCTGAAGTCATGGATGCAGGATGGGCGAGCAGCGCGACTCGCAGGTTCTTGAGCGGCGTCCGCAGTTTCGTGTTTTTTGTGAGACGGTCTATTCCGAGTAGCATCTATTCATCAGATTAGCCCGAATTTCAAACGTGAACAAGGAAAGCGCCGCGCGCATGAAAGTCGGGCTGGAGCGCCGGATGCGCCAGGGCCCAGTACTCGGTTCGGTCCGGGTCACGGCGGCGCAGGACGGAAGCGATTCCGATTTCCCAGGCCTCCGACTTCTGCAGAAAGGGGATGGCATTGAGGTCCGCCTTTAACGTGATGGCGCTCAGCTGAGCGTCAGGTTCGATCTGCACGGATCCGACGGGGGCTGTCCTCATGCCTTTCCTGTAACCGTCGAAAAGATACGCATTCCAATCGCCAAAAGGTGAGGCGTTGATTTCCAGGTAACTCTCCTGCCCGGAGCTCGAAATGAAAAGTTCGAAGCAGGTGTGGCGCCAAAGCTCGTCGATTCTGCTGCCCAACGGAGCGGACGCATTGACTCTGCTCAGAAAGAGATCCTGGATTTCACGTAGCTCGAAGTCCGCTTGGATCCGCTGGCTTTGTCTTGAAATCTCGCAAATGATCTGACCCGATGCGCTGGGGTCGAAAGAGTTAAGGAGCATTCTCGAATGCCTTGCGGATCTCCTGGATCCGCTCGCGTAGCTGGCGCAGACTAAATGGCTTGTGAATCAGCCGAGTCTGCACTGATTCCAGGAAAACCTGAGCTTCGGGGGTCGTAGCGCCCCCGGTGATGAAGACCATCCGGTCCTCGAGACCAGGATGAGCGGCCTTGAGCTGTTGGTAGATTTCCATTCCCGAAAGCTTTGGCATCAGCAGGTCGCAGAAAATCAGGTCGAAGCGGCCGGTAAGGGCCTGTTCGAGGCCTTTTCTGGCGTCTGTGGTGCTGATTACCTCGTGATCGCGGGAAAGCAGCAGGCTTACAGTGGATGCGACGTTCTCGTCGTCATCGATTACCAGGAGGTTCAGGCGCTCAGATGTTGAATTCACGGCCGTAAGTATAACGATCGGGGTCAACTTTCCCCAGTCTTTTCTTGAGTCCGAAAGGGATCCGCTGATAGAACTATGCGTGAAGAGGGAAATTCAGCATGGGAGCTCAATGGAAGCACGCCGGTCGAGTTCAGAATTCGGCCAAAAGGGGAGCACTGATCAGCAAGCTCGTGAAGGAAATCACGGTCGCCGCCAAGGCCGGCGATCCTCATCCGGATAATAACCCGAGGCTTCGTGTTGCAGTGGACGCGGCTAAAAAGGCGTCGGTTCCGCGCGACAACATCGAGCGGGCTATTAAAAAGGGTGCAGGGCTGCTTGATGAACAGGTGTCCTACGAGCTGATCACTTATGAGGGATTCGCTCCGCATAAGGTCCCCGTAATCGTCGAATGTCTGACCGATAACAAAAACCGCACAGCCGCTGATATTCGCGGGCTGTTTCGAAAAGCACAGCTCGGCGCAATTGGGAGCGTGGCTTGGATGTTCGATCGCACCGGGATCGTGGAAGGGACACATCCCGCGAGGACCATGGACATTGAAGGCGCTGCGATTGAAGCAGGCGCTCAGAATGTTGAGCCGCTGGAGCCGGAAGAGGTCCCGGAGAACCAGGCTGGCGCACGATTCTTTTGCGACCCTACGGATCTGGATTCGGTAAGCAAGGCACTCTCCAGTTCGGGATGGACGGTCACAGCCTCCGAGCTAAGTTATCAAGCCAAGAATTTTGTGGATATTTCCGAGGATCAGAAAAAAGAAGTCGCAGAGTTTCTGAATTCGGTAGATGAGCATGACGATGTTCATCGCGTTTACGCAGCGATGAAATAGTAAGCTCCTGAAATCGCAGGAAAATATTACTGAATAAAACTGGTTTATTTTTCTTGCTGAAAGCCGTCAGGCCCCCTATGCTGACGGCCCGTGAGCACCTATTTTTCAAGAAAAGTTGGCGGGCGCCGGGCTTTGCAGACGGCTTTTTTGGTCTCATTCACCTGGTTCGCTTCAGCGTTCCTGCAGCCCGCTGCTGAAGCGGCTCCGCTGCCGCGTGGGGTTCCCCCGTGCCTTTCCAACCAACACGGTGCACTTCCCTTTATGAACGACCAGGTACTGGCCTGGAAAAAAGAAACGCCCAATCAATGGCAGGCGCGTGCTTTGATTTCGGGTCAGGTGCAATCTCTCATAAAAAAGAGAAAAACGCATATGCACGTCAAGGTGAAGATCGGCAATGGATCGCGCGACACGATCGAAGTCGTCTATAACAACGCGTTCGGCGCATTACCCAGGATTCAGGCGGGGATGATCACCGAGGTTTGTGGCGATTACATCACCGCGCGCGCCAAAGCAGGTCCATACCCGCCTTCGCCAGAAGGTGCGATCATTCACTGGGTGCACATTAATTCACGTGGCGGGGAGCATGAGGACGGGTTTTTCAGGATCGACGGCGTTGTGTATGGAAACCGACCCTCTGAAGTGGGCGGACGCGGGTTCCGCAATCTGGTCGACGGCTTTTCTGCTTTAGGGCAGCGAGCTGGCGCCTATTTCTTTCAGTACGAATAAAGAAAGCTCACTGAGCCACAGCGTCTTGGTAGAGGCAGTTCGCGCGGCCCTGATCGTTGCGATTTAACGTTCGCTTTTGTTCGCCCAGTCCGTAAGCATCAAAGCCGAAGACGGGGTACATGGACGCAGTGGCGTATTCCTGGTTCATTCCGGCGCTCGTGCAGTTAGGAACCACCTTGTCGCCTGGGCTTTTTTCGCAGCTATGGTCCAATCCCATGACATGGCCGAGCTCGTGCAAAACGATGGATTGCAGGTCAGGCGCCTTTCGGCCAGCGCTGAAAAACTTCTGATAGTTCAGCTCCATCACTGCCATGAAAAAGAAAGGCAAAGGATTTCCGGCGGACTTGCAGGTCTTTGTGAATGCGATGACATCCGCCGCCTCGGGATAGGGCCAGGTTTTATATTTGTAGATCACGATAGAACCCTTGAATTCAGTACCCGTGAGAATTCCACCCGCACAAAGGTTGGCGGGTCGAGCTGCGGTTGAGGTGCGGGGATTGGCAGGGTCGCCGTAGTCTATCGCTGCCATTCCCAGGCTGCTGGCGTAAAATGTGTTCCAGGTGTCTGCTGCCGCGACAATGGCCTGAGTTTCCTCTGCGGAAAACGCGCCCTGCTGAAGTGCGATCGGTACGGCGGTGACCTTCCAGCGAGCAGTCAGGGTTCCTGCCTGGTCCTGGGGTAAAATGCATTCCTTCACCACCTCTTTATCGCCGGAACCCAAGGCGCAACCTGACAGCAGCATTGCCAAAGCAAGCGTCGCCCAATGTTTTCCTAATGATCGTTGGCGTGTCACGCCCAAGTGGTCCCCCAAGTCAACAAAGTTGATAAATACAGTATACTATTAAAAATTCCTTACACGCAACTTTTTGATTAGACGCAGTTTCTGGTAATGTAGCCGCATGGTAGCACCCGAAAAACAGCAGCTAAAAACAGTGATCATTACCGGTGGAGCAAGTGGTATTGGCTATGAAACAGCTAAATTACTGTTAAAAACAGGCGGTTATAGGCTTGCGCTATTGGGCCGCAACCGGGCGGCATTGGAGGGGGCGGCTCAATCCTTGGGGGGCGCTTCGAGCCAGATCAGCGTCTTTTCCTGCGACCTTAAGGATTCAACGCAGATTCGAAAAATTATCGAGCGAATCGCGGGCACCTACCAGGGAATTTATGGTCTCGTGAACAACGCCGGAATTTACTCGGTGGGCGATCTGGCAAGTACAACTGAGGACTCCTGGGACGAGGCGATGAGCGTGAACCTCAAAGCCCCTTTTATTCTTTGCCAGGCCGTTGCTGCGGAAATGACCCGAAGTTCATGGGGTGGCAGGATCGTTAACGTATCTTCCACTGCCGGAATTCTTCCGAATCAATCGGCGCTCGCTTATTCCGTTTCCAAAGCAGCGATCATTCAGCTCACTCGCTCGCTAGCGAAGGACCTTGGGAAAAATAACATAACGGTCAACTGTGTGTGTCCCGGCATTGTGAAATCTCCTCTCCACGAGGCGTACCATCCGGGAGGAACGCAGCTCGAAGAGTTTTACGCAAAACGTGGTGCTGCCCTTCCATTGGGCAGAGTCGGTGAGTCGAGGGATGTGGCCGGAGCTATTCGGTACTTTTTGACCGAGGAAGCAAGCTGGATCACTGGAGATGTGATGGTCATCGGCGGTGGTCGACTCCTCCTCTAGCGCTCCATCGAGCGTTGCCCTCGAGGTCCGTTCGTGACGTTTTGATTTTCCACGAGGATAGAAGATCCAGCACCTGTGCTGTCGGATGCCCGTATGAATTCCCGGCGCCTGAGGATATCCAAGCATCGGTGGGTTGTACGAGCGAAAGAAATTCTCGAGTGGTCGAGGTTCGTGAGCCATGATGACTGATCTTTAGAATCCGTTTTCCTTCGGTCTCGAAAATAAACTGCCTTTTTACCCATCGCGCGATCGCCAACTCATGATCTGCATGGGAATCTCCGGCTGAAAGATAGAATCCTCCGCCTTCCAGTGGAATGAGTATGGCGGACATATTCTGATTGCGTTTTCCACGCGAACTGCCGGACTCGTCTCGTGACACAGCAAACGGAATGCAACCACTCGCACCACCTCGGCAGGACAATGGCAAAAGGGTTTTAAGTTTCCGGAGTCCTCCTGCATGGTCTTCGTCGGAGTGAGTCAGCATCACCCAGTCGAGCGAAACCAGCTGACGACCCGCAAACAGCCTGATCCAGGCTGAATCGGAAAGTGCATTCTCGGGTCGCGTATCCACCATGCCGATCTGATTGCCACTCCAGACAAGCGCAGCATCTCCCTGACCCACATCGAGTTGTTCGATGGAATGAGCCGTTATCTGTTCTGAAGAACCGGTAACATTCTGGGACGTTTGACAGGCCCGAGAAACCGTTCCGAAAACGAGCGCGAGCATGATGGCCCAGATGCGTGCACGTCCGGAAAAACGTTGGAAGGTGAGGAAAGCCGCCAAAACGGCGCCACCGGCAAGGGCCCATGACGGGAGAACCCACAAGGTCCGTGCCCACGCGACGCACTGAAAGAGCAGAATGATTATCTGTGTTGAGAACCAGCTGGCGGTTGCCGCAAGTTTTTGAGCAGCAATTGTCCAGCCGAACAGATCGAAAACGGAAGACATCAGAAGAACTGGAAAGAAAGAGGTACAGAACAACGGAATCGTGAGGAGGCTCAAAACGGGCGTCGCCAGTGCCACGAGTTGATGTACGGAAGCCTCGTACGAAGCGACGAGGACCCAGGAGCCGACGGCAAGATGCCAGTGCTGAAGAAATGCATTTTTTCCGCGAGAGCTCTCGAGGGTGAGCATTCCTCCTCCGACCGCGAGTGCGTAAATCCATCTGCCCGGAGCCCAGGCGCCGGGCAGGTCGAGCCATGCACGTCCCAGCGCCACAGCAAGATCGGTCGAAAGAGCGACGCTCAAAGGTGCCCATCTTCGCCACCGAAAACCGGCTTGTCGCGCGACCGTGCGCACCAGTATCACGATCCATGGACGCAGCATTCCGGGACGTCCTCCGGACATGCACCATGCCCAGAGCCAGGCAGCTCCCGTAAGGGCTCGAGAGACCAGCAGCATGATCGGTAGTGTTGCTGCACGGGATCCGCCAATCAGGGTAGCCAGGAAGAGGATTACCCGGGAACTCCAGGCTGCCAGGGCGTAGAGATGAATGCCGGTTGCTGTAAGCAGATGAACGAATCCCAGTTCGCGAAGAAGGCTAGATGGATTACCGGGGGTTTTCTGATTCAGGAGCAGGTGTCGGCACACTCCAAGCGGATCATAAGGGGTCATCCATTCGGCTGCCCGTTCACGCGAAAGCTCTATTTCTGACTTTATCTTGCGGAGCCATGAAAGTTTTCCTTTAGGTATAAAGCCGTTTGCTGTGAAGCGACGGTGGATCACCTTCTTTTCGTCGCCTAACGGTGGATTCGCCAACGGCGACGTGATCCGCCATTTTCCGCTCCATGTTCCACATTGGGCAAATCGGTTTTTTCCTAAAATTCCGTGTCGCCAGACATCTTTGCCGATGCAAAGAGTGTATCCGTTCTCCTGTTGACGAACCCAGCACGAATCTGAACCTACTCGCTCGGCGAACCAGGGTGCCAGGCAGGTGTTGATCGTCTGCGCCGAAGAACGAACGTTTTTATGAAAGTGCACTTCCCGTGACTCAGCGTCTGATGCCCATAGTGATAGGGTTAGAATCAGTACGATTTCGACCACAGCTAACACGCATCCGGCTTTCAAGCGGAGCTGGAGCCTGGGCGCACCGGGTGATACGATTTGTTCATGATTCGGCAATTTCTCATGGATCACCTTGGATCTCCTGATAGGGATTCAATTATTTTCCTGCTTCTCCTTGCGGCGACTCCCGTGCTCGCCGGGGTGGTCTGGCTGTTACGTGCACCAAAGGAGCCCGAATCAAAATTCAGGAATTTCGAAGCCAACCGTCCCCGTGCGCCACGTGGAAATCAACCGAATGGGCCGATAGATGGAGCTGGACTGGCCCAGGCGAAAATGAAGCGCTTTGAAGGAGTGCTTCGTTTGGAAGGCATCAGAATCGACGGTTCTCCTCATGAGGTTTTAGGTATTTCTGCCGCCGCCACGCCCGCCCAGGTTCAAAAAGCTTATCGAGAGCTCATGAAACGCTTTCACCCGGACAGGGTCGGACGTCCGGGGTCTCGTGAATGGACGGATGCTCAAATAATCGCTGAAGCGATTAATCGAGCGAAAGAGGCCCTCCTCAAGAAGAGTTGAATGATCCGCTTCTGTCCGGTCATTTACCCGGTCAGAGCTGTTTCGGCTCGATAATACGCTGCTTCCGCAAAATGAGCTGAGGAAGGCGTGCTTTGGCCATCTAGCCAGGCCAAAGTAAGCGCGAGTCGGATAACCTTGTGACGAGATCGCAATGTTGCAACGCGGACACCTCCAAGCCAACGCTGCCAGAGCTGATTGGTCTCGAGGAGCCTTTCAAGTTCACCGGCAGAGAGCCGGCCAGGAATTTCTCCCCAGCGCTTTTCCAGCTCAATTCGTCCTTTGCTCAGACGTTCCCGTAAAGCCTGTATTGGCACCTTTTTTTGGGCGAATGAATCGGGCATGGATGTCACGAAGAGGACGATATCCATTCGATCGAGCACGGGACCGGAAATTCGCGAACGGTAATGCTTGCGATGAGCCGGGGAACAATTACAAAAATTCGGCACGGGCAAACCGGAACCAGAAGTTTCTGGTAACGGCAGTTCTCGCGGCCAGCCTCCGCAGGGGCAGAGATTCCCGGTTGCGGCGAAGAGAAAACGCGCAGGAAGTTCGGATGACGCTCCTTGAGCGCCTGGTATCGCGATGGTGCCGCTTTCGAGGGGTCCCCGGAGCGATTCCCTTGAATCACGAGCCCACTCGGGAAACTCATCTGCTATCAAAAGGCCGCCATGTGCGAGTGAATATTCGCCGGGTTTCATAGACGAGGCCCGGGCTGATCCCAGCAGATGGAAGGGCTTCGTATGCGGGCCGACCCGGCGGAAGGGGGCCCTGTTCAATTCCACTCTCTCGCTTGGGCGAAGTTCGGCCAGCAATTGATGGTGAAGTTGCATCTTTCCAGATCGCTCAGGTTGAAGAGCTTGCAACCATTTCAGCGCATGACTTTTCCCAGACCCCTTTGGCCCGAGCAGAAGCAGATGGTGTGAACCCAGCGATGAAGCCAATATCGCTCGCTCGAGGAGCGGCGAGAGAGGCAGAAGTTCGTGATCGCTGGTGTCGGCCCGCCGGTAGTTTGTTTCTAGGGGAGCTTGGCTGATCTCCTCTGCGACAATTGAGCAGCTTGGACGCTTTCCGACCAATTGATTCCAGGCATCCGATAAACTTGATGCCGTCAGCAGAGTGGGAGAGGGGGACTGGAATGCAGACGACTCCCGTAAGAGACTAAGGCTTGCTTGAGCAGCGTGAATATCGCTCGCCGGTATAATTACTTTGGACGCCTGATGTTTCCAAGCGGCAAACAAGGTGCGCGTGACCCGTCCTGCCGAATGGAGGCTTCCGTCCAGGCTGAGCTCCCCGCAGGCGACAATGGAGCCGCCTTTCTGATGTTTTTCTCGTTCGGCAAGAATAGCCAAGGCAATCCCAAGATCCAGACCCGTTCCGCACTTCCGAACACTCGCGGGTGAAAGATTCACCACTATCCTTCGTTTTGGAAACTCCATTTTCGATGCGTCTATGGCAGCGCGGATTCGTTCTCTTGCTTCTGATACTTCAGGGCCAGGAAGCCCGATGATCTGAAAACTGGGAATTTGCAGGTACGTTGCTACTTCAATTGCTTGAAGCTGTGGAATGGGCTCATGGTCCAGGGGAGCGAAGAAATGCATTCTCCGATGTTGTGCACTCGTTGTGCCGGTTCAGCTATCAAGGAGCCCGCGTGCATTGAGGAGTTCCATTGCGGGAATGTTCGCGTAAACACTGGGAACGAAATTAATGAAACCAGCGAGGTGGGCCATCATCGTATTTTCGCGTTCGACGAGCAGTGAGGGTTTTCCCGCGCGAGATACGACGCGAACAGGGTCTCTTTCGCTGTAAAGGTTGTCGGAAATCCGCCCGCGAACGATGTGTCCGAGGTCTCGCGTGAAAAGCACATCCTTCTCGGGTATATCGGCGAGAATCCATTCTTTTCCGGTACCATGTTTCTCAAGCACTTTTTCAAATTCGAGAACTTTTGCTCGGATCTTTCCGATCAGTTTCTTCTTCTCGTTTTCGTTTCCTTCCGCTTTCAGGATTCTATGGCTGAAAAGCGGATGATTCAGGGTTTTCGGCGGATGCCGATAAAGCAACATTTCCGTTAATTCCGCGATTCTCGGGTCCTTGATCAGTTTGCGATACCGGACTTTCTGGCATTTCGTCATGAAATAGACGTCATTCCACCAGAAGAATCGCTCGTCATGTTCGCTCACCATCGTGAGCAGGTCCTGGAACTGATACATCAGGTCGTGTTCAAGAAAGGCCTGGGCTACGTGACTTGACATGATGTCGAATTTTGCGGAGCCCGGATTTTTAATGATCTGGCTGTACCAGCTGAAGCGGGCGATCAGGAAGTCTTCCACGGCGTGGACGGCATTTTCCGTCACGCCGAACGCGAGCTGACCTTTTCCGGCATCATACGGCACCAGGCTTGACAGAATGTATTCGCGGTCAAACTGCCCGTACTTCAATCCGGTGTAATGGGCATCGCGGAGAAGGTAGTCCATGCGGTCGGCATCGAGATCCGAGTGCATGAGCTGATTGGCGATCAGATAAGGAGAGTCGCCTTTAATGATTTTGGAAATGAAGCGCACATCGAAACCGTACTCTTCAAGAATTCGTGTCAAGCCACCATCGAAATCCGTATTCTTGATGAGGAATGATCCCAAATGCTCGTGGTTGTTTGGAAGATCCTTCTTGTTCTTTTTTGCTCGACGGAGGTCGTGGCCATGTCTGAGATAAGCATTCTCGATCGCATGGCTGAAGGGAAAGGTTCCAATGTCATGGAGAAGTGCGGCGATCCTGAGGCTCTTGTGCAGCATCGCGGCTTCGTTCGTCGCTCTCCGGTCAAATAATTCGGTATCCGGTACGGCTATTCCCAGCGCCCGAACCATTTGATCCATCGAATGCATGACCCCGATCACGTGGGCGAAGCGATTATGCTCGGCTCCCGGAAAGATGTAATTCGCAAACCCGAGCTGTTTAATCCATCGCAAACGTTGGAAATAGGGCGAGTTGATGATCTTCTCTTCCCATTCAGTAATGGGAATGAAGCCATAGAGAACATCAAAGATGACCTGCGACCTGCGGCGCGCGCGCTGCGGCGATTCTGGCGTGGGCATCAGCCCTTCTTCACCTTGTCCGGAACCGCATTGAGGTCGCGGAAGAGCGCCAGGATTTCGTCCTGGGTCATAACCTTCGATTCACGTTCGCCGTATTTGCGAACTGCGAACTGACCGGCCTGCATTTCTCGATCACCTGCTACCAGCGTGAACGGAATTTTTGCTGTCTGTGCTTCGCGCGTTTTGAATCCCATCGATTCGTTGCGGTCGTCGAGTTCAATCCGGAAACCTATTTCCTTGAGTTTCGTTCTGAACTCCCTGCAATAATCATTATGTGGATCTTTGATCGGAACCACCCGGGCTTGGACAGGGGAGAGCCAGAAGGGGAACGCGCCAGCGACGTGTTCGATCAGGATGCCCATGAAGCGTTCGATGGATCCCAATACCGCCCGATGAACCATTACCGGGCGATGCTCGACGTTATCTGAACCGATGTAGCCGAGTTCAAACCGTTCGGGCATGTTGAAGTCGAGCTGAATCGTTCCGAGTTGGTGCTCTCTCTTCAGAGCGTCTCGCACGACAAAGTCGATTTTCGGACCATAAAAGGCACCATCGCCTGGATTGATATTGAAGGGGCGGCCCAGGCCCTCGAGGACCTTTTTCAGCCCGTCTTCAGCCTTATCCCAAAGGGCATCGGAGCCCACGCGTTTTTCAGGACGTGTCGAGAGATAGATTTTCACGTCCGTGAAATCAAACAGATCGTAGGTTTTCAGGATCATATCGACGACCCGATTGATCTCTCGTTCGATCTGGTCGGGCGTACAGAAGATATGAGCGTCATCCTGGCAGAAACTCCGTACGCGGGTCAGTCCAGCTGTTACCCCGGACTTCTCATACCTGTGAATGCGCCCGAAGTCCGCAAGTCGGAGTGGAAGATCGCGATACGAACGTCTGTGAGAGGAATAGATGAAAGTCGCCGCGGGGCAATTCATGGGCTTCACGGCGAACTGACGTTCGTCAATTTCCGTGAAATACATCGCATCCCGGTAATTGTCATAGTGACCGCTTCGATGCCAGAGGGCTACGTCCATGATCTGCGGCGTGATCACCTCGTCATATTCATAGGGGCCGTAAAGGTCGCGAACATATTGAACCAGGCGGTTGTAAATCACCGTTCCTTTGGGGTGGAAGAACGGAGAGGCGGGCGATTCCGGATGAAAGCTGAAAAGGTCGAGGTCCTTTCCGAGCTTCCGATGATCGCGCTTCTTTGCTTCCTCGAGCAGGTGAATGTATTCATCGAGCTCAGCCTTTGACTGGAAGACTGTTCCGTAAATACGCTGCAGCTGCGGATTTTTTTCATCGCCCCGCCAGTAAGCGCCAGCAACGGAAAGCAGCTTGAAAGCCTTGATTTGACCTGTTTTCTGGATGTGGGGACCTCGGCACAAATCAATGAAATCGCCTTCCTGGTACGTGCTCACAGTCGTGGCGCCAGTCTCTGTTTTCAGTGTCTCGATGATTTCGAGTTTGAAGTTCTGGCCGAGCTTGCGGAACGTTTCGAGAGCGTCAGGAATCGAGTGTTCGCGGCGGACGAATACCTCGTTTTTGTCGATAAGCCTTTTCATTTCAGCTTCGATTTTCGGAAGATCTTCGGGTGTGATCTTATGATCGAGGTCGACGTCGTAATAGAATCCGTTTTCCACAGTTGGGCCGATACCGAACTTCGCCGTTGGCCAAAGCCGCTGGATAGCGTGGGCCATGATGTGCGCGCACGAATGGCGAAGCGTTTCCAGTTCGCTGTGGATTTCCGGTTCCTGAAGGTCTTGAAGAGCTGTTTTATCCATAGAAGTTGGCAACTTAGCACAAAAGCTAGGCGTTCCGCAAATTTGGGAACCATTCTTCTCGAGTTTTTAATCATGAACGGTTTGGAACTTGCTCCAAGGGACCGGCAAAGGAGCTGCCATCATGAAATTGATTCATTTGCCGCTTATCGCGGTCTTCGCGTTTTTACTGGGCTGTGGACAACCTTGGGATGCCGAACTCGAAAGAGAAGAGCCTGTCGCGGCAGCGGACAATGCCGCTCCAACCGCTATGGGGCAGGGGCAGTCCGCCGAAACCAGTGATTCTGACCTGTTTTCGGCGGCGCATTTAGGACTTCGCCTGGTAGGTCCAGCTGCTCAGGATCCCGCAGTGCCCTGTCAGGAGTGCGTGGATCAGGAAATCACTGCTCAGTTCACCGAAAATGAAATCTCCATCCGGGAAATGCTGCATTTCGATAAAACGCTGTTTTTCACCTGGCCTGAAAACGCGTTCCCGACGAAGATCCGAACCGCTTATTTTAAGCATCGGGTTCAAAATCCAATGAATCAGCTTCTCGGACCGCCGGATCGTTTTCCGGTCTCCTTTGAGGCAGGCACCCGCGTATGGTTTATTCCTATTTCAAAACTGGCGCGTCTCATGGATCACGATCCAAGTTTTCAGCAGTGGCTTGGGCTTGACCTCGTCTTGGCTGACGGGCGGCGCCTCGAGATCCAAATTCGATTCCGAGCGCTCGGGATTTTGCCGGCCATGGTTACAAGTCAGATAGCGACAACGTTGCCAGGGAATGCTCATGAGTACGCGAAGCGTATAGGGGAGTCAAAGTGGCTGCTCAGGCGAGAGTCCATCTCGAATCCAGCGAACCGGCCCTTACGGGTATGGACAAGGCTTCAGCCCGTGGATCTCAGGCTCAGCACAGTGCTGACGTTCAACCGTTATCAAGATCAACCCAGAGCAGCTCCTGTTGGGCCAATTCCAGAGACGTACCTTTCAAGCGCGAGCGCCTCGTCGGGTGCGCTGCTGGTTCATAGACAAGGGGAAGATCAACGACTCATCATGGTGCCCGGTCATTGGGTACCGATTGACTTGGCGCCTGCGGAGTCTGTGACTTTGGAATGGGTCACTCCGATGATAGGTTCGACCCCATGTCGGGTACCACCAGAGGTGAGAAGAACGGCGCACTGGGAATGGAGAAGTGCCGTCAGGTGTCATCGAGGAGAGTGCATGGGCGGTGAGTATTACCCGCGTTATCAGGATGTTACGGAAACTTGGGGCATTACTGGCGCCGCAATTGTGGGGTCTTGGGGACGGGATTTGCGCGTTGCCAATCCGTTTACGCCAGAAGACCTGGCTACTGCTTCGGAACACCTTATTTCAGAAGACGAGAAAGTGAATCAGGTACGTCTCCTCTATTCCGAGGGTTTCCGGGTCCGAGAACAGGTGGGGACTCCGATATCTGCAGCACGCGGGGAATTTGCCTGCCAAGGAGTTTTCAGATGATGAGCGATCTAAAGAACTGCTGTACCTCGTCGCGATGCTATGAGAGTGGAGCTGACATGAGCCAACCCATTTTCAGCATCAGGCCGGCTACTGATGAGGATATTTCCGAGATTGTCAAAATTGAAAACGCTGTCCATTTGGCGCCATGGACTGCTGAACATGTGAAAGCGGAGCTGGAGAAGCCGTACAGCCATGTCTGGATCATGACGGACGACGAGACGGATTCCAAGCTGGCGGGTTACATCGTTTTCTGGCTTTTTATGGGCGAGTGCCAGATTTTGAATGTTGCCGTCGACTTGCCTTATCGCGGTTTAGGGTACGCCAAGCACATGATCCGGCAGGCTGCTAATCTGACAGCACGTGAAGGCATTCAAAAGATTACTCTTGAGGTCAGGAAGTCGAATCAAGCGGCAATCGCACTCTATCAGGGGATGAATTTTGTGATCACACAAATTCGCAAATCCTTCTACTCCAATGGCGAAGACGCCTATTTCATGACGCTGTCGCTCAAAGACGACGAGCTGCGTTTCTAATTGCAGTCCGTCAAACGGGCCGGCTGACAGCAATAAAAGCATAAATAGCCATGATAACAAGGCCTTAGTCTGAGCGGGCTGCTGGTTCTAAAGTTGCACTTGCCAGCTTCCGGGTTGCTCGGTAGAAGGGGGGGCGCATTATGAAGTACTTTAGTCTGTTTTTTGGATGGCTCGGGTTGGCTGCCATCGCCGTTTGCCTGAACTCAGCAAGTCTTATTCAGGCCGATCCGACAGATGACTTCAGCTTTACTCTGGCACATCCGCCGGAGACGGAAGTCTATCGCCTGCTGCCGGAACATCGTGTGGTCGACGTACTCTGGGATAGATTGGATCTTTTCCCGAAGTCTCAGATGCAAAGCCTGGCTCGGCACATCCTGGACCTTTGCCGGAAGTATCGTTTTGATCCTGTTTTCATTCTCTCCCTCATTGAAGTTGAAAGTGCCTTTCGTGTGAAGGCGGTTTCCCCTATGGGCGCGCTGGGGCTAATGCAGGTGATGCCGGCCACAGCCGACTGGATCACGCGCGGCTGGAAAGTAAAGCCAACGAGCGCCCGCGCGATCATGGATCCATTCATGAATATCTCCATTGGAATCGCCTATTTGGCTTTCCTCAGAGATCGCTATAGCGGCCTGTCTCCGTACTACCTTGTTGCTGCTTATAATGCGGGCCATGGCAAAATCGATGAGATCCTATTGCGCAAAGATTTCAGACCTGTTCAGACTAAGAAATATTTCGAGGACATCCGGCGGCGGGTACCGATGATGAGGTTTTATCGGTCGCAATCAAACGGTCGAAATGCCGTTCGCCAGGTGAACCGTACATCGAAACCGCAATTGATTTCCGGTGACGCCCGGCGTTTTGTAGTCGTTAGGAGTAAAAAGGGTGTTTGAGCTCAAGATTAAAATCGATTTTCCGGCCGGTCATAATCTGGTCGGATACGAAGGTGATTGCGCGCGTCCTCACGGACATAATTGGGAACTGGAACTCTTTGTCCGGTCCCGAGGCCTGGATAAAGTCGGGATGGCTGTTGATTTTCGGCTTATGAAGAAAGCGGCGAAAGAGCTAGTCTCTCGCTGGGACCATCAGAATCTGAATGAACTCGAGGAGTTCCGACATCTGAATCCTACTGCTGAGAATCTGGCTAAGATCGCGTTTGAGAGATTATCTACGCAGATCAATGCCCCAAGCGACGCGGGTCCCTGGGTGGACCGGGTTACGGTCTGGGAAAATCCGAGATGTTCAGCGACTTATATGGGTGAGGTTGGCCGGGGATGATCCGTCCTGTTCGAGCGGCACGTTGCGTGGTGCTCCTTTCTGGAGGACTCGATTCAGCCGCAAATCTCGCATTTTGTGACGATGACAAGAAACCTGTTCTCGCTCTTACGGTAGATTACGGCCAGCGCGCAGCTGTTCCGGAAATTGAGGCCTCGCGAGCCCTATGTGAGTACTATCGGGTGACCCATCGCACTCTGTGCTTGCCCTGGCTCGGGGAGCTGGGGGGGAGTTCCTTGACCGACAGCTCAAAGCAAATGCCCGAGCTAAGCCGGGAACAGCTGGATCGCCCGGAAATCACTCGAGAGTCAGCGCATGCCGTTTGGGTGCCGAATCGAAACGGCGTCTTGATTCACGTAGCCGCCGCATTTGCGGAAAGTTCCGAAGCTTCCGAGGTGATAGTTGGATTTAATAAAGAAGAGGCAGCGACCTTTCCTGATAACTCCCTCGAGTATTTGAAACGGGTTAATGAAGCGCTCAGTCTTTCGACTTCAACCCGTGTACAGGTCCGCTCGTATACTGTCGAATGGAATAAAGCGGAGATGGTAGGGCACTTGAGGAATCTCCGGCGAGAGTTTCCTTTCGAGCATGTTTGGAGCTGTTATTTTGGCGGCTCCCAGCGCTGCGGAAGATGTGAGTCCTGCCGGCGGTTCGCTCGGGCCATAGAAAGGGTATAAGGGCGTTTATGAGTTATCAAAATTCACTCGAGGCTCATTTTTCCACAAAAGACCGGGCATACACCGGAAAGGAGTTGCGCCCTCATTTCCTCCTCACGGAACTTGGACTGAGAGGATCGGGGATCGGGGCCTTCGTGGGACCTTGCCGGGTTGAAACGGAGCATCTCGTGGACTGGGAAGATCGTTTGGCGGAAGACCGGATCGAAGCTGCGCGCATGGTTCATTTTATCGGTGAGTTCTTCGGCATGGGGCTACGCGAGGGGGTGCTGCTTCAACGGCTTTTCATGGCAAGTCTTGGAGATTCCTTGAATGTACTTCTCCCTGAGGCCAACAGATTACGGAGGGAAGGAGACGACCTTTTTGTCGCTGAAAGAAAGCTTTCAGTATCGATCGTGACGGCATCGCCCGTATCTGTCCTGCTCCACACCGGCATCAATGTCGATCCTACTGGTGCCCCCGTACCCGCGATTGGCTTGTCTGAATTGGATGTGGATCCACAGAGCTGGGCAATGACCTTTCTTGACGGATTCGCGGCTGAATGGGCAAGCATTCAGTGGGCTTGCGCCAAAGTTCGTCCCGTGGTCTAGTTCGCCCTATGATCAGCGACATGGGAGTGATGGGGATTCCGAAGCAGGGGCCTGTCGTGGCCATTGACGGCCCGGCAGGAACAGGGAAAAGCTCGGTCACAAAGCGCCTGGCAGCCAGTCTCGGTTTCGTGCACATCGATACAGGAGCGCTTTACCGGGCCGTCGCTTTGATCGCAATGGAACAGAACTCCGGGAAACTCGACTCGGAGAAGGCTGAAATCGTCGCGCGAAAGGCCCATCTCGAATTCAAGAGAATGGAAGAGAAGAATCCGGCGAACCGGATTCTGGCTAATGGCCGCGATATTACGGACTTCATCCGAACACCGGAAATCAGCATGGCGGCCTCCCGCGTATCCGCATTTCCCGGTGTTCGCTCAGCTTTGCTTGGACTTCAGAGACGCCTTGGATGTGCGGGACGAGCGATTCTTGAGGGCCGTGACATCGGAACGGTGATTTTCCCGGACGCAGATGTGAAATTCTTTCTCGTTGCCTCTGTCGACGAACGAGCGAAAAGACGTCTTGCGGAGCTTGAAGGCGCGGGAGCTGATGCACCTTCATTTGAAGAAGTCAGAAAACAGATGATCGAACGTGATCATGGTGATTCCACTCGTGCCGTGGCCCCTTTGAAAAAGGCGGATGACGCTGTGGAACTTGATACGACTACCATGACCTTGGACGAAGTGGTTCGGTCCATGGAAAACCTTATCAGGCAGCGTCTGTCGCTTTAAGGAAATCATGGGAATCGGTATCGCGACCCTGGGCATTGGAAGCGCAATTGCGACAATGCTTGTGAAGCGCCGGAGAATTCCTGCTTTGTCGCGAAGCGCAGCATTGAACGTGCTCGTTGTGCGACCCGATCGCCTCGGCGATGTCGTCCTGTCCACACCCGTCTTCGAAGCCATAAAACGTGAGTTTCCCAAATCCCACGTGACTGCCTGGGTGAAGCCGTTCGTGAAGACTCTAATTGAAAATACTCCCTTCGTTGATGAGGTCGTGACCTGGGAAACGAATGGGGACAAGTCTGGGATGGGTTTGGGCGTTCTGCTTGCGGAAATCCGGAAGCGTCGCTTTGATGTGGCGATCGTGCTTCAAACGGAACGAAAGCTGGCGCGAATTGTTTATAAGTCTGGAATACCTATCCGAGTGGGTCCCTGGAGCAAGCCACACTCATTTTTCTTCTACAATCTCGGAATGCGTCAGCATCGCTCAGAAGTGAAAATGCATGAGGCTGATTACAATCTTCAGTTACTTGAAACGTTGGGGATTGTCCGGCCTGAACAGCGGCTTCCTACGCGGGTTCACTTGGAATACAGCGTTCGTGGCGAGGCGCGCGAATGGTTGATCGGAAAGGGCTGGTCTGAAGACCGACCTCTGGTTGCCGTCCATCCCGGAATGGGTGGCTCGGCGTTGAATTGGCCTTTGAAGCATTACGCGGAGCTTATCCGCGAACTCGCTTACGAGGGCCGCGCGGTTTTGGTCACGGGCGGGATAACAGAAGCCAATCTTCTGAAAGAAATTCAAGGGTGGTTGGGTGAGAGTTCACGTCAGGTGATCTGGTACGTGGCCGGCCCCGATAAAGGTCTCGATTTTCTGGCAGGGCTTTTCAGCTGGAGCTCGGTTGTGGTTGCTCCCAGTACCGGACCCCTTCATCTTGCAGTCGCGCTCGGCAGACCCGTCGTGAGTTTTTATCCTCCGATCCGCGTGCAGAGTGCGAAGCGCTGGGGGCCGTATGTCGAAGATTCTTCGCGTGCTGCCGTACTCAGTCCTGAGGGAATCTGCAAGGAGACGTTTCGATGCAGAAAACATCGATGTGAGGTCAATGACGATTCCTGCATGAGAAGCTTGCCGGTAGAGGACGCGCTGAAGTATACGCGGAGATATCTGGGTGAAATCAAATGAAAACAAAAGCCATTACGAAGTGGGATCCTCCACAGCTTAAATCCCTTCTCGCGCGGTGTGCGCGCAGGCGAATTCTTGTGATAGGCGACGTGGGAATCGATCGATACACGATAGGTTCGGTGGAGCGAATTTCTCCCGAAGCTCCCGTCCCCATCGTCTTCGTTGAGGACGAGCAACTGAAGCTGGGGCTCGCCGCAAACGTGGCGGATAATATCCAGACGTTGCAGGGGCGCGCTGATCTTGTGGGCGTGGTTGGCAAAGATCGACCGGCACAGGATTTCCGAAAGCTGCTGAAAAAATGCCGCATTTCGGCGGCCCATCTTGTCCAGGATCCGAGCCGGCGTACGGTATTGAAGGATCGGGTGGTGAGTGACCGGCAGCAGCTTCTGAGAGTGGATTATGAAAGTCTCCACGGGTTGGATGCCTCGGCTGAACGGGCGCTTTTTGCAAAAATTAAACGGCTTATTCCACAGTCGGATGCGATCATTCTACAGGACTATGCCAAAGGCATGGTGAGCGCGCACTTTGCGCATGAAGTTTTCGCTCTGGCGAAACGTGAGGGCAAGCTCGTTGCTGTGGATCCGAACACGAAGACCCCACTTGAATTTTATCGGGGTGCTTTTGTGCTCACACCCAATGTCAAAGAGGCGGAGAGGCTTTCCGGGATCTCAATTCGCGACGAAGGCTCCCTTGCCCAGGCGGGCCTGAAAATCCTGAAGGCGACCCGTGCGGAACACGTTGTCATTACGCGGGGCAAAGATGGAATGGCCATCTTCACGGCTGGAGCGAAGGACATCAGGCTCATTCCGACATATGCACGGGAAGTCTATGATGTCTCCGGAGCCGGCGATACCGTCATTTCCGTGATCGCTCTCGTCCTAGCGGCCAAGGGCAGCATCGAAGAGGCCTGTATTCTTGGTAATCTTGCTGCTGGAGTCGAGGTCGGCAAGCGCGGAACCGCCACGGTCACTCAGGACGAGATCCTTCTTGCGCTTGAGTTTTTCAGCCAGATCGGGATTTAAAGACTCAGAGTTTACTTCTCGATTTTGGCGTCTTCAAGCAGGACCGGATAGAAATAACCTGCTCCGATGTCCTTGTCCGTCGAGAGAATTCCTTTCACGAGAATGACTTCCCCCACCTGCGCTCTGGCGGCGGTACTGATTGTGAGGTCGTAATTCTTGTCTTCAAGCTTGCCGCTTCCATCGCTCAGGTGAAGCCAGTTCTTTCCCATGATTGCGAAGGATGCCTTCGTCACTTTTCCACGGATGGTGATCTCTTTGCCTTTGAGTGAGGCCTTTTGCGCGTAAACTTCAGCGACCGTTTTCGAGCTGGTGCCTTTAGCTTTCTCGACCTTGATCTCGCTCAGCTTCAGCGCCGGCGTCGCCGTGCCATGTGGCTGTTGTGCGCCTTGTTTCATGAAGCCCATCTGCGGAGGCATGGAAGGCTTCGCTGCTCCACCTGAACCGCCAAGGCTGCCGAAGAAGATACGGCTAAATTTCTTTTTCAGAGTTTTGCTCTCGAAATCCTGCATGAGCATCGGTGACACGACCGTTGCGGTGCTTCCGACTTTCACGGTGGTCTGGCTGACTGCTGCCCAGACATCGCCCGAGGCGGTCTTCAATCGAAGATAGGTGTAACCCCCGGAGTTCATGGTTTCCTCGACCCTGCCCTCGATATCCGGAGTCGGCGCGCTTTGTTGCGGGGGAGCGGCCAAAACTGAACTCGTGAAAACCAACAGAACAGAAAGGAAGGTAAGGTGCTTGCGCATGGAGGTCTCCTCTTTGGATTTTATTTCTACACGGAATAGGAAAGACTGGCAACGGTCGGGTTGGGCTGCTTGCTGCGTTCTCAAGGGGTAAGTAATTTCCTGATAACCAGAGGATTCAGCTCGCTCATCGTCTGAACGGCAAGATTGGCGCCTCCCAGACTTTGGATCGGGAGGGACGTGGCGATCCCGATCACCTTCATCTCGGCCGCATGTGCTGCAGCGATGCCCGCCAGAGCATCCTCGATCACCACACATTGGTCCGGGCGCAGGCCCAGGCCAATGGCTGCTTTGAGGAAAATATCAGGCGCGGGTTTGCCTCTCTGGACGTCGTCTCCGCTAACGGTCGTGCTGAAGAGCGACCTTCGGCCTGTGACCTCCATCGCCAACTCCACATTCTGACGGGGACCCGAAGATCCCACTGCCAGGTGAAAGCCGGCGTTGGCCAATGAATCGATGAGCGCGAGGACGCCGTTCACCGGACGGACGTGGTGCGGAGCAAGCTCGCGGTAGAGGGCCTCTTTTTCCGATGCAAAACGCGTCACCTCTTCGCGCGTAAGCTGGTTGCCGAGCCAAAGTGGGAAGATTTCATCATTATGAAGCCCGAAAATTCGCAGGAAGAAATCGCGGGTGAAGGGCACGCCTATTCTTTTCCCGAATTCATGGAAGGCTTCGAAGTGCGCCGCAGTTGAATCAACCAGGACGCCGTCCATGTCGAAGATAACGCCGAGTTCTGCGGAAGAAGGTGGGATGTTCGGAACAGACATTGATTCGCTAATCTCCGAAGCTCAGAAGATCCCAGTCTTCCACCGTTACGCGGGCGAAGGCGGTTTCGTCGAGCGTCTTGAATACTTTTTCCATGAACGTGTTGGCGCTCACTGTTTTCCAGTTTTCAGGAATCACCGCGGATATTCCGATGACACAACGTTCCGGGTCCTCGAAATCGGCTACCTCGAGAGCTGAGATATTGAATTTCTTTCTCAGTTCCTGACAAAGCTCGTCGAGCTGCCGGCGCTTCAGCGCGACATTGTCGTTGTTGTAGAAATCCAGGACGATTCGTCCCACGCCGATCAGCATGGGTGAATTACCTCAGACGATCGGGGTGAGCCAGCCCTTGCCGTATTCAGGTAGCTCGCCACGAACCATGGCGGCATAGTCCTTCTGCAGCTTCGCAGTGATAGGGCCGGGTTTTCCGGCGCCGATGGTGCGGCCGTCGATTTCGCGAATCGGGGTGATTTCTGCCGCGGTGCCGGTCAGGAATACTTCATCGGCGCACCAGAGTTCATCACGCGTGAAACGCGACTCCACCAGGTTGTGCCCCTTGTGGCGAAGGTATTCGATCACCGTCTGGCGGGTGATGCCATTCAGGATCGAGGTGAGAGAAGTGGTTTTGATGATGCCGTTCTTGATCATGAACAGGTTTTCGCCTGTTCCTTCCGTCAGGAATCCATCCGGATCCAGCATCAGCGCTTCATCATAGCCGGCGGCAAGGGCCTCGCGCTTGGCAAGTACGCCGTTCACATATTGTCCAGTGATCTTGCCCTTGGTCATCGAGGAGTTCACGTGCGGGCGGACGAAGCTGGATACTTTCAGGCGTGCGCCCTCATTAATTCCCTTGTCACCGAGGTAGCTGCCCCATTCCCAGGTGAGCATGGCAACATCGACCGCCGGATTTGCGCCCGGATGAACACCCAGCGGACCGTCGGCGATGAAAATGATCGGACGAAGATAGCATTCTTCGAATTTATTGGCTTTGCAGGTTTCAGTGGAAGCCTTGACCAGTTCGTCGATGGAATAGGGGACTTTCAGATCGAGAATCTTGCAGCTTTCAATCAGACGCTCGAGGTGTTCGCGAAGGCGGAAGATGGCGCCGCCTCCGGCCTTCTGCTTGTACGCGCGGATTCCCTCAAACGCGCCCGTTCCATAATGAAGTCCGTGCGTAAAGAGGCTGATCTTGGCCTCTTCGGCCGGAAGAATTTTTCCGTTGATCCAAACATGCGTTCCGCGAGCCATTGAATTCCCCTCCTGCTACTCTCGTTAAGTGCTTTTAAGCGCGTATCCTGGCATGAGCCGTCGCGATTCCATCAAACGGACGATCTCCGCTGATGTCTCCTCAAGGGCTTTTCCGGTTACGTTAAAAACCGGCCAGCGCCGGTTCTTGCTGAAAATTTCGTTTGCGTACTCAATTTCCTGGTTCACTTTTTCAGGGTCCGCATAGTCTCCGCCCTGGTCGTGGCCCAAACGTTCCAATCGCGCTCTTCGGATGGTCGCGAGATTTTCAGGATCAATCGTCAGGCCGATCACCCGGCGCTGGTCAATTGCATGGACTTCTTTGGGAATATCGAATCCCATGATGAGCGGGATGTTCGCGACTTTCCATCCATGGTGCGAAAGGTACATCGAGAGCGGCGTCTTTGACGTGCGCGAGATCCCGAGGATCACCACGTCCGCTTTTTCCAAGCCGGTGAGATCACGTCCGTCATCGTGCTGAATCGTGTATTCCATGGCTTCGATGCGCTCAAAATAGCGCTCGTTCACGTCATGGAGCAGGCCGGCGACCGACTTCGGCTGATAGCCGAAGTAACTCGCAAGGCCGACCAGCAGCGGCCCGAGAAGGTCGATGGTGGGAATGGCATGCTCGCGCGCCTGATTGGCGAGAAAAGCTCGAAGCTGGGGCGAGACAATTGTATAGATGATCAGGTCTTTTTCGACCGCCGCATCTTCACAAATCGCCTGCATCTGCGCTTCGCTGCGCACGTTTTTATAACGGGTGAATACCGCTTGACGGTCAGAGAACTGAACCATCGCCGCTTGGATCATCTGTGCGGCGGTTTCGCCCGTACCATCGGATATAATTACGATTCGGTGTTCTTTGTGTTTATGCATTTTTCCGGCTGACTCTACTTCTTTCCCTGCCCGTTTGCCACCGAAAATGCCTCGCGCAGCCTGCCTAATAGCAGGTCTCGATCTCGTTCAAGGAGGGTCGGTGTGGCATCTGTCTGGCTCTTGAACCAGGTTCTCTGCCGTTTCACGAGCTGACGCGTGGCTAGTTCGATTTCATCCTGAACGCCTGCCATTCCTTCTTTGATTTTACGGCCTTTTGGCTTGTTTCCTTTCAGGAAATCCCGAACCTGCGCATACCCGACCGCTCCAAGTGACCTGGCCTCAGGCGTGCTTTTCAGGATTTTACTGACCTCGTCGATCAAACCGTTTCTTAGCATTTGAGCGGTTCTTTCATGAATTCGCGAATGAAGTTCAGGGGTATCGCGATCGACCCAGAAGAACTCGAAGTCCGGGTTTGGAATGGGCTTTGTCGCTGAGCGGAGTTCAGAGGTTGTCTGGCCGCTCAGATGCAGGATTTCAAGTGCACGGACGAGCCTGTAACGGTCGTTCTGGCCTATCTTGGCCGCAGAGACCGGGTCTGAGCGGGAAAGGTCGCTAAAAAGCTGCTCGTTTGAGAGATTTTCCAGCCGTGCCCGGAACCCGGGATCTGCTGGAGGCGCCGACCACATGCCGTACAGCAGGGCTTTCAGGTAGAAGCCGGTGCCGCCGACCACAAACGGTTTTTTCCCGCGCGCCTGGATCTCGCGGATGGCGGCAGTGGCCTCGCGAAAAAAGTCGCCTGCAGTGTAGGGTTCATCAGGATTTCGGATATCGACAAGATGATGGGGGATGTCCCGGAGTTCCTGAGCTGATGGTTTCGCGGTGCCAACGTCCATTCCCCGATACACCAGCATGCTATCCGCGTTCACGATTTCAATGTCGCCGTGATCGCGTGCGAGTTCAATGGCGATCGCGGTTTTCCCGCTCGCTGTCGTGCCGGTGAGAATCGGGATTTTCATACGCGACGCTGAAACCATTCTTCAAAACGGGCTCTGGGAATCCGAACAACGGTCGGTCGGCCGTGAGGGCAGTTCCACGGGTGCTGGCAGTTGAACAAGCGCCCAACAAGTACTTCGGCTTCTTCCCGTTCCAGGCGGTCCCCGGCTTTGACCGAGGAGTGGCAGGCTT
>Ga0154382_105_pt1 | contig 25318 bp, 25 predicted proteins | sample RifGroB1_FD_105626 | JGI IMG/M metagenome (GOLD analysis project Ga0154382, IMG submission 105626) | Bdellovibrionales bacterium GWB1_55_8 | reverse complement strand
TGATCCACTGCAGCCAGGACCTTGGCATTTTTCTGGCGAATTCCTCGGACCAGCTTTTCACCTTCAGAAAACCGGACGAGAGTTTTCTCGAATTCCTGGCGGGTCACGGTTTCGAAGCGCCGCGCACGATCGCGCTTGAAAAGGCCCCCGAGGATCCTGACTGGATTTCCAGTGCTACCTGCAGGCTTCAGGAACTCCGGCCGGACGACCTGCCTTCGTCCTGTCTGTTCAGCGGTCTCTCACATCTCGAGCTCGCGCTTCAACGCCTGATACACGGAAACGGAGCTATTACTGAACTCTCCTCGGAAGACTTCATCCGATGGAACCGGAAATCCTACCTGGTCTCATTAGCCAAGGAACTGAACTTCCCTTTTCCACAAACAGCATTGATCCGCCTATGCGAACCGCCAGCATCGAACGAATCGCTGCCAGAGCCTCCTTACATTCTCAAACCCGCTATCGGGTCGGGGGGCGCGGGATCACTTCCCGTTTCAAGTCTGGATGAACCCATGGTGCAGCACATCCGCCGCGTACTTCATAAAAACCAACAGGATCCTGAGTGGCTGCTGCAGAAGCGTAGCTCGAGAATCCGTGATTACTCCTGCTACGCCGATATTTCGCGCTCCGGAGTGATCTCAGGGTTCGAGATGATGCGCGTGACTTACGGGAAAGACGCTTACTCCTGGCGTCATCAGGGACCGTCCGATGGCGACCTCTCGTATCGAAAGACGCTTCAAAACATTCTGGAGAGGCTCGGCGCCCGCCTTTACCGCGAGGGCTATTCCGGGCCGATGGGGATCGACGGTTTCCTGGATGACCGTGAAACCCTGTATCCAGCCATTGACCTGAACGTGCGACTCGACAGGACGCGACTGGTCGTCCGTGCCGCAGAAACGTTTAGCATCCCGATTTCAGAATGCGACTCGCAGAGGATGCGTTTCATCGGCTTGCCCCAGGCCCACTTCTCCGATTGGTGGGAGCGAAGCCGGAAACTACTTGCTTTGGACATGAAAGGTAACGCGAAAGACGGGTCTTACTTCTATCCTTACCTGGTCTCAGGTCTTTCAAAACCGATTCAAGATCCACAGCACAATGAGCGGATGGCGATGGAAATCTCCTTCTTCTCAGGTAAACGGGGAGAGATCCCGCCCCCAGCTGTGCTCACGAGCTGGCAAATGCGGGTCCGTGAAGCTATTCTCAAGAGCTGTGAGGGCACTGAGGCATGAGCGGGAACGGATTTGAATTCTTCGGACTGTCCGGACCTCATCCGCCCTCTTGGCTTCCGAAACCACGCGCTCCGTTTTTCATCTACAATGCGGCCATCCTGCGGCAAAACGCGGCGGATCTACGGCGGATGTGGCCAGCGTCGCATAACAGGCACACTCATCTCTTTTACTCGGTCAAAGCGAATCCCAATCCTCACCTTGTCGAAGAGATCGCTGGATTTGTCGACGGCTTTGACGTCTCCTCTTTCGTTGAACTGGAAATGCTCCGGCGGATGCGCATTTCCGAAGATCGGATCACCGCCTCAGGCCCAGGGAAAACCGATGCATTCCTGGAGCTGGCATGCTCGCTGCCAGTCCGCGCAGTTCATCTTGACTCCTCCGAAGAATATCAGGCTCTGAAGAAATACCTGCGCCCCATGAGCCCGCAACCCAGAATCACCCTGCGGTTGCAACTACCCGGACCGCAGATGCGAAAACTCGGAATACCGACGGAGGAAATCCGGGAGCTACTGAGAACAGCGCCAAGCAGGACTTTCAGTGGATTTCACGCCTATCTTGGCCGTGAACTCTTCTCGGAAGAGCGTCTCTCAACAACGCTCGCGACCATGTATTCCTTGCGAGACGAGTTTCCGATGGCTTTCGCCGCCCAGTTCGAGATCTATCTCGGCCCGGGCATTCCCGCGTTCACGGTTGCACCGCAGCAACTCAGTATGACTTCCAACTCACCTGTTCACATCGAATGCGGCCGATCCCTGATTGGAACCGCCGGATGTTATGCAGCACCAGTGTTGTCGGTTAAGTCCTTCAATACGCGACGCAGGATTGTGATCATCGATGGCGGCCTTCAACACTTGGGCAGCCCCCTTGTTTCGCATCTACTGGGGCAGAAGGGTGTCCTTTGCCACGCATTACGGGAACGACGTGAAAGCACAGCCGCTGGCGACGAACTCTGCCCGACTGTCGTACATGGCTCTCTTTGCCTGTGGCACGATGCCTTGCACCCCAGCCTCATGCTCCCACGCGATCTGAAGCGCGGCGACTGGCTGGCTTTTGCCCCTTGTGGCTCGTACGGACTCACTGCAGCGGTCTCGCAGTTCATCAGTCAGACGCCCGCCAGGGAATATTTTCATGACTCCTCGTCGACAAAACCGTTCACCAGTCCGCGGGAAATATCTCCAGCAACTTTTCAATCCTACGCACTTTCCTTCAGCGATAGAGGTAAACATGCCAAGTAAGAAAGCTACCATCGAGAATGTCCGCGTCGCGCTCAAACGTCTTAAGGTTCGCCACGAAATCGAGCAGATCGAACCAGAGACCAACCTTTTCAACACGGGCGCATTGGATTCTCTCGCCCTGATCCAATTCGTGTTGTCACTGGAGGAGGAATTCTCGATCACGTTGGACTACAACGACATTCAGTTCGACCACTTCAAAAGTTTTTCAGATATTCAGCGGCTTCTAAAATCCAAGTACGGATGCTAATGAAATGAGAGGGCTTAATCGCGTATTCCTCATGCTTGCCCTGATCGTTGGGCAGGGCGCCTTGGCCGCCGGGCCGCCGCATGCTCACGTCGTAAGCGACCAGGCTCCTTCTCTCTGGGAAATCGGCATCTATCTTTACGGACGCAAAAACGCCTATTTGGATATCGCGAAATGGAATAGCATCGAGCATCCCTATGTGATCCACCCCGGGCAATCCCTGAAGCTACAGAAGATCCCAACGCTTTCACCAGAACAGGGTGCCGCGGCGCTCCTGGAAATCTGGTGTCAGGAATTCGGGCTACCCAAAACCTGCGCACAACGTGCGACTGCCCCTGAAAAGATCACAACCCCGTCCGCAGACCCTGTCCCGAGCACTGTCACAAAAACTGAGGCGGCAACAGAAGCTGCTGATGTTCCGCTTCAAACCCCCTCCTCATCCTTCGGCATCGGGCCGACCCAGGTCACCTATAATGAGACCGGACTTCAGCCCATTTCATTGCAGCTTCTCACGGCCAAAATAGCCACCTCGGGAAAAATAGACGATCTTCTTCGTGCGGATTCGTTTCGCCGCTGGAGCTGGGGAATTTCCGGTTACGTCACCGCCACGACGGTTTCAACGAATACGACTTCCGCGAGTGCGCGTTATCTTGGTTTAAACGCCCGGATCACGTATCAGTTGCCTTGGCCCACGGATCGATGGAGCGCCTCAATCTCGGGCGGCTGGTTTTACACCAGTATGTGGGGCTCGATCAAAGCACCTTCGGCCATTTTTGGCTTCAGGGATCAGCGCGGACCCCAGGCCCTGGCAGCTCTGAGCCGAGCACTATCAAGCGCCGGGTCAGGCAGTATTTACGTTAAATTCACTCCGTTCGTTGATGGCTTTGAATTCAGCTCCGAAAGTGGCGAGCTTGCAAGCGGGATGTCCTACACCCATTTGTTAAAGAATCGTCGAGCCATCATTTTATCGATCGATCGCTCCGTGCTCAATATCCAGCTCAGGAGTCATCACGTGTCATCGGAATCATTTTCGTTCGGCGCCTCGTTGGCGTGGTAGAATATTGGAAAACAACAACCTGAGAAAGTCATGAAAATTTTGAGCGCCTTTCACCTGTTCGCCATTCTTCTGCTAACCGGGTGTTCCTCAATACCGAACATCAGAAGCACGGCATCAGTCCCGACAGAGAGTCCCGCAAACGCGCCTCAGATGGAATACGTCGAGGTGTGTGAAAAGCCTGCTGCCTGCAGGAAATTGTCGCGACTCATTCTCGGGACCGACCACATCGGCAAACGGTCCAGCAGCGAAGTGACCGAATTACTAAACGAAGCCGTGAAATTCGGCATCAATACCTTTGATACAGCTCCGATCTATTCAGATTCCATCGAACAACGCCTGGGAGATTGGCTCGCGGCCCATCCTGAGTTGTTTGTGATCACCAAAGGAGGCTTCCCGCGGGACCTTGGGCCTGGCACTTACTCCAGCCGACTGAAAGAAACCCGCGAACAGATCATTGAAAACATTTCGGAGGAGATTCGTGGGTCATCGAGCCGGTTGAACAATGCAATCACCATTTACCTCATGCACAGAGATGATGCGGATTTCGAGGATTTCGAAAAAATCAAAAGACCTCAAACGCCTGTCAGAACGATCCTGGAAGCTCTCTCAGATCCGGCCCTCAGAACTCAGTACATGATGATGGGAGTTTCAAACTGGGATACGCAGAGAGTGAATCAGTCGCAATCGGAGGCCAGGCGTGACAAGCAATTAGTAAGGCCCGTCTGCAACAGTCCCTATTTTTCCCTGCTGGAAATGGGGTCGGTGACGATCCACTCCGGAGGCGTCCAAGTAAAACACGCGGAGATGATGAACCCGGCGTTTCAAAAAGGGGTCAACATCATGCCTTATTCCCCGCTGGGTGGCTTCTCCATTCTTTCGGTGGGCTGGGACAAGGCGAAACAGAACGCCCTGGACCTGAAGAACAGGGGCGACCGCTACTGGGGCCACGTCTACGATGCCATCTTTCACGAAGCGAATGAAAAGCGATACAGAAGAGCCACGCATTTTACCGACGTGTTTAATGACAAACACCACACCCGCTACACCGTTGATCAGATTTTAAATGCTTATGTACTTGCGCATAGACGGGCGGATTTCCTCATCATCGGGCCGACCACCGTTGCCCAACTAAGAAGAACGGTCGAAGCACTTCGAATCTCGAAGATGCTGACGGAAGAAGATCTCGATTACCTTTACGAAAACGGATGAGATCAGCTCGGACGCAGACTGTTTATTTCCGGACACACCTACCAACGAGCAACGGCAGTGCCACTCAAAAACCTCTCACCTGATACCGAGGAGCTTTTTCATCGCTTCGACTTTATGCGTCCGGTAAAAATAGGAGTCGAACGCGCAATTGGAATAGCAGTTCTTGTTGCACGTCTTCACCATAGGCTCGAGTGTTTCTTTCAACGCTTTGATCTTTGTCTGGGTTAGGCCCAAAAAAGTAAAGCCGGGCATTACATCCATCTTTTTCGTGCAGCTTCTGATTTCTCCTCGAGGAGTGATATTGACCCACCCATACCGCGTCGGGTAGTTGCAGCTCCAGAAGTTCTCGCGCTTGAGAAACTTGTGCATTCCCGTGAAATATTCCTCAGGGTCGATGATGGGGTACCCTGCTCTCTTCTTGGCTATGATGTGCGAGATAATCTCATTGAGTTGAGCGGTATCATCTTTCGTGAAATACATGGCCGGATCGGCAATATGGTCCCCATGTGAATGGGGTACGACGTAGCCCAGTGAAATCGGGACCTCATGTTCCTTCGAGAACTCAATCAGCTGTTTAATTTCCTCAAAGTTGTTTTTGTGAATGACCGAGTTGACTCGAAATTGCATTCCGTACTTCTCTTTGGCCTTTTTCAGGTGATCGAGAAGTTCTTTCTTCACAACAACAGATGTCTTGCTGGAAACCTCCGTCGTGGTCAGCCCATCCACTGAAATATTCAGAAAATCCAACCCGGCCCTGCCAAGCCTGTCGACGCTCTCTGCATTCAAGCGGGTTCCGTTGGTGGTTATGTCCGTGATCACATTGGCACGAGTCGCCTCGGCGATGGCGTAATCCAGATGGGGCCAGATCATCGGCTCCCCGCCGAGGAAGGTCATCATGCCGATGTGATGCTCTTTGGCCTTTTTAAGATAAGCGCTGAATTGCTCTTTGCTCATCTGGAAGGGATCGTCGCTTCGCTGAAAACAATAACTGCACTTGAGGTTGCAAAGGTCAGTAGGGATCACGCGAACAAAGGGGGTGTTATGTGCAATGCGACCACGGATCAACGCGTTGGCAAAATTCAGGTATTTGTATTTCTTTCGGGACTTTGGATTTGCGATCGTATTCGCATTTAAAACGGGGTCACAGAGCGAGTGAATGGCCTTGAGACATTTACTGGGTTCAGGCGTGAGGGCATGAAGAGGCCCCGAAGGGGCCATCATCAATAATAAAGCGACTAAAATTCGCATCCTCATGAAGCAAATTTACGCTTTCGGCCCTTGAAAGAGTAGAGCTTTCGAGGCGCCATCCGTTCCTGCTGGCGCGGAAAAACCGCGCGTTTGTCAGCGAGTAATTCGGCAGTGCTCGAAATACCAGTCTGCAGAACGCCCGGCGCCGACAAGAATGACTCTTACACCAGGGCCTTCTTTTCTGAGAATGGCGTTTGAGAACTTTCCTGAAGTTCCGAGTTCCTGCTCGTCCAACGAGCGTGGCTCCTCGTAGCCGTAGAAGTAAATATTGAGAACGGGGCTGTTTGCCTCAAACAGGTATGCGGTTCGTCCGTAACCGCCGTCACCCGAATAACCGAAAGTGTGCTTGAGATGATTCACAACCCCATGGTCATAGATCGTGGCGATCAGGTCGGCGTCCGGGAAGTCTCGGTCTTTTTTAGGAATGGGGTTTTCCCTGACAACCATCGCCCCGTCGTTGCACACCAATTCGCGTGCAAAAACAGGGGTTGCCTGCGCGGCGATAACAAGGGCTAATCCGAACAACACGGGTTTCATAAATACTCCTACAAGCAAGGTGTTCAATGCGACACCCGTGTCTTTGCCAGACCCCCACCGGCAAGAAAACACCCTTCGAGCTGAGTGGTCGAAAAAGGCAGCTGAACTGCGCGGAAGGCGGATTCGAAGCGGGTTAGTAGCGAGGCGCGCGAGGCTTTTTCGTGGCGCGTTTGCGAGCCGCAATAGCTTTCTTTTTGCGCTTCACAGAGGGCTTGTCGAAAGCCTCACGCTTGCGAATTTCGGTCATCGTCCCGGCTTTTTCACACTGTTTTTTGAATTTTTTAAGAGCGCCTTCGAACGAGTCGCCTTCACGAATGAAAATGCCTGGCATAGAACGGACCTTTCAAGTCTCAACAGACTGACCAAATCGGTTAAAAATTAGGTTACTTGAATACTCAAAGATTACGCACCATTCAAGTGGAAAAGGCAGTGTGCTTGGTAAAATCGGCTTAGTCCAGTCCCGAAAACACCAATCGGGCAGCTGAAAAATGCTATTTCGCCCCTTTGCGCCCGGGCCTGGCCATTGGCCTGCCCACAGGAATGATTTTAGGGGGCGGCGGTTTATGGGCAGGCTCACTGGGCCATTCTTTGGAGGAATCAGGGGAAGGCGCTGAGCGCGCGCCCGAGGCCTTTCTTGAACGCAGAGTATCCAGCTTTGCAACGAATGCTTCGTCCCGCTCGGTGACAAAATTGATCACCAGGCCTTTACGGCCAGCCCGCGCGGTTCGCCCCACCCGATGGATGTAATTCTCCATCTGCTGCGGAAGATGGTAGTTAATCACGCGCCCCACATGCTCGACGTCCAGTCCTCTGGATGCCAGGTCCGTCGAAATCAGAAAGGGAATCTTTCCGTCGCGGAAAAGCTGCAGGTTCTTGCGACGCTCTACTTTGTCCATCTCACCCCGATAGACGACGCTGCTGTAACCGCTCTTCTTCATTTCCTGAGCGAGCTTGTCGCACTGTTCTCGGGTGTTCGTGAAAATGATGGTTCCACCTTCAACTTTTTCGGAAAGCAGTTTCTCAAGAAGAGGAAAACGTTTTCCATGAGGAACTTCCAGGTTCTTTGAAGTCAATCCGGAGACCACTTGATGGCTGCCTTCGCTGCGAATCACCTCCGCTTTGGAGAAAAGATTCTTGATGAGGTCCTGGACCTTATTGGACACGGTAGCCGAAAAAAGCGCCATCTGAGGCTTGGATGAGCAGGCACTGGCGATCCGAAGAGCGCTGGGCAGAAAACCTTGATCCAGCATCTGATCGGCTTCATCGAAAACCAGAATGCGCACGTCACTCAGGTCGAGGAACTGGGAATCCAGGAGTTTCATCAAGCGCCCCGGCGTGCCAACCAGCACCTCGAATTCGGCGCTGATATTCTTTCTGGCAACATCGAGCCCTGTACCGCCCAGAACGTTGCGAACACGCAACCGGGTTGTATGAGTGAAAGGTTTAAACACTCGCGTGACTTGTTCCCCGAGTTCGCGCGTGGGTACGACAACCACCGCCCGAGGCCGGCCCAGATCGCTTACGGGCTTTCCTTCATTTTCCAGCGACTTCAACTGATGAAGCACAGGAAGAGCGTATGCCAAAGTCTTACCGCTTCCGGTTTCCGCAACCCCAACAATGGAGCGCCCCTCAAGCAGAGCTGGGAGCGCGCGCATCTGAATCTCAGTCAGGGCGACAAACCCCTTTTCTGCAAGCGTTTCCTGAAGAGATGGAAGTAGATCGAGAGACGAAAAAGTTTTCATGAGCGTGAGACCATAGAGGAATGGACTATTTAAGTCAACATTCCCTATTCTGAGTAAAGCTCTATTGCCTGGCGCCAGTTTCTGCTTTGCTCCAGCAGATTACGATGGCCCTCAGAGACAAGCTGCGGAAATTCCTGCGCGTAGAATTGGCGCTGCGTGGCCACACTGCAGCGCCACGCCTTCCCAAGATCTTTCGTCCGCTTGCAATCGTTGACCAGAGGAATGAGCTGGTCGTTCCGCGCCTGCAGAATCGTGTTCATGTTAGCGCCAAAACCCTCGTTGACGACGCCCCAGGAAATATCCATCAAGAGTCGCCTTCTGGGAGACAGCCGGTCGAGCAATTCCATGGCACCGTCGCGCGAAGATCCCCGCGTTGCGGACCAGTAACAGCCGGTCTCATCATCCACCTGCTTGGACCAGGACAGAACGGCGTCCATCATCTCGCCCATCAGAAACAAACCGTCCAGCTCATGCCCCATACCTTGGGCTGAATAGATAGCCGACACTGCGGCACAAGCCTTCTTGCGCCGACCCGTGAAACCGCCCCAGGCCTTTCCAAGGCCGCGGGTCGTACACTGCTTGAACGCCTGGGTGGCGGCCAATTCGTCGAGCTCTCCTATTTTCTGCTGCCCGTAGCCGCGATCGAGCTTTTCTGCCGCGAGCGCAACGCTCTGATCGAGATGGGTGAACAGACGCTCGCGAAACTGCTCGGTCGTCATGGCTGCGGTCGCGCCAGAGGGTGCGCACTTGGCCATGAGATCGTCCCTCGGCTCTGCCTGCGCAGCTTGCGAAGTGGCCACGATCAACGCCGCCACCAGAACCGGTAGAAACAGAAGAATCAGACCTAATCGGAAGCGAACTGTACGTTTCATCAAGCTGCCCACCTTCGACGGGGGAATAGAATGGGGTACGGAATTTCGCAAGGCAAAATAGCCGCTTTAGAATGGCCCGGCTTTTGATACCGCGTAGCTGGGTGTCCTCGACAAAGAGAACCTTACGAGCGCAACCCGTTTCCCCTGCCGCGCCAGCCGTGCCCCCGGCGAGTTCGAGCGACCTGGCCACAACCTTCGATCACATTCTTGAGGAGACCGTGAACATCATGGACCGTAGCGGCATACGGTACGCTTTCATCGGGGGCGTCGCATCGGGAACCTTGGGCCGTCCACGTTCCACGCGCGACATCGATCTTTTTGTCACGCCTGATGCCGCCGAGAAGGCGCTCCTGGCGTTTCAACAAAATGGCTTCAGGACCGAAAAGACAAATCCTGACTGGAGATACAAAGCCTCCAAAGACCTCATATTCGTGCACATTATTTTCAGATCAAAGGGCGAGATCTACCTTGATTCTGAGATGGCCGAACATAGCCGGACCGCGGAGTTCCACGGCCGAAAAATTCGCCTCGTTGCGCCGGAGGACCTTCTGATCATCAAGGCAGTCGCTCATAGTGAGCTGATGCCAAGTCACTGGGATGACGCCATCGCGCTGCTTGCGTACTCTGACATGGATTGGAATTACCTGATCAGGCGGGCACGCCGGGCACCCAGGCGGGTACTGAGCATCCTGCTCTACGCCCAATCCATCGATATCGGCGTACCCAATTGGGCAATCCGGTCGCTGTATGACGCTATTTTCGCCCGCGGCACGAGCGCCTGAGCACAGCGTGGGAATTGCAGGGAAATGCGACGAGGAGCATTTTTATGGCGACCAAAGCAAATCGAGCTGCAACCGGCGGGAACAAAAAGGGCGGTGATAACAAACGACGGAACTGGGCAGTCAGATTGCTCCGTCTCGACAAGCGTCTCGATCGTTCCGAGAATCAGGAAGCCTTCTCGAAGGGCCGGCTGGAAACTGTTGTTCGACATCGAAACGTGACAAGCCAGGAACCATCGCACCGAACGTTCGCTGTGAAAATTCCCACTCTGGCAAGCCACTCGGAAATTCCTGAACAGTATACCGGAATCGGCAGCAATATCTCTCCGCCACTTCGCTGGGGTCCGCCTCCCGCAGGCACCGAGGAACTCGCGCTCATTTGCGAAGACCTCGATTCTCCCGGCGACACCCCTTTTGTTCACTGGCTGGTTTACAGGATTCCCGCGACCGTGACCGAATTACCGGAAGATGTTTCAAAGGCCGACCAGATAAAAGAGATGCCAGGCGTCCCTCTTCAAGGCGTCAACTCTCAAGGAGGCCTCGGTTACACTGGTCCGAACCCGCCTTTAGCCGACGATTCCTGGCACCACTACCGCTTCAGACTGTTCGCCCTTGAGGCGCCGCTCAGGAATCTTCGCCCGGGCATGACCCGTGAAGAGCTCTGGGACCAGATAAAAAACCATCTTCTTCAGGATTCCGAGCTCGTGGCGCGCTTTCATCGCAAACCAGTGACGCAGCGACTGCGAAAAAGCGCCTGATTCGCGCACTATCGTGCTATTTAGTCCCAAGAAATGAAATCGGATCCGTTCTATAAATGCACCCTGCACCTCGAGGCGCTCGGAAAACAGCTGAAGCTGCATGTTCCGCACGATGTCTTTTCGACCGAGAGAATTGATGAAGGCACCCTCCTTTTATTGAAACACCTGCCATCCCTGGAGCCAGGATCTGTTTTGGATATGGGCTGCGGGTATGGAGCGCTCGGACTTCCCGTTGCAGCCCGTTACCCGGAATCGCGCATCGATATGGTTGACCGGGACCTGCTGGCCGTGGCGTGGGCGCAAAAAAACGCACGGGAAAACAACCTCGAGAATGCCCGGGTGTTTGGCAGTCTGGGCTATCGCGATCTTTCCTTGGAAGCCCCCCCTTATGATTGGATTCTCTGCAATGTACCGGCGCGGATCGGCCGGCCTTTCATCAAGCACCTTTTCGAAGCAGGCCTTGCCAGGCTCTCGCCTCAGGGCGAACTTCGCGCGGTGGTGATCACGGATCTGGCCCCGATCCTGAACGAGATGGCGCAGGAAAACGGCTGGCCTCTGACCGAAGAAGGCCGCGGCTCGAGGCACGTCGTATTTGCCATCAAGGCGCCCCTCGCACATTCAGCGGTTATGGAGCCTGAAGATCTGTATCTGCGCGATACGGTCGAGATCGACGGCATGAAATTCGACAGGCCCTTTGATCTGGGCGGCGATGATCCCAAAAGGCTCAGCAAGGGTTTGCCGGTTCTACTGGATGTGCTTCCCCGTCAAGCTCCACGTAGCGTTCTCATTTTCCGCAGCGGCTATGGGCAAATTCCCATCATCGGCCGGTCACGGTGGCCTTCGGCTCAGATAGTCGCCGTCGACCGCGACCTGCTCGGAAGCGCTTTCGTCAGCCGCAATGCCCGAAAGCTGGGGTTCGCAGGCAAGTTACTTGATGTGCGCGAGCGTGCGCACCTGGTTGATGCCATCCAGGCCGACGAACACTTCGATCTCGCCATTTGCGAACTCTCCCCTTCGGCTGGAGAAAAGGTAGCCGAGGCCGAACTCACCGCTCTGGCCAGGAGCCTGGATCGCAATGGCCAGGCCCTGATTCTGGTACTCGAAAAAATCGAACGTCAGTGGCTCGGAGGTATCACCAAGCGCAAGAAGCTTTCGATGACCCGAATCCTCGCGCGGGAAGGGTATGCGCTCTTGAGACTCACGTCTCTCCAATGAACTTTCCGCGGTCAGCACGCCGTTGTAACGAAGTCCTTGTGCGCGGTGCCAGAACCGGCATGGCTTGCGGATCAGCCGCTTGATGAATTCCGAGCTCAAGAAACCGGCTCACATTCATTTCCACGAATTTTCGGCCGAAATAATACTGAGAGAACAAAGTCACGTCCCAGTTGCCCAGAATCGCGGCGGCCACAAAGATTGCCTCTATGGTGGCAAGTCCTACCGCTGGATCCGTCTTTTTTGCGCTATGCCGAGGGTAGGCAGTAAGGAATCCGGCCGGGATTCGCGCCAAACGAGGCAGCGGGCCCTCGATCTTGCGGAGCAACGGTTCCAGGCGGCGCCACACGCAATCGATGCTGGCGATTCCGTGAGCTCCCCCCAAAGGCTGCACAAGGGTCGTGAGGCATTCTCCATGGGGATGCAGAAGGATGGACGACTTCAATGGTCCGAGCACTTTCTTTCCTTTGGTCGGAATCAGACAGAAGTCAGGACGATACGCGAGGGGCGCGATAGTGCACTTATTGGGCGTTTCCCCGGAATCAATGATCACTTCATAGCGCATTCGATATCGTAAATTCGAATCAGCAAAAAAGCACTCGGGGACCTTAAAAAAAGCTCTCATTTGTTCACAAAAGCTGAAAGCGCGAGCATCAACTCGGTGAAATAGCGGTTCGCTTCCGGTAATGTGAGCTGGTGCGCGACCCCGCTGTTTTCCGGATACATGACCTCCGTCACGTTCGAAAAGCGGGATTTGATGAACGAGTCCGCCAGTTGAACATCGACCGTCTCATCCGCATCACTTAGCGCCAAAAAAACGGGGATCTGAATCGCTGATTGCGGAGAGCTCGTGAGACTCTCTCTCAAAGCGAAAAGCTCCCTGAGCGCAAGAAGCGGCATTTCATCGTTGTAGAATTCCGGGTGATTGATGACCGCATTCAAATCAGGCGAATGGGTCAGGGCACGAAGGGTTTTCATTGAAACCGTCGGCGTCAGGTTCGATATCAAGGGGCTGAGATGCCTCATCAGTTTCGCTCCGACATCGAAGTAGGGAGAAAAAAGAAGGAGGCCCGAAATAGTTGCCAGATGGGGAGTTTGCCCCGATTCATGGCGAAGAACGAAGTCGGTTGCCAACGCGCCCCCCAGCGAGATGCCCCCCACGATCACCTTTTTATAGCAACGCGATAGCAGCTCGACACCATGGTGAATGTCCTCGCGCCAATCCAGGAAGTCGGAACGGTTCGCCGTTTCAGCTGTCGAGCCGTATCCAAACAGAAGAGGAAGATAGACCGTATAGCCCTCGCGATTCAGGCGCTCAGCCACCGCAAGCACTTCGAAAGGCGAAGCCACATAGCCATGAGAAAGGACGACAGCTTCGCGGGAGCGACTTCCGACGAGAATCCGCGCGTGGTTTCCGGGCTTTACCTTAGCGTTGTAGTAATCCTTGTAAATTTCATCACGCTCCTTGGCGTCACGTTTGATCTCTGCTTTCAAGGATGCCACGCAGGAAGCCACCGAAGCAGGCTCTCGGTCCGACTCAATGGCAGAACTGACCCGGGCCGTGGTGCACGCAGCGAGAGTTCCTGCGAGAGCCGCACCTATCGAAAAACTCACAAGTTTGAACGAGAAAGCTGAAGCACGCATCAGTAACCCCTCTTCCGCGATTTTAGCGTGAAAGAGGGATTCCGTCCGGGTGAAATCCTCGATGAGAATTTGGTATCAATTACTGCCATTTAGTCCTGCAAAGCCTTAACAGAACTTCCCGTTGAGGTTTATGCCAAAGAGGATTAATACACACCGCATCATTGTCTCAATATCCGAGCCCAAATTCCGGGTCACTACTGGAGCCTTTATGAAGATGCTTTTACTGGTCACATTTATGTTCTTTTCGGGCTTGAGTGCGCAAGCTGATGGCGTAAGCGATTGGATGCACGTCACTCGCGATTTTCGGGGAGCAACGGTCTCTGTCGATTATCGGGTAGGCTGTTACACCTACTCATTGGGCCAGATCTGCTCGGCAAACCCCCTGTGGATCAATGTCAGCGGCGTCCGTCCGGAGAGCTCTGTGCGCGCCGTATTCATCAATCGCTGCCCTGAAGGCGTCGAAACCCGCGAAGTCGATATGGCTTATCAGCCGCAGGACGGCAGATTCACGGGCGACGTCGCCTATGGAACCAGGACGAGGATCAATGGTTGCCAGCAGGAACTTGCCGTCGTTATCAACGGCGATTGGTCGACTCGGTACAATCACGGCAGAAATTTCAATATGGATCTGATGAACGGCCGTTAAGCCTCAACCGTAGTGCATTCCCTCGTACCTGAGACCATCGGGATCGAGAAAGTACACCGCATAGTAGTCCTCGTAGTACTCGCCAGCGGGGTCCACTATTTCAGCGCCGAGCTTCTTCAGGAACGTTTGCAGCGCGTCCACGTCCTTGCGGCTGCGTAACTCGAATGCGTAGTGTTCAAAGCCGATATCGCCGGCTCGATACTTACGCTTTTTACCCTTCGCATCCGCTTCCGTGAGCCAGACCCGCGTTTTGCCGTTCGTCCAACCGATGGAATCCTCGTACTTGTCGAGGAGTTTGAACCCGAGAAATTTTAACAGGCGCCCATAGAATCGGGTCGATAGCGCCAGGTCACTGACTGAAACGGCGAGGTGATCAATTCCTGCGATCTGGATGGATGCCATGCGTGTGAAGGGAGCATTTCTTGTGCCGGCAGCAAACTTGACGTAAGCTTCTGACCCATGAAACTTCACCAACTTCGTGAGCTAGCCTCTTTTTTCTCGACCTATTTCGCAGATACTGACGCGGATGCTGATGAGCAGACCACTCGCGCGTTCATGACGACTGCGTCACCCGGAAGCCAACAGCAGGTTCTTTCACAGGCCAAGATTCTCCTCGCTGAAAAGGAATTTCCCATCGAGGAGATCGGAACGGAAGCCAACCGCTGGTTCGGCGATGCAGACGAAGGACGCGAGTGGATCCGGAAAATTATCAGGATTCTCGAAGAAGGCCAGACAACGGACTCCGTGGTCGTGAAAGACAGCAATGGCGCGGCGTTGAACGAAGGCGATTCGGTGCAGGTGATCAAGGACCTGAAAGTCAAAGGCGGATCGAGTGATCTTAAGCGCGGCACCATGATCAAGAAAATTCACCTCATCGGTGATCCGGAAAATGTCGAGTGCAGGGTGGACGGCAGCACGCTCGTGCTGAAGACTTGTTTTCTCAAGAAAGCCTAGAAATTCGCACCTCAATGGTGCAATTCGTTTTGCAGCCGCAAGGCGACCTTTCTTGGACCATGACCGAACCTGGAAACGGATCGATCGTTCAAGAAAAGCGTGAACGTGTATCCGTCGGTGTTTACGGGCTCTCCCGGGCGATAAGACAGATTGCTCTCACCCACGTACGGGTGTGAAAATTCGATTCCAGGACCCCATGTTTCCGTCAGGAAAAACAGCTCGGCGAATTCATGGAAGAGTTTTGAAACTGCGGCTTTCGAAGCTGTTTTGGAGTTCATCCCAAGAAGACTCTCGCGTATCGCGGCGTCATCCTCATAGAAGTAGATCCCTTCGAGCGGCATATGCACGGTAAATGGCCGATCCGATAGTTCGAAATGCATACGGATAGCATCACGCGTCGCGAGCGTCTGACATCCGCGCGCACCGTCATAAGATCCAAAAAAGCCGCCGATGATCGTCACCTCGTCCATCGCGAGCGGAAGGTTGTGCTCTCCGCCTTCTGAAAAAATTTCAAAATCCGGAGCCCGGTCTTTGGTATACCAACTCTCGTACCCCGATAAAGATTGATCGCTGACGAGATAAACCACCGGACGATTTTCGCGCTTGAACTGCGCAGTGACCTTATCAATTCCCGGTGCGGCGATCGCCTCATCATCAAAGTCCGTGGTGGCGTGCACCACAATCAGCGGATTCTTTGGCAGCGCTTGAGGAAGTTCATTCTTCTTGATTGGATGCAGTGGGCTTGCGCTTGCCAGACTGAACCAGCCAGACGACAAGAAGAGCAGCCAGAGCCCGGTCCGTATCAGATAAGAACTCATTCCGGCTTTTTTACGAAACAAGACCGATTTAGTCAACCTTTTCCATGCATTCATAATTTGCTGTAATTGCACAACATTTCCACATTAAAACAAGCTCTATCGCCGCAAAATAAGCAGGCGCGACTCACTGCCGACGCCGCGATATCGAACCGAACTGAAACACGGCGTTCTGCTCAAGAAAAGTTTGAATGAAATCGAAAAAGCTTTTTCCGAAATCAGAGGAAAAGAGATTTGAAGCGCGTATAAAAATTTATTTTTGCGGAGCGATGAATGCTGCGCAAATTATTTCAAAAAGGAAGCAGCCCAAACCGTAGCGACCTACTCAGGCATTAACTGAATAGCCGTATCTATTCATGGCTGTGTCTGGTACTGTCGCGAGGTAGTTCACTCGCTTCTTTCGAGTCTGCGGGCAATAGGGCCCCTGTCCTCCTGAGCGGCCATAACCGCCCGCCGTTAGCCAGGCCCGCCTTTGAGGAGAATCTCCCTATGACCGAAATCGCAGCAAAATTACCAAAAAATCAATTCAGGTGCTTCAACTGCCGTCATGCGTTTCCGCAGCGGGATGGAAACTGGTTTGAGTGGAACTCCATGCAAGTCCATCTCTGCCACTCCTGTAACAAGGTCACTGAGAAGAGGCCCGAGCGCTCACATAAACCTTCTGATTTCAGAAGATTCTAAAAACGAGGCTACTTCGGAACTGAGAGCATCAAGATCACGCTAGAGGGATAGATATGGCAAAACCAGGCCGTGCAACACAGGGAAAACGAAATCGCGAAATCCAGAAACGCGAACGGAAACAGGAAAAAGAAGAGCAACGAGTCATCAGGAAGGGTGCCCGCGCCGAGCGCGCCGCCAGCGTCGAAGACGGCATTGACCCTGATTTGATCGGCATTGTTCCGGGTCCTCAGCCTCGCGAAGACGACGAATTCTAGGAATCCGCCTTTTCAGGCGCCAGCTGTTCGGTTTAAGTAGACGGTATGTCTAAAACCGAATCGAGCACCAGTCCGGCCATTCAGCCCGCATTTCCACCCGGCATTCCCTTCATCGTGGGGAATGAAGGCGCTGAACGCTTCAGTTTCTATGGGATGCGAGCCATCCTGTACATTTACCTCACATCTCTTTACCTGCAGTTCGCTCCTGAACTTCAGGTCTCAGCAGAAGCCGCGATGGGAGCGAAGGCTCATGCGACCCAGGTCGTGCATCTGTTCATGGCGGGGGTTTACGCGTTCCCGATGATCGGCGCGATTCTCGCCGACCGGCTCCTCGGAAAGTTCAATGTCATTCTCTGGGTCTCGTTGATTTACTGCGGAGGCCATGGAGTACTTGCGCTTGCCGGGCGCTTTGGCGCGACGGGTGATTATGCATCCGCGGAAATCGCGATGTACATCGGGCTTGCGCTCATCGCCATGGGTTCGGGCGGGATCAAACCGTGCGTCTCGGCGAACGTAGGCGATCAGTTCACGGCCGAGAACAGCGCTCTCGTAAGCAAGGTTTATCAGATCTTCTATTTCATCATCAACTTCGGGTCTTTTTTCTCGACCTTGCTCACTCCGCTCCTAAAAAAGCACTTCGGCGCGGAAGTGGCCTTCGGCGTCCCGGGGATTCTGATGGCCATCGCGACCCTTGTGTTCTGGCTGGGGCGCAAGCGATTCGTTCGCGTACCCGCAAAACCAGGTGGAACACTGGGGCTGCTGGATGTCCTCTCTTCCATCTTACTGTTTGTTCCGGTGATCGCGTTGATCTTCGGTTTTTTTGCCGGCGAAGGAAGTACGACCTGGACCGATTTCATTCCGCACGTCGCTGTTTCGATCATTTCCGTCCTGCTTGGCATCGCCGTTTTCTCGCTGAGACAGAAGCGCAAGGAAGACGCGGGATTTCTGGCGGTAACCCTTTATGCCTTTAAACACCGCGGAGAACGGAAAGCGGGCGAAAGCTTCTTCTCCCCGGCAGAAAAGCATTACGGCGCGGAGGCGGCCGAGGGGCCACCCGCCGTGCTTCGGATCATTGTCGTGTTCTCGATGGTGAGTGTCTTCTGGGCGCTTTTCGACCAGCATTCCTCGACCTGGATCGAGCAGGCAAAGCAGATGAATCTCACAATGCGCATTCCCGAGTGGACCGGAACCGCCGTCCTGGCATCCACCATCGGCCTTGCCCTCTATGGCGGCATCTCGCTGCTCCTCTGGGTCTCAAACGTGAAGGTTCCAAGCCTGCTCACGAAGCTTCTGGTCGGGACAGCGGCAGTGGCGGTTATCGCCTGCGGCATCAGCGATGCGGTCTCCTCGCGTTTCATGATGCTGGAACTGCAAGCAGCCCAGATCGCCGCGCTGAATCCCCTCATGGTGATGATGATCATTCCGCTTTTGAACTTCGGGGTCTATGCACCTCTCGAAAAACGGGGAATCATCATTAAGCCGCTTCGAAGAATGACCATCGGCATGTTCCTGACTGCGATCGCCTTCGGCTTCGCGGCGCTTCTCCAGCTTCAGATCGAGCAAGCCGCCCTTACGGGGGCGAAGGTCCATGTCCTTTGGCAGGTCCTGCAGTACCTCGTGATCACGACGGCCGAAGTGCTGGTGTCGATTACGGGTCTTGAGTTTGCTTACACTCAGGCACCTCGCGCCATGAAGTCCACAATCATGGGATTCTGGCTGCTTGGGGTGACGTTCGGAAACGTACTCGTCGCGTTCCTCGCACCGCTACAGAAAAACCTGCCGCTCTCCCAGTTCTTCTGGCTCTTCACGGGCCTGATGGTGGTTGCAGCACTCATCTTCGCGGTTCTGGCCCGCAGCTATCGGGGTAAGACGTATCTGCAGCAAGCGAAGACGACTGGCTGATCAGTACCGGTGTCAGGCTGAAACAGTCGCAATCGCCTGTTTCAGCATTTTCGCAGGCGTGTTCTTCTTCTGAACCGTGGAAATCTGGCGAAGGAACTTATCTGCCCCGATCGGGCTTCGCTTCTGAATTTCGATCTGCCCGTACAGGGCTTCACGGAACCCGCTTTCGAGCCGGACCTGCCTGACCGCCATCACGCGCTTGTTTGATCCTTCGACAAAGATCATCGTGAGCGGGAGTTCAAGTGCCTTCTTGTCGGGCCAAAGCTCCGGCGAAAAGGTCACCACGGAATAAGGCGCGTCTGACCAGTCAATCACGCCCGCCACTCGCACCAACAGAAAAAGCACATCGGAGGCGAAAAACAGCGCAAGCTCAACGCTTTCCGCCTTCTGAAAGGAGGCAATTTCCTGCTCTGAAATTCCGTTCAGCTTGAGAATGAGATTCTGCTGAGTCTTCGTGAACTCAAAAACGGGGCCCTCTTTCTCCGGAAGGTTTTCCCCTGAATAGGTGCTGCCGACTGCTATTGTCATGACGCCCTCCTAGTCGATCCTGCAACTCAGCAACAAGCGATACCATTCCGAACGGCCCCTGGTCACGTAAGCGTCCAACGCCGCCTGGAAAGCCTCGCCGCGAGCCAGGGAGAACTGCTTCGGCAAGTCCAGATAATAGCGGGTGCCGCTATCCTCCATGTCATCGGTGATATCGTAGCGCACGAAGGATTTTGCCATTTCATCCCCTTCGTCAAACCAGGCAAGCTCGGGCTGCTTCCGATAGGTCTTGATGGCGCGAGAATGAGTACCGAGTACCTTGACTCTCCATGGAGCCCCCTGGTCCGTCAGAAAGGCCCGAATGCTGATCAACGTGTTCTTGCCCACGCGGCTGACGGTCTCGCAGGAAAGGACAAGATCCGAGCAGAACGCTGAACCGGTTCCGAAAGAGAGGGCCAGAAAGAGGAAAACGACTCGAAAGCACATGATCCACCTCAAGGTCGTCACTCATAGCGGGCTGGCGCCGCCCGGGTCAAGAAAGCTTTTTTAACGTTCATTCTGACGTGCTATGGAGAATGAATATGATTCGCAGCTTCCTAAAGAAACAGGCCGGTTCCCTCATTTCTGATGCTTTAACGCGCACGTTCGAAGTCCAACCGGAAACATTGAACTCTGTGGCATCACTGGTGGTTTACCCGCCCGAAACCAAGCTGGGCCACATTGCGTTCCCGTGTCATTCGCTTTCAAAACAATTGCGCAAGGCACCGCAGCAAATCGCCACCACCATCAGCGAAGCCATTCAGGCGCAGGGCAAGAGTCCTTGGTTCGCGCGGATTGAAACGGCGGCCGGCTATCTGAACTTCTTCGTGGATTTTGAAAACCTTCATCGCCACCTGATGGAGCGCTCCGCTCAAGGAAGCCTGCTGGAAAAGCAGCCCGAAGGAGCAAAGAAGGTGATCGTCGAGTACTCGCAACTCAACACCCACAAGGCCTATCATGTGGGCCATCTTCGAAACATCGTGTTCGGAGATTGCATCGCGAACCTCGTAGATGCGAGCGGCAAGCAGGTGGTGCGCGCCACCTATCCGGGAGATCTGGGAACCCACATCGCCAAGGTGCTCTGGTACATCCGCCAGTTCAAAATGAACGAGATTCCGAACGAGAAGCAGGCCGAATGGCTCGGCGATATGTACGGGGAATCCGACGAGTATCTGAAATCTCTGGCGGGAACGCCGCGTGAAAAAGAAGTGAAGGTCGAGATGGGCAAAGCCCTTCGCGACCTCGAGAACAAGACCGGTCCTTACTACGAGCTCTACAAACCGACCAAGGAATGGTCACTCAACCAGATGAAGCAGATTTTGAACTGGCTCGGCATCCACTTCGATGTCTGGTACTTCGAGAGCGAGTGCGACGCTCCCGCGCGCGAACTCGTGCTGAAGAAATTTGATGAAGGCTTTTTCGTGAAAAGCGAAGGAGCTATCGGTCTCGACCTGTCAGCGTATGACCTGGGCTTTGCCATGTTCCTGAAATCCGATGGCACGACCCTTTACCTCACGAAGGACATCGAACTGCTCACGCAGAAATTCTCGGATCCGAATGTCGAGCTTTCTATCGTCGTCGTCGATACGCGCCAGACGCTTCATTTCCGGCAGCTCTTCAAGACGGCGGAACTCATGGGCCTGCGCCCGGCCTCCGACTCGCTTCACCTTTCCTATGAAACCGTCACGGACGAAAAAGGCGAGCCTTGCAGCTCACGCGGCAGAACGGGTTTCCGCCTCGAACAACTCAGCCGAATCGTGAGCGACAAGATCATCGAGAAATACCTTGAGCCAAACCGTGGCCAATGGACCGATGCGGAAATTGAGGAAACGGCGCGCAAGGTGGCGCTCGGCGCCTTGAAATACGGCTTCCTGAAGGTCGATTCCAATCGCGTGATCAAATTCGTGCTCGACGAATGGATTCAGCTGGAAGGTGACACCGGCCCTTATCTTCAATACGTGCACGCGCGCTGCTGCGGGGTCCTGAACAAAGTCCCGCGCGATAGCGGACCAGCCCCCTTCGAGCTTGCAACCGAATTTGACCAGGAGCTCGTGCTCATGCTCGAGAGATTCAATGACTCCGTGGCGAACGCGGCCAAGGACTTCCGACCCTCGATTCTCTGTTCCTACTTGTTTGATCTCTGCAAGGTCTTCAACCGGTTCTACAAAGAGTGCCCGATCAAGACCGCCGAAACGGCGGGACAGAAAAACACGCGCCTGACGCTGGTCGATTTGACCGCGCGGACGTTGCGTGAAGGGCTCGCGATCCTGGGAATTCCGGCGCCGGAGCGGCTGTAGTGGTCCGAGGTCAATCCAAAGGCTAACAGTAAATGAATGAAAAGTTTTCTCTTTGGCCTTGTTGCAGCTTTAATCGTTTTTTATCTCGGAACCCCGCTGTTTATATTTATGCACGAGCTTGGGCATGCCGCAGTTCCTTTGCTCGAGGGGGAGCATGTTAAAATCTTCCTCGGCTCCATGAGCGGCGTTTCCATTGAAATCGGTCGACTCGAGATCATTTTGGGCGAAATCGCCCGAGCACCCTATTTTGGATTTACGGAGTGGACGTCCAACAGCCTAGCTTCTCAAATCGGAGGGCCACTGATATCGCTGCTCATGATTCTTTTGGTCGGCTTCGCCACTTATACCGTCAGAAAGCAGAGCGCAATTCTTCGACAGGTCGGCACAGCTGCACTCATTGCAGTCGTCCTTCAGTTCGTTTTCACAACTATTCCCATGAAGTATCCAGAGTGGTTCGGCCACTATGCAGGAATGGAAAGCGATGGATTGAAAGCGTTATGCCTCTTTCCAGGTGTGCGGTTGGGATGCTGAACGGCGAATGCCTCAGAGAGCTCCGCTCCTGCGGAAGTCTGCGATTCGGTACGAAATGGGCACGGCTGTGGGACAAAACTGCCAATAGGACTACGCAAGCTTAAAGCGGGCTACTCACGCCCAACGTTCTTGGCCCGGAAAGGCTTCTTGGAAATCGGCTTGCCGCCGAAATCGCGAGCTCCCTGCGGAGCAGCCGGTGCGACCTTATGCGCCGGCTTGTGAGCCGGAGAAATCTTGTGGTCTTTTTTGTGGTCTTTCTTGTGGTCCTTAGCCACGACCGCGCCTGGAACACGGGGCGCGCGGACCTCGGCGTCATCCCTGCCTTGAATCACCCTGCGCTGATCTTTGGGGATTTCTCTTCGTGGATCCCGGCCGCGTGCGTCTCTGCCACCGCGATGGCCATCACGGCGATCATCGCCCCTGCCATCGCGCCTTGGGCCGCGATCGCGATTACCATAGCCTCGGTCATTCCCTCTTTCATTCACGCGGTCATGGCCGTTGCCACGCGGGCGTTCGGCATCGCCAGTCGCAACACGCAGTGAGCGTACTTCCGTCACCTGCTCGCGCTCTGCGAAAACCTCCGGGTGAATGAGGACAAGAAAACGTCCGGCAATCTCTTCCTTGCTCATGCTCGCAATGGCTTCTTTCCATTCATCGCCAAATAGCTCTGAAGCCCGCGCATGGGCGGATTGGGCCTGGAAGACGGCCAGGCTTTTCGCCACCCGTTTCATTCCGACTTCCTTGCGGCTCGGAACTTTTCCTTCTTTCATCTTACTTTTGGTCATGCGCTCAATGCGGCCGATCAGGCTGCGATGACTTTGGGTAACGAGACTGAGCGCAAGGCCTGACTTCCCGATGCGTCCCGTGCGTCCGATTCGGTGCACGTAGTTGTCGAGTTCGCGCGGAATCGAATAGTTCACCACGTGCGAAATGTCTTTCACATCCAGCCCGCGGCAGGCCACATCGGTGGCAATGAGGAGCTGAGTTCTTTTTTCACGGAAGGCGCGCATCGTTCGCTCACGCGCGTTCTGATCCATGTCCCCGTGCAGGCAATCGGCGCGGTAACCGCGCCCGACAAGATATTGCTGCAGATCAACGACCAGCGACTTGGTCTGGCAGAAAACGATTCCATAGAAATCATCGGCCGCGTCGATCAGCTTGCAGAGGACTTCCGGTTTGTTGTGTTCCGAGGTGATGTAATAAATCTGCTCGACCGTATCGGGGAGCATCTCGGTGCGGTTCACCTGAACCTGTCTGGGATTTTCCAGGTACTCATCGGCGATTTTCCGAATCTCCGAGTTCATCGTCGCTGAAAAAAGCCACGTATTGCATTGGCCTTCAGGAACCGCCGCGAGCACGGCTTCGAGGTCTTCTTTGAATCCCATCGAGATCATTTCGTCCGCTTCATCAAGGACCAGTGTCTGCAACTCATCAAGAATCAAAGTGCCCTTCTGAAGGTGATCGACCACTCGACCCGGTGTTCCGACAACGACGGAAACGCCCCGCCTGAGGCCGGACAGCTGATCGCCGTACCCTGCCCCGCCGTAAACCGGGAGCGCTTTGATCTTGAGATACTTTCCGATCAGATCGATTTGGCCCGCCACCTGGATGGCGAGTTCGCGCGTGGGGCAAAGGATCAGAGCCTGAACCCCGCGCATGGCGGGACTCATGCGTTCCAAAAGGGGGATCGCAAACGCGGCCGTTTTACCCGTGCCAGTCGCCGCTAAGCCCATGAAGTCCGTAGGTTCTTCGAGAAGGATCGGAAGGGTCTGCGCCTGGATCGGGCTCGGTGTTTCAAACCCAAGCTCTTTGATTGCTCGCAGGACAGGTTCGCTCAGGTTCAATTCATTGAAATTTTCCATTGGGGCGGAGTATCACAGTTCCGGTTTAATTGTTGATTATTTCGGTACAAATCCGAACAACCATGGGCTATTCGTGCGGCCATGGAGAGAGTCGATATTCTGATACTGGGGGCAGGGGGCGCGGGGATGATGTGCGCTATTCAAGCCGCCCGGCGTGGACGAGACGTTCTTCTGATCGACCATTCCACTAAAATAGGCGGCAAAATCCTGATATCCGGCGGCGGTCGCTGTAATTTCACGAATGTAGGCGCCGGGCCCGCAAACTACGTTTCCGAAAACCCCCATTTCACGAAGTCGGCCCTGTCGCGATTTCCGCCAGCGGCTTTCATTGAAATGATGCGCGACCATGAAATCCCCTTTCACGAGAGAAAACATGGGCAGCTTTTCTGTGATGGATCGGCCCAGGCGATCGTGGATCTTCTTAAATCAGAATGCGATCAGGCCGGCGCTCGCTTCAGGCTCGGATACAAAATCGAGCGCGTTTCCAGGCCGGACAGACCTGATTCCACAGGCTTCAAGGTCGATACAGATCACGGGGCATTCGAATGCGAATCCCTGGTCGTCGCTACAGGCGGGCTTTCTCTTCCGAAGCTTGGCGCCACCGGCATCGGCTATGACATCGCCCGGCAGTTCGGCCTGAAGGTCACGGAAACCGCACCTGCGCTGGATGGCTTCACGTTCACGCCCGAACAGGAAGTACTTTTCCGCGAACTCGCGGGACTCTCCGTGAACTGCTCGATCACTTGTAACGGAATCTCGTTTCGTGAAAATCTCCTGTTTACGCACGCGGGCCTAAGCGGGCCAGTAGCGCTTCAGGCTTCGCTTCACTGGAAAAAGGGCGACGAAATCAAGATCGACCTGCTTCCAGGAAATGACCTCTTCCAATGGTTCCTTGCGAAAAAGAAAACTGGCAACCGGTCCGTGGTCAAAAACCTGCTCGGCGAAATGCTGCCCAATCGTCTAGCTTCCCGCCTCTGCGATCTTTACTTTCACTCGCTGCTGCCGCTCCCGCAGGTATCCGAACGCGAACTCGAAGCTTTCTGCAACCTGCTCCACGCATGGGTTCTGAAACCCAGTGGAACCGTGGG
>Ga0154382_155_pt3 | contig 25435 bp, 22 predicted proteins | sample RifGroB1_FD_105626 | JGI IMG/M metagenome (GOLD analysis project Ga0154382, IMG submission 105626) | Bdellovibrionales bacterium GWB1_55_8 | reverse complement strand
CGGCCTTGGCTGCGGACGAGGTTCCGGCCTTGGCTGCGGACGAGGTTCCGGCCTTGGCTGCGGACGAGGTTCCGGCCTTGGCTGCGGACGAGGTTCTGGCCTTGGCTGCGGACGAGGTTCTGGCCTTGGCTGCGGACGAGGCTGCGGTCTCGGGTCAGGGCGAGGCTGTGGCCTTGGATATGGACGAGGTTCCGGGCGAGGCTGCGGCCTTGGTACTGGCCGAGGTGTCGGACGCGGGTGCGGTGCTGGGCGATAATCCGGGCGACAGGTTCCATCTACAGGTGAGTAGTGGTAGCCCGGTCCGCAATGCCTTTCCCAGTGCTGGCGTACGCAGGTTCTCTGGTAGGGATCCCAGCTATACCCGGGCCCGCAATAACCACGACGGGTCGTGCAACGGTCCAGATAGGGATCCCAATGTTCATCGATATGGCAATAGCGGCTCGTGGGACGGCAGGTCAGTCGAATGCTGTCCCAATACCAGCCGATTGAGCAGTAGCCGGCATTTTGAATGCATCGGCCGTAGTAAGGATCGTAATGGCTGCCGATTCCGCATGAAGTCGGCCAGACGTTGCGACACTCACGATAGTACCAGTCATAAGACGTCCCGACTGGGCAGCTGTAAGCGGTTCGTACGCAACGGTCGCGGTAACTGTCCCATTCATAATTCAGAGGACAGCGGGGGAAGCTGTCCTGGACACAGCGTGAAAGGAATGAATCGTAGTGGTAGCCGATGCCGCAGTTGATGGTGGGGGGGGGCTGCGGGAATTGGACGCATTGATTCACGTCAGGTTCGTAATAAGTTCCTTCAGGGCATCTGCTCAGTTGATCTTGAACGCAATAGCCTAAAGCGGGATCAAAATAATATCCACGGGGGCAGACCGTTCCGCCGGACTCCGATTTTTCGACGACAGTGAGCAGGAATTGTTTCTGGCTGATCTGTCCATTGGCATCAGTGATCTCAAGTGCAAAGGCAAAAGCGCCGGTGACGGAGAAGCGCCCCTTCACTAGGAATTTCTGCTGATTTTCGCGAAATTCCACCTCTAGTCCTTCGGGGGCTCCTTGCAGTGCGCGACCGGTTAAGGCGCGCAATCCACCGGTGGCGAGTTCAACGCTTCCCTGGAAAAATTGTTCCTGGACAGCGGGTCCGACGAACCGGTCGGTCTTGAACTGAGCGTATTGAATTTCTGAATTGTCCTCCGCGATAACGCAGAGCCGTTTTACCGAGATGGGATCCTCCCCGCTTGAGGCGGACATCACAAAGCACCACTCTCCTTGGAACGTCGGGGTGCCGAAGAGTAGAACCTTTGTTCCTTGTGTATCCTCAAGCTGAAGGCCTGTGGGCAGTTCGGAATCGATCAGTCCCCATTCCACCGGGGCTTCGCCGCTGTGGTCTTTCAGGGCGACTTCTATCTCGGCGTAGTTGCCGTAGGTCATCAGCAGATCCTGCTGCTCAACCACAATCTGGGCAGGTTCAGGAGAATCGTCAGCCTGAGTGAGTGGATTGATTTGTGGAAATGAGAGCGGAAGCCCCATTATTGCGATCAAAAACCAAGTTAATCGTCGGTACATTTGTTATCCCCCAAGTACGGAAAAAATCTGATAAACTCGCGATAGCAAAGTGTGTGCCCGCGATTTTTCGTGGAAAAGCCGCGAAATTGCAGAGATTTTTTTTCTAATGGGGTGATTTGGCCGGGCTCAGTTTGGCCATTGTCCCGATTCAGGGTCACTTTGCTACTGAACTTTTTTCCCGGTTTCCTGCTATCGATTGGCCCGGCTTTCTTTTGCAAAGGGCCATTCTTGCTGTCATCATCGATTTGATGTCGCCACTTCATGAAATGTCTATTTCCGCTCGCAGCGGTATCGGTCTCTTTTCCTCTTCAGTTCAGGTCCTGCTGATTTTTTCGGTGGTCCTTTCCGTCGCTTCTGCGGGATGTTCCACCGCCAGAATAAAAAAGCAGGGGCGAGGTCTTGACGCGATCCTGACGCAACCGACACCCCCAGAGCCGGCTTCCGTTATGGCTGAGAAACAATCTGATGCGCCTGTCCAGGCATCAGACGAAGCGTTGTCAGGGTCGTCTGATGGCGAAGCCGCGGAAGAGAACAGGGTTCCGGTCGGCAGCATCACGATTGAACACAATGAGCTCGTGGAAAAATGGATCCGTTATTTTTCAGAGAAGGACCGGGAGCGTTTCCAGAGGTTTCTTGATCGTGGAGCCCAATATCGGGAAGTGGTCGAAAACATTCTTGAGGAAAACGGCTTACCCAAAGAGCTCTATTTTCTGGCCATGATCGAGAGCGGCTATCGTTCCGAGGCTACTTCGATCGCGAAAGCCGCGGGTGTTTGGCAGTTTATTCCTGCTACGGGGCGCCGGTACGGTTTGCAGGTGGATCATTACGCCGACGAACGCCGCGATCCGATTCGTGCAACGGAGGCGGCTGTAAAGTACCTTACGGACCTTTATAACGTTTTCGGGTCGTGGCATCTGGCCATGGCCGCTTATAATGCCGGTGAATATCGGATTGTGGGGGCCGTGGTTCGAGGGAAGAGCCGTGACTTCTGGAAGCTTGCTGAAAAGAAAGTTCTGCCCGCTGAAACTCTGAATTACGTGCCTAAATTCCTCGCCGCAATGACGATCGGGCGAGATTTGGAGAAATTCGGTTTTGATGAGTCCGGTTCCGAGCGCTACCCGGATCTGGAGGCGGTGGAAGTGCCCGCGCCTGTAAGGCTTTCGGACATCGCTAAAGCCGTTGGAATACCGTTTTCTGAGTTGAAACGGGTGAATCCGCATCTTCCGCGCGACATGACCCCTCCAGGGGCCACAAGTTATGAAATCTGGCTTCCCGAGAATCTGGCGAAAAACAGCGCAACTGTTGAGAGTATTCGATCCGCACTTGCATCGAAGAAAATCCATGGGCTTCGCCGGGTGGCCGCGACTGCCGAAGCGTCTCGCTATCACAGGGTGCGCGCCGGCGAGAATCTGGGTCGAATTGCCCGGAAGTACCGGATGTCGGTTTCCTATCTCAAGCGGTTGAACGGGTTGAATTCGAACCGCGTCATTTCAGGGCAGACGCTTCGCGTGGCGGCGAAGTCCTACCACCCAAAACCGGTTAAATCCGCGCGGGGCCTTGCGTCCGGATCCTCGAAAGCAAAGAAGATTCGTTATCGAGTGCGCCCGGGCGACAATTTGACCGCGATTGCGCGGCGATTCGGGACTTCTGTAGAGGAGCTGAAACGCATGAATTCGATGAAGCGGAATCATGTGCTGGCCGGGCAGACTATCCGGGTTCCTTCGCGACTCTGATCTTCCTATCTAAATGAGAACGTTTTTATTTCTCTCGATTCTTGCTCTTCTCCATGCCTACGTTGCGGCAAGGCTGGGTAGCTTCCTGGAGCGAAGATTTCTGGCATGGCTCATCGTGGGGACTTCTTTCCTGCTTTTGGTGGGTTCGCAGTTCGCTTACCGGCATTTCGGGTTTGAGCCTGATGCCTATGGGCTTCAATATGTCTCTTTCCTGGCCTACTTCCTGGCTGGTGTTCTGGCGACGCTGATCTGTGTCTTCCTTCCCTTGGACATTCTTTATCTCATCGGCTCGGGGTTGCGGCGGGTCTTTGGTATTTCGAACACGGAGCGCTGGGTTTCCCTGTTTTGGACCGTTCGGCTGACGCTGGTCGGCCTCGCATTTTTCGGCGCCCTGGTTGGACTGGTGACAGTGCTTGTCGGGCCCAAGGTGAAGCAGGTGCGTGTTGTTCATGCCGGACTTCCTGCTGATTTAGAGGGCTTCCGCATCGTTCAGATCACTGATCTTCATGTGGGTCCGACGGTTGTGCGGCAGGACGTGCAAAGAGTGGTGGACCTCGTGAACGAGCAAGCCCCGGATTTGATCGCGTTCACGGGTGATCTGGCGGATGGTTTTGTCGGTCAGCTTGCACGTCATACCGAGCCTCTTTCAGGTTTGCGGGCTAAATACGGCATTTACGCGGTGACCGGGAATCACGAATATTATTGGGGAGCGCCTGAATGGATTGCCAGGATGGAGGCTTTCGGCATGAAGGTGCTGAACGACGCGCACGCGGTGATTGCGGTGGGCTCCGCGAAGCTGCTGATCGGCGGGGTTCCGGATACGCAGGCGGATCGTTTCCTGCCTGAGCATGTTTCTGATCCGGTGAAATCGATTGCGGACGCTCCGGCCGGTGTTGGCTTCAAGTTGCTTCTTGCTCACCGGCCCTCGAGCGTGTTTCGGGCTGCCGAAGCCGGATATGATCTTCAACTTTCAGGTCATACCCATGGGGGCCAGTTCATTCCCTGGTCTTTTTTCGTTCCCTTTGCTCATCCCTATACGCGTGGGCTCAGCCAACATGGGTCGCTTCAGATCTATGTGAGCACGGGAACGCAGTATTGGGGCCCGCCTAATCGTCTGGGGATTCCAGGCGAAATCACCGTTCTTACGTTGTCGGCTCGCCCTGAGTGATTCAGGCCGACTTTTTTTGGGGCACAGATTCATCGGAAATTTTCTGGTCCATGCGTTTCACGTAGGTTGAAAGGTAGATATTCCTGCTGATGGCAAGAACAGGGGGGGCGACCAGGACCCCGAGAATTCCAAACCAGCTGGCCATGATCAGCATCAGCACCATGAGGTGAATCGGCGGGAGCTTCACGCCGGCTTTCATGGCGAGCGGAATGACCACGTCGCCTTCAAAGTTCTGCATCACCACGAAAATGACCGCAACCCAGATGAGGTTTCCCGGATTTTCCGCCAACGTGATGATGCTGATCGCGAGAAATGCCATCATCGGGCCGATGTAGGGAATAATGTCCAAGACGGCAGTCATCAGCCCGAAGGCAGCAGGATAGGGCGCGTCGATGATCCAGAGTCCAATTCCGGTCATGAATCCCACAACTGACATGGCAATGAGTTGCGCGTAAAACCATTTTCGCAGGGTCACGCCGGAAGCGGTGAGGATTCTTTTGATTCCGGGGCGTTTGTAAGCCGGAAACAGTGAAAGAAATGCGCGTGCATAGGAATCGGGGTCGCCCGCGAAGTAGAGTGCGATGAATAGCGCAAACACGATTCCGGTCACGGCGACCGTGCCAAACTGAAGGCCTTGGTAGAGCGCTTGCGCGGCACCTTGAACGGCGGGGCCTGGTTCAATGGATTGCAGTGCATTTCGGATCCACGCGGCGTTTCCGAAAAGTTCGATCAGGCCTCGTCGGGCATCCGTCATCAGTTTCGGGAATTCGTCTATCAATGGGCCCAGCTGCGATGCGACGATATTCACAAGAATGTAAGTGATTCCTGACATGACCGTAAACAGCAGGAAGACGTAAATTGAAGCGCCGAGGCCCTGTGGTATTCTCAGGCGTCGCTTGAGGGTGTCCAGCAAGGGTGTCGCAAGAGAGCCGATTCCCAGTCCGATCACTGCCCCAAGAAAGATCCAGCGACTCAGATACAGAGCCAGTGCGGCGGCCACGGTAAGAATGCCGGCAGAGGTAACGATGACCGTTTTACGAAACAGTGCGGCGGATTCGCTGGGTGGCACACTTTGCGATCAGCAAAATCCATTCTCGTCAGTAGGTTTTGTTTTCAGCTGAATTGGTTTAACTGTGAGCGTTTAGAAAACGTCAAATCAGCCTTGCTGTACATCTCAAAGTTCCTACTGTAAAAAGCCCGCATGCAACTCGTTGCGGCAAAGTCGGAACTTATCAACAGAATGGAGAGTCTTCAGCAAGGAGATCATCTCTGTTTGTTGCATGACACGGAGTCTCGCTGGCGAGAGTTCGTGGCAAGTTTTGTCGCGGGTGGTTTGAAGAGGCGCGAAAGAGTTGTTCTGCTTTCGGGCGTGAAGTCGCCCTATTCAGTTATGGAACTGCTGCGCGAAGAAGGTCTTGAGCCATCCAACAGGATCTATAATGGGCAGCTTGTCATATTGCCGGCGCAGGATCTCGATTCCGCAAGAAAGGATCACTCCAGCAGCTTTTTCAATCCGGAGCAGGTACTGGATTTTCTAAGCAAGGAGATGACGCGTGCCAGGCTTGACGGGTTTGCCGGGCTTCGTGTGTCGGGTGATCTCACTTCCGTCGCCAACGCGATCGGCGGGGAACGGCCTCTTCTTGTGTACGAGGCAAAGCTTGCTGATTTCTTTTCCACTCACAGTGCGATCGTCGCATGTCAGTACGATCGAAATGTTTTCAGTGATGAGTTTCTTCTTTCGGTGATCGATCTTCATCCCATTGTGGTTTTGAACGGAAGCGTTCTTGAAAATCGCGTATTCTATTCCCCCTATCATGAGTCTTCCGGACCTGCGGCGGCGTCGTATAAGTTCCAGAGCCGGTTGCGAATTCTGGAGGAATTAAATGCAGTCGAGCAGCAGTCGGGGCAGGATCTGGCCTGGATGCAGCGTCTGGCTGCCAGTCTGCCCGCGGGAATTTTCCTCATGGATCCGCTAGGGAACTGTACGTACATCAACAAGGAGTGGACTCGAATCACCGGAATGGATCTGGAAGCCGCGGTGGGAATGGGATGGATGCATTTCATCGATCCTGAAGATGACAAGGTGATCATTTCCAACTGGACTCAGGCTATCGAGAAAGGCGTGGATTTCGAGGGTGAGTTCCGGACGCGCAAGATTCACGGTCGTGTGGTGCCTGGGAGTGCCTCGCGCTGGGTTTCCGTGCGTGTCAGTACTCTTCGGGGAGATCGCGGGGAGATCATGGGTTATCTTGGAATCTTGCAGGATGTCAGTGCTCGAATGGAAAGTCTGAGCGAGTTGCGCGAAAGCAAGCGATGGATGTCTTCGGTTTTCCGCGCGCTTCCGACGCCGGTTTCCATTGTTGAGCTTGAGTCCGGGAAGTATCTGGACATCAATGATGCTTTTGAAGATCTTGCCGGAATGTCTCGGTACGAGATTTTGGGGAAGACGGCCGTTGAGCTCGGGTTTTCCACTGTTTTGGAATTTTCCCATGAACGTGAATTATGCATGTCTTCAGTGCCTGGTTGCTCGATTGCGTCCGTGTTTCGCGCGCGAAGTGGTTTGCTGAATGTTCAGGTGTCTGCTTCGCTGGTGGGGTCCAGGGCTGGCCCCTGCATTCTGAGTGTCCTGAATAGGCGCTAGTGAGCGGCCCTCCCTTTCTGGTTCGTCTCGTCGGCTTGGAAATTGAAGATCTCCAGTGACAGTTACTTGTCAGTGAAAAAAATCACTGGAGGAAAATACAATGAGCATGAATCGGGCGACTTCGAAAAAATCCAATGTGTTTCTCGCCTTTGCTTTGGCCGGCGCTCTTGTGGGTTGCGCGGGTGGCGAGAAACGAGCGGAAAAAACGGATTCCGGCAAGGCATCGGTCAGCTTGGGGGAGGAGCGGCAGGCGAGTGGAACCGCGGACGTACAGACCAAGGAGCGAGTCGTTGTTGAGCGGAGTACCCAGATACCAACGGTTCGCAGTACCAGGGAGGGCGCGGACATCAACCGGATGAGCGCGGAGCATTTTATCGCGATGGGTTTCCCGGAGGAGCTTGCCCGGAATGTGGTTGAGTATCGCGAGGAGCATGGCCCCTTTGTCAGCGTGGATCAGCTGAAGGCGGTGCCGGGGATGAGTGAGGAGTTCTTTCAGGATCACTCTGGCAAGCTTGCTGTCAGCGTCCGGCCTGACGGCGTGAAAGGCTGATGCTCTTATGAAGCTGGAACAGATTTTATTGGATGATCAGAAGCGCATTCGCGGCCTATTCCGACAGGTTCAGGTTCTGGAACAGCGCGCGCCAGAGATGATCAGTGGAGTTTCTGGGGAGCTTTTCCTGGATCTCGAGCTCCACGCGAGGGCCGAACTGGAACATGTTTTTCCGCAGCTTCTCTCGGACCTTAATGACTCCTCGATTGCGGGGGATTTGGGGCAGGCTCGCGAAGCTCAGCTGGATGTGATGCGCGAGGTGGAGGCGCTGAAGGCGCTTAACCCAGGGGCGGAGGATTGGCCAAGACGGATGGGTGATTTCCGTCGGACCATCGATCTTCATTTTGATCATGAACTGCGTCAGGTCTTCCCTTTGATCCGTCACTTCCGGAGTGACCTCTCGTCGCAGCTGGCTGATCGGATTCTCGAAGAACGACAGCGCACGCTGGGGCGTCCTGAGCGATCGCCGATGCGTCCAGAGGTCGCTCAGAATCCTCATGGAGGAGAGCAAAAGCGAAAGGTGGGGTGAGAGTGATCGTTTCTCGTATTCTTCTTGTTTCGGCGTTAGTGGTTGGGGTGCCTGGCGCGGCTTTCGCTCAATCATCGTCCGAGCCGTCTCCACGTCCCACTGAGCAGCCGGGCCTGACAATCATCGGACCTTCGGGAGCGGTGGATACTGATATCAATCGTGATCAGGAAAAATCACTGGGCGGCGTTGTACCTTTTGAGACACCGAGTCCATCACAGCAAGCGGGCCAGCAGGCGCCCCAAGAGACTCGAATCGTTTGTGAGTGCAATTGTCCGCAGCCCGCCGCCTCGGCAACCGAGTCCGCTTTGGAAGAGGCCGGTGAAGTTCCCGGAGAGGCGGATATGGGTGTGGACGCGGAAGCTCGGGCAGAAGATCTGGAGAGAGAATCGGGGACAGGTGCTTCAGATTCGCCATCCCAGTCCCCGCCGGCGCCTTCGGAATCCCCCTCTAGAGCTCCTTCTGTAAAATAGGAAATATAATCAAATCAATCGCTTGCTGCGACGCGGCAAGATTTTGCCGTCCGCTATTGCTAAGGCTAATTAACTTTGTTAGGATGGGTTAAGAATTCAGAGCGACGTACCTGGATTCAACGGTTCAACAGTTCAAGAGGAAGGAACTTATGAAGACCCAACCCATATCGATAGCACTGTTCGGAACGATAGCTCTGCTCGCGACCGGCTGCGGCGGTGGCAATGATTCAAATCTGTTCAAGAGCGTTGGACTGAGCTCCTATCAGGAGAACGGCGACCTTTACGTGGAAGTGAAATCGCTCCTTCAAACGGGATCCATGCAGCTGCTTTCCATTGAGCTGCCGATCATCGACTCTCACGATCCCTCAAAAGTGTACGGCAAGCTAGCTGTCCGGCAGTCCTTCAATGGCACCGCCGAGCTGGCCCTCGCGTTGAATGTTTCTGATACCGTGAACCTCCCCGAGTTTGACGGCAAGCTACCCAACGGAACCGCCATTCCCGTGGGCGGTCTGGATCAAGTGCCTGTTGTGGGCCTGCCTATTGGTGGATCTTCTGCCAAGGTTTACATCGCCTACGGAGCCGGAGTGGCGATGATCGGAGTGGCCGTTCCGCTTCGCGAGTTTGATGGAATGGGGCAATCAGTCGGAAACGCGAACATCTTCCCTGTCTTCGATTTCGGCAAAGGTGTACGTGGCCTCGGCGGCATATTCACAGGCATGAGCCCTGGCCAAAGCGGTATCGCGCTTTTCGTCGATGCAGCCACGGCGATAGCTCCTCAGCCGGCAGCCAAGGTTCTGGCGCTTGCCGCAGGCGACTTCTTGGTTCCGGTGAAGAGCAAGCTGACTTTCAGCTCGGTGTCTCCTTCGCGGAAGAAGAAAAACAAGATCAACTACACTCTCTACAAAATGAACAAGAAGCGTTCGCGCCTCAGTGTTCGCTGATCTGAAACGACTCCATACCGTCGACGGGACCGGGGGTTTACCTCCGGTCCCTCGGCGTTTTATGATGGAGCCGATGCGAAAGTTCCTGCTTCTGAGCTGGATGCTGGCCGGGTTGCTCGTTAGTGACGGCGCCTGGGCAGAGTCTGCCAAGGTGAAATTCGAGTGGACTGAGGCGAAGGCCCCGGTGCGTGGTGTTGCGTTGCTTATCCACGGCCTCAATCTGAAGCCGTCCAAAATGGATCAGCTGGGACATGTTCTGGCATCTTCCGGAGTCGAAGTTCTCCGGGTCGAACTGAGCGGGCATCGCGCCGGCAGGGCTATCGAGGAGTTTGTCCAAGTGGATGCTTCGAAGTGGGTCGACGAAGCGACGGAGGCGTACCGATTGTGCGAGGCGCGGGCCGAGCGGCACAGGGTGCCCCTTCACTTCGTCGGGTTTTCACTGGGAGGCCTGCTCGGCCAGGAGCTACTGGCGAGGCAGCGCGATTTCAGCCGGATGGTTCTCTTCGCTCCTGCGATTGAAGTGCGTGCGATGGTGCATTTGGTGAGGCCTCTCTTTCTTCTCGGGAGGGACTTCATTCTGAAGAGTCGTAACAATCCGGATTACACCGCGAACCGGGGCACTCCGATGGCGGGGTACCGGGCGCTTTTTGATCTGATCGAGGATGTCTCCGATCACGCGTTCAAGCGCGCGAACATTCCCACGCTCGTGATCATCGATCCTGAAGACGAGGTGGTCAGTCTTTCTGGGTTGCAGCAAATAAAGGAATCCCGCGCTCTGACGAACTGGCGATTTTTCCCTGTCTCCAACGCGCGCTCCACGCTTCCGGGGAAGCAGCACCATCTGGTGATAGACGAAATTGCGGTTGGCTCCGAGGAATGGGCCAGGATCACGCAAGCCGTTCTGCAGCATCTATCCGAAGTGAAACCCTAAGCTGCTGCGGGCTTCAGATTGATACGCTCGAGCAGGGCGATCACCGTCGCGTGTTCCACCTGACTGAAGTCCTCGTAATAGTCGCCGACCGACGAGAAGTCTGGGTCCGGAGATGTCACGGTGATGACCTCGTCACACTCGGTCTGAATCAGCTGGTATCCGGTATCGCTCGCGCAAGGGACCCCGAAAGCGAGAAGTTCAGGATGAAAGCTCCTGAGATAATGCAGAGCGGTTCTTGCGCTCTCGCCGGTTGCGAGGCCGTCATCCACAAGCAGCAGGGATGCCCCGCCCTTCTCCATGTCCAACACGAAGGAACCGTAAACCTGCTTGAGTTGCTCGATGGAGTTCCTGGCCCGCCGTACGGAATCGTCGAACGCATCACTCGGAAGCGCGAGGTCCCTGGTTTCAGAAACATGTACGTCTCCGTTGATGTCCACCGCACCGATGGCGAGCTCTGGTTGAAAGGGATGGCGCAATTTTGCCACAAACACCGGGCAGATCGGGCACTGAAACCGGAGGGCTACCGGCACGGCAATCTCGACGCCGCCACGCGGCAGAAAGTAAACGCAATCAAGCCTGTCAATTTTTCGTGCAATCCGCTCGGCCAGCAAGCTGCCTGCATGGTTTCGGTTCCGGAAAATCATGAGTAAAAAAGTAGCAAAAGCGCAGCCAATCAAACGCGGCACTCAGGGTGCACAGCAAGTACGGTGAATGCGAAAACTTCGTGCGGATGAGCTCAGGCGAAGCTGTGATCCGGATCAGTTTGATTTCGAAACGACAGACGAACTGCGGTTGGAGGACAAGGACCTGATTGGTGCCATGGGTCAGGAAAGGGCACACGAGGCTTTTCGCCTGGGTACGGGCATTACGAAAGACGGCTATAACCTGTACGTGATGGGACCTGCTGGAACCGGCAAGCATTCTTTTGTGTTCCGTGCTTTGCGCGAGCGGGCACGCCATGAGTCGCCTCCTCCGGATCTCTGTTACGTCAACAACTTCCAGGATCCCAATCGCCCCACCGCGCTCAGTCTTCCCGCGGGGCGAGGGCGCGAATTCGCGGCGGATGTCGACGAGCTGATCACTGAACTCAATGTAGCGCTTACCGCTGCCTTCGAAAGCGAAGAGTACCGAGGCAGTAAGAAGGCGGTGGAAGAGGACGTTAAGCAGCGGCATGACGTCGCTTTTCGCGAACTGCAGCGTCGCGCGGAAGAACGTGGCGTGAAGCTCGTGAGGACGCCCGAGGGGCTTGTTTTTGCGCCCTTTCGCGAGGGGCATATTCTGACTCCTGATGAATTCAAATCGATGTCCGATGAAAAGAGGGAGCAGATTCAGCAGCACGCAAGCGAGTTTCATGACCAGCTTCATGGATTCCTGCAGAACCTGCCTGACTGGGAAAAATCAGGACACGAGCGAATCAAGGAGCTTGACCGTAAAATAGCTCACGCGACAGTGGCGCGTGTGATGTCGCCGTTGTTGAAAAAGTACTCCGGGATGGCGACAGCTCTCGGTTTCCTTAACGAGGCGCAACGCGAGATCGTGGAGAACTATTCCGATTTCGTGCGCGGTCGCGACGAGTCCAGGGCTGGCGCGCTCGCTACCCTGGCGGCGATCACGGGGGGGCCAGGCAATGTCGCCGACTCGAGAGGCGGAGAGGGTCAGTTTCGCCGCTATCGGGTGAACCTTCTCGTGGAAAACGATCCCAAAGGCGGGGCGCCGGTCATTTACGAGGAAAGTCCGACTTATCAGAATCTCATCGGGCGCGTGGAACATCTGGCCCAGATGGGCGCGCTGATAACGGATTTCACTCTGATCAAGCCGGGAGCGCTCCATCGCGCGAGTGGCGGTTATCTCGTACTCGACGCCTATAAGCTTTTCTTGCAACCCTTTGCCTGGGAAGGTTTGAAGCAGGCTTTGCGGTCTCGCGAGTTGCGTATCGAAACGCCGGGCCAGCTTGTCAGTCTTGTGACCACGGTATCCCTGGAGCCTGAACCTATTCCCCAGGATACCCAGGTGGTCCTGATCGGAGAGCGTTTCCTGTTTTACATGCTGAACCATATCGATCCCGATTTCCCCGAGTTGTTCAAGGTTCCGGTCGATTTTGAGGAGCAGCTTCCGAGAACCGTGGAATCCAGCGAATCGTACGCGCTGCTCATCGGTTCTCTGGCAAGAAAAAACAATTTGCTGCCACTTACTCGTGAAGCGGTCGCACGGGTCATTGAGGAGGGCGCCCGCATCGCCGGAGATGCGGAAAAGCTCACCGCGCGGGTGGGTTCAGTCGCGGATCTTCTTCGTGAAGCGGACTTCTGGGCCAAGGAAACGAGGCATAACACCATAGGTCCGGGCGATGTCCAGCGCGCCATCGAAGGACAGGTCAGACGCAGTTCCCGGATTCGGGACCGTCTTCTTGAGGAGACTCGAAGGGGAATCGTTCTCATCGAGACGGATGGTCGCCTCGTGGGCGGGGTGAACGGGCTGGCCTACATCGATCAAGGCAATTTCGCATTCGGACATCCCACGCGGATAACCGCTCGTGTCCGCCTTGGACGCGGCGACGTTGTGGATATCGAGCGCGAGGCAAAGCTCGGTGGCCCGATTCATTCAAAGGGGGTCCTGATTCTTTCGGGTTTTCTCGGAAGCCGGTATGCGCTCCATGTTCCGCTATCTTTCGCGGCAACTCTCGTTTTCGAGCAATCCTACGGAATGATCGAAGGCGATAGTGCTTCTTCCGCCGAGCTGTACGCGCTCCTTTCGGCGCTTGCGGACCTTCCGATAGACCAGTCGCTCGCGGTGACCGGGGCTGTGAATCAGTACGGTGACGTACAAGCGATTGGCGGCGTGAACGAGAAAATCGAAGGCTTCTTTGACCTGTGTCACGCTCGCGGGTTAACCGGACGGCAAGGAGTATTGATTCCGTCATCGAACGTGACGCATCTGATGCTGCGCCGGGATATCGCGGAGGCGGTGTATCAGGGGCTGTTCAGCGTTTTTCCCGTTTCACATGTAGACGAGGGGCTGGAGCTGCTCACCGGCGTTCGCGCCGGTGTGCGCGATGAATCGGGCTTTTTCCCGCTGGGTACGGTGAACCGGAAGGTGGAGGAGCGACTGATCCGACTTGCCGAGGAGCGAAGGGCTTTCGGGCTGCAGATGCAGCCGTCAGGGGAAATCAACGGGAACAAAGCAGCCTGATGCCGCCGTCTGGCACATTCAATGCTTCGCATAGATTTATGGCGCGCACACGTACGACTGCAAACATGGATAGCCCGAGGAAAGTGATCTGGGCAGTGGATCCGTTCGAGGAGTTTTCGCCCCTCCAGCGGATGGCGGCTGACGCATTGATCCGGATGCAGCGGCGGATTCGCGGGCTCGTTATCGAACCGCTCTATGTTTTGAGCCCGGCCCAGCTGAATCTTTCGATGGAGTTCAGTACTCCATGGGTGGCGCAGTACCGTCCGGCCGCTGAGAAAGCGATGGAGGGCCTCTGCCGGCGCTTGGGGTTCACCTTCAACAGCGAAACGTTGCGTCCGAAGGTCATTATCCAGAATTTCTCATCGACTTCACAGGCGGTGGCGACTCTGGCGGATTATGCGGTCAAAACCGGCGCGGAGCTTATTGTGGCGGGGAGCCACGGCAGAACGGGCGTCAAGCGGCTGTTGCTCGGAAGTTTCGCGGAAACGCTTCTCCTGTCGTCGCGTATTCCCGTCATGATCGTCGGGCCGGTGATGCGCCGATCCTATGATCTCGGCAAGATTGTCTTCGCGACGGACTTCGGCGGAAGCTCGGACCAGGCTTTCCGGAACGTTGTTCATTTCGCTGCGGAGCTTCGAGCCAGTCTCAGGTTGTTCCATGCGATCCCCAGTCCCATCGAGCCGGTCTTTCAGTCCGGGGTGTATCTTCTGGGGGGCGCATGGATGCCGGTGCATGCGTATTTCGCGCACGAAACTGAACGCCATCGGAAGCACGCCGAACAGTGGGCAAAGTGGGCCTGCGCGCAAGGTGTTCAGACCGAGTCGCATATCGAAACGACGCCAGGAAGCATCGCGGACAAAGTGATCGCTTACGCCAGGGCGGAGAATGCCGGAATGATCGCGATGGACGCCCACAGTGGCCCGATCGCGTCGAGTCTCCTCGGCAGCATCACTCGTCAGGTCGTGAGACATGCTGATTGTCCTGTCTGGGTCATCCGCTCGCAGGAAAAAGCTCGTGCTCGCGGCAGATCTGATCGGCGCGCGCGGAGGGAGGCGGCCTGATGAAAAGGGAGGACAATATGAGTAAGCCGAATCTTAAACCGGTCCCGCTTCGGCCCGTTGAATCTTACGAACGTCCAAACGGAGTCGGCAGTCGCACGCCTAACCATTCCGGCCCCATTGTTCGTCGTGTTCGGCACCCTTATGCCATTGGAGCTCTCGCGGGGATATTGGGGGCCGCGGTGATGACATTGGTGGAATTGGTGGCTCAATTCTCAATGGGATCGCCATTGAGTCTCGAGCTTCTGCTGGGTTCGATTTTCACGGGACGTACAGACGCAAGCGCCTGGGTTCTTGGCTTCCTCTGGCATCTCGCCAACGGTGCGCTGTTCGGTCTGGTTTACTCTATCATTTTCCGAAACATATTCAGGGCTGACGCAACCCTGGGCCTGGGGTTCGGAGTCGTGCATTGGGTCATCGGAGGAATACTGGTTGGCGCGTTTTCAGCGATGAATCCATTTATCCCGGCCCTTTTACCGCCCGCGGGGTTCTTCGCTGCTGGCTACGGAATCGGACCTGCGCTGCAGCTGCTTTTGATGCATCTGATCTTCGGGGCCATCGTGGGTTCCGCCTATCGCGCCTCCGGCGTGGCGCAGGTGCCTTCGAGAGTGGCCCAGTTCGACGAACGTCGCCGCGCCGCCTGAGAAGCGTTTACATATACTTGCGCAAAAACCAGGCGACCCAGCGGATGAGAGGATTGCTGGAAGAAAGATAATCGTGGATGAAATCCCAGGTCACCGATTCGGTGAGGGCATGGTCCTCTTCGAATTCGGCTTCGAGTTGCTCCAGAATGGCGGAATCGTCGGTGAATACGATCGCTTCTGAGGAGTATTCCTGCCCTCGGCGATCAAGGTTGTCACTGCCGAGATAAGCCCAGCGGTCGTCGTAAATGCCGCCCTTGCGGTGAAGAGTGCTTTTCCGGGTCCAGAGGCGAACGTCCACTCCCGCGTTGAGCAGGTCTTTGATGGAATTAAACATGCCGACAACGATCGTTTGAGCTTCGTCATTGGAAACGGGTGAGTTCGTCAGAACGGTTACCTTCACTCCTCTGCGACGGGCCTCAATGAGCGCCTGTGAGAATCTCTCGTGAGGAATGAAGTAGGGGGCGTAGAGCTTTATTTCCCTCCGGCTTGATTCAAGAGCCTGAAGGTGGGCGTCGAGTAGTGGCCTGTTTTTCTGGAAAAGCGGGTTTCCATAGAAGGGCGCCAATCGCGAGTCCCCGTGGTCAGTGGGATTGCAACCGGGGATGGAATCGAGACCGAAAAGTTTTTCCAGTTCGTCAGCGGAAAGAATGAGTTCCTCGTCGAATGGGTCTACGGGCTCATCCGGGAATCTGGGTTCCTTCGGACGCATCCAGTCCACAAGAATGGTCCTTTCCGCTGAGCGTTTCCAGTTGTCGGCAAACTGCTTGTGGTACCAGCACGCGCTGGGCCCATCCACGCGTAGTTCTATGTCGTGCCATATCTCGGAATTTCGCGAGGCGCGGCGATAACGGTTGTCGTAACCATTGCCTCCGATCATGACCCGGGCTCCATCGACCACCAGGAGTTTTTCGTGAAGCGTATAAGCGAGGTCGCCCAATCCCCATCGTCCCGGGTTGAAGAAAATTAATCGGATGCCGCAGTCGCGAAATTTTTTCAGAAACTTTCTTTTCCGAAGCGGGGCCGAGCCCCAGTTATCGAGCATCAGGCGCACATCGACGCCGTGTCTTGATTTTTCGCAGAGCCGCCGCGCGATATCGAGCCCGGCCTCGTCCGGCAGGAACATGTAGCTCGCGAGGAAGATGGATTCCTGAGCGCTTTCAATCAGTGCATGGCGCTGGGCGGTGAGGTCCTGGCCGGTTGGCAAAATCTGCAACGAGTGTCCTGAGAGGGCGGATTTGTCGAACCAGGATGGAAGAGCGCTGTCGGCGGAATTTTCTGCAGGCCAAAGTTCAGCAAAAGCGGTGTGGCCGCTTAAAAGAACAGCGCACGCAGCGAGCGTCAGACCCAGAAGTTGGTGCCGGCCGAGCCGGTGAAAGGTTAAGGACACCCGTCGAAAAGCTATAATGCGACGCGTCATTTGGCAAGGGCGATTTGATTGAGTTTGAAATATTTACCCATGAAATCATTGGATTTTTGGCTGACCACACTCTTTTTAGGGGATCCGAGCTGCTCCCGATTGTCCTTACCGGCTTTCCTTGGGGTAGAATCATGAAATGAGAAACCGATTGGCATGGATGCCGATTTTTTTGGTTTCGACGGCCTTCGTTGCTGCAGGATGCAAAACCACTGGCGAGCCGTCGGATTCACCCCAGACTGGGAGTTGTTTTTCCGGAACCCTGCGAACCGTGGGTGGAAGCTCGGGAGCAGCGGACGTTTTCGTCCCTGATCCGATGATCGGAGCAGGGCGCCCGGATCTTGCTCCGGGCTCGCTGAAGATGGACGAGTACCGATCTCGTGTGGAACTTTCAAATCTGGGTGGTCGCGGGGTACTTGAAGGTCAATACGTCGATGTGCGGGACGAATTGAACTGCAAGGGCGGCTTTTCCGCCTTCAGTGAAAAGAACGCCTTCACTTACGCGCACTCTGATTTCCGTTTTCAGGGAGCGATGGCCTACTATTACGGCGACCGCTACCGGGCCCTGCTGGACGGCGCTGGTTATCTACAGCCCCTGGCTCCGGTCAAGATCGTTGCACAGTGCGCGGCTGACAATAATGCCTATTACGTGCGGTATCCCGGATCCGGTGGAGAAATGACCGGAGAGGTCTGCCTCGGAAATTCGACTTATAACCGCGGAACCTCTTACGCGGATGATGCCGCCGTGATTGTTCACGAACTTCAGCATGCGACGACGGTCGACACCTATTCGTTACGCGAGAGCCTGAATCAATTCTGGTATGACGAGGGTGGCGCGCTGAATGAGGGAATCTCTGATTTCATGGCTTTGATGTTTCTGGCGCCCGATGTGCCTTCCAGCTTTGATCAGAAAGTTTTCAGTCGCTGGGCTTTGGGAACTTTCCTCCCGGGTCAGAAGGGATCGCGAGGCGCGCATCGTTGCGCCGGCTACGACGCGGCTTATCCCAACTGCGCGAATTTCCCATATTTCTCAGCGAAATCGAACGCCGTTAGCTACGTCTATCCCGACGGTCTGGGCTGGCCGCATGCGAAGAATTATCCAGGTCCGGGCTATCTGCGATCGGTATTTCTGAGTTTCCGAGGGCAGGAGGAAATCCATACTAACGGCATTCCCATCTCTGGAGCGCTTTGGGACATTTACGAGGCTCTTGCCGAAGTTCATGGTCCTTCCGAGGCGCGCACGCTGATGACCCGTGCGGTTCATCAGGCTTTATCTGAGCTTCCGAAGCCCACGCTCGCCAACCGTGCCCCGGTGACCTTTCGTGGTTTTGCAATGGCTCTGCTCGCCGCCGCCTCAAGAACGGGTTTTTCGACGGGTGATCTGGAGCGCGCCGAGGAGCAGCTCGTGGCTCGCGGGTTGTATGGCGTACCTACACTTGCCGCCGGATGGGGCGCTGTGGGAACCGGAGACGCGCGTTCGCCGGGAATGAAGATTTTTGATCATCCCACTGAACTCAAGATCTGGCTCGCCAAAATGGGCTCCGACCCCAAGCAGGTCACCCAGACGAACGCGTCTTTAAATGGGATGCTTAGTGGCGCAGAGGTCGCGGCGCTTTGGTTTGATATCGAGAATCGCGCCGAGCTCACCGCGGGGTCCGTTTATCTGCGGGTGCGTTCCATGAACCCGGCCGTCATGTTCCTGGATTCCCGTACAAACTCGGGCGCAATTTCGGATTCCGAAGCTCATATCGTCTATTCAAAAATCAATGGTACCGGAATTGTTCAGGCGCTTTTTTCGCCTGACTCCGCGTTTCATGTTCCGACCGCGAACAGTTACTTTCGGACGAATCCTTTCTTTGATGCCGGGTTCACAACGGCTCTTTGGGTGCGTGTGACTGCCGATGCTCCCGCCGAAACAGTCGTTTTCCGCGTTGAAGCACTGCCTGCGAACGGATCGCCGTCCGTTCTCGATTTCGAGACCCGGATTCAGTGATGAGGAAGCGGCGCCTGGCAGCGGCAGTTGCGGCTCTGGTGCTTGCGATCGTTTTGGCGCTTCTGGTGCGGGGAAAGCGCGGGCTTGATGATGGCGCTGTTCAGTCGGAGCGCGATAGCCAAAGAGCGCTGGAAAAATCCGTTTTTGTTCCGAGCGCGCAAACCCCCTCCGCGATGACGGGTGAAATGGATATGTCTTCGCCAAATGCGGCAGTGTGGCGAGTGTTTCAGGAACGTTTTGGAACTCAACTTGAACCGGAATACGCACACGGCTTGATCGTCAGTGTTCACTCCCGTCAGGGCAGGGGTTCACCCGCGACTGACGAGTTTGACCCCCGCGATCCGCAGCTTGCGATCGCACGCGCTCGGGAAATCGTGGAGGCGCTTGAGAAAGAGCTGGGAATCACGTCCGCTCTGCCGCTCAGGGACCCCCTCCATCAGGGTACGCCTCATGCTGCCCAGGTTCACTTTCGTCAGGTGGTCGACGGAATTCCGATCGCGCCTTTTGGTGGTGTCACGGTTCAGCTGGGCGGGGAAGGGGAGCTGTTGCGCCTGGATTCCTCTGTTCTTCCGTCCCTGAACGTCGCGAACAAAGTTTCATTGTCGGCCGAAGACGCCAGAACCCGGGCGATGCAGGCTTTCCTTTCGGGTGATGCGGAATGGAGAGCGCAGCCGGGTGTCGAGGGCGGAAATCGTCTGATCTGGGTTTCAAAGCCGTTTTCAGCGGTCGGACCAACAGAAGGTCGCCATGCCTACGAATTCACGATTGGCGGTGATCAGATCATTATCGACGCCGAAAGCGGCCGGGTTCTTCTGCGAAAATCACAGCGCAGACATTGAATGGTTTTTTCATTGCTCGTAAATGAAAAGGGAGGAGTCGAAACGGACCCTCGGACCATAAATTCCGTTGGACGCGCGCTTGCCCACCCCGAGAGTCATCACGATCACGGCGTCTCGAGGCAATCCAAGAAGAGCACGCACTCTCGCGGAATCCTGGCCTTCCATGGGGCAGGTGTCGAAACCGTGAGCCCTGAATGCAAGCATCAGGGTCTGGCAGCCCAGCGCGGTCGTTTTCGATGCCCAGAGGCGCATATCAGCGGGGCTCACGGGTTCTCGCGGAGTCACGGTGAAGATTCCGCGCAGGAAGACTCCTCCGCGTTTCAAAAGACCAAAAACTCCGAGCGGGCCTTGTCCATAAACGAGTGGCACCAGTTTCGCGTAATAAGCCTTGGCTGAGGCCGGCACCGGCGTCTTGGCCTGCTCGAAAGTTTTCAGCATTTGCTTCGCGTTCTTTTTCCAGGTCGCGGTCCGCGCCACACAGACAATCAGTTCAGCGGCCGTGGCCGCCGCGGGTTGTGAGAGGCAGTATTTCACGAGCTTTGCCTTCTTCTCGGGAGATCGGACCCAATGAAATTCCCAAGGCTGCAGGTTGGACGAATTCGGGGAAAGAAGCGCGAGCTCCAGGCATTCGCGCATGACGTGCTCGGGAACGGGCGAGCCATCAAACACGCGAACGCTGCGGCGGCTCTTCACTGTCTTCCGGAATTCCTCGACCGCGATTTGAGGGGCTTCCTCGGTGTACTGAATGTTCGGAATTTTCGTAAATATTTCGGTTTTGGACATCGGATGCTCCTCCCTTGCTCGGGATGCGGGAGTCATACCTTAAGCTGCCTGCCTGCCGAAAATAAAAAGGGCCTAGCCTTTCGGCTAAGCCCTCGTAAATTTGGTGGATCGTGGGTGGCTCGAACACCCGACCCGCTGATTAAGAGTCAGCTGCTCTACCAACTGAGCTAACGATCCAGGAGTTTTACCGATGTAACATCGTCTTTCAGGAAGTGCAAGCGGCGGATTGAGCCGCAGGTTTCTCATGTTATGCTGGTTCAATGTTGCGACGGAGATTGCCCCGGAATTTGGCGCTGCTGGTGGGAGTTTCAGGCCTGCTTGCCGGCCTGTTTGCCTGGGGAATCGCCCAAGGAACCACCTTTTTTGAGCGGCCTTTTCCTGAAACCATTGAAAACGCCCCCATTGTCATTCGAGGCGTGGTCACCGGAACCTACACCGACTGGTCCCGTGAGCCGGGTGATCAGCGGATCTTCACTTTTTACGATCTTCAGGTTTCCGAGGTCTTCAAAGGCGAGGTGAGCGGGCGCGCGGTTCTGATCCGGGAACTCGGCGGAGAAAATGACGGCATCGGAATGCAGGTGGCCGGCGCCGCACAGTTTGCTCGCGGCGATGATGTCGTCGTTCTGTTGGGAAAGCCCAACCCCGACGGCAGCCACCCGGTTCGCGGCATGATGATGGGCCGCTATGATATTTTACGGGACGAAAATGACCGGGAATATCTCGCGGGTGCAGGGCTTCACGATCCGGGGACCGGCGCCGACCGTCACTCTCATGACACCCATGGTGACACCCATGAAAAAATGGATAGGGACGCATCGCCCCCGCGTCGGTGGACCCTCCAGGACCTTCGCCAACTGGTTCGCGAGCAGCTGCAGTTAACGCAAGATAAGTCTGTTGAAAATCCAAGGGAAAAGCTGGTCGTTCCAACCACCGGAACCCCTGCTTCGGAAGCGCAGCAGGCGGCATCTCAATTGCAGCCTCTCCCGTTCGAGAGCCCTGTCCCAGAATCTTCCGATAGCGAGGGAGAACAGATGGGACTTCCCGTAAAGCTTGCGATAGCATTATTGGGACTGGGGGCTCTTGGCGCATTGATTTTCGGTCGCCGTTCTCGGCATCCGAAATAGATGTGCAAAAAAAAGAGCCGTTTGGTCCCGCGCATGAAGCGCGGTGGAATGCGGCATTGCCGGCATCGCCGGAGGAGTCTCACGGATGGGACGCGCGTCGTGTTTATCAGCCCAGGCAGGGCTTATCCTGCTTTGTCTCGGGCACCCGCTTGAAGCTGGCGCATACACGCCAACTACCGCGCCAAATGGCGCTGCCGTACGTTGGGTCGGGAATCCGAAACTGAATTTCGCAGGCAATCCCCAGAACCAGAGAGGGTTTGCGGCGGAAGAGCTGCGCGCGTCCGCCGTACGCGGCCTGCAGCGATGGCAGGCAGCATCAGGCGGCGGCGTCTCCTTTGATTACTGGCAAGGAACGGATCCATCGATCTATTCACCGAACAGCGACTATAACGGCCTTTCAAGCATCTACTTTGCTTCTGCGCAATCCGGCAGCAGCAGTTCAACGAGTGGCAGTCTTTCTCCGAATGTCCTGGGTTTGACTCAAGTCTGGTACAACACGGATACCGGTGAGGTCCTCGAGGCCGACATCGTTCTGAACGATCGTGATTTTCAATTCACTAGCAACGTTTCCGATACCTCGGGGTTCGGCACCGGAAAAACGGAAGTCTGGGGTGGTCGAAACCAGGTGTTCATCGACAATGTGCTCACGCACGAATTGGGACATGCGATCGGGCTATCGCATGCAGGCGGGCTCCAGTCGACCATGCTGTTCATGGAATCCCCTGAACAGGCATTCCTGAGTTGTGACGATCTCTCGGCCGTACGCGCGTTGTATCCCACGGGGGATTCGGGTGCCCGTGGATCGCTCACCGGAGTTGTGCAGACGGACACCGGCGCGCCGCTTTACGGAGCTCATGTTCTTGCCATCTCGAGGCGTCGGGGCACCGTCCTCGCAAGCGGTCTCACGGATCGCAATGGAAGATACGCGATGGATGCGCTTGAGCCCGGAGAGTATTTCATCGCCATCGAACCTTTTCTGGCGGGATCGCAGGCGCTCCCCGCGTTTTTTTCCGGAATAGATCCGAATGTCTGCTCGGGGAAACAGACTTTCGCCAGAAGCTTTCTCACCGCAGCCGGTGGCTTTAAATTGCAGGCGGTCCGAATCGAAGCAAGACGCCAGGCTTCCGCGCCAGCGGTTCGAGTTCGCTGCACTACAACCGGCGGTGCAGCCGTGGTCGCGCTTGAGGAAGCCAGTACTTCGGGCTCCGCGCTGGTGTATGATCCGGCGAAGGACGGAAGCGGGTTCGGAGTCGTCGACCGGTTGGTCGCGGGGTATTCCAGCACTTACCGAATGAAAGATATCTCTGGAAGGCTTGAGCTGCATGCGCTGAGCTACACTCTTTATTCTCCCATCAGGCCGCTTCTGAGCTTGTACGACAGTTTTGGCGAACCTGTTGACGCCCGGATTGTAGACAAGGTTTACGTCGGCGAATCCGGATTCACGAACTACGACGCCGCCATTGTCGCGGAGCAACTGCCTCTCGGCGATTATTACCTCGAGATTAATGGGCGGTCCCTGAACGCATCTCTTTACCCCGCCGGGCCCGTGATGCTGGATGCCGTGCCTTTTCTGGTTGTGACAGGTTCCATGAACGAAGCGGCACCCGCATTGGCCTCGGCAATTCCCTTCAATCCTCGTTGCCGGATGTCTGAAGCTTTTCCCGCTTACAAGAGTCCGTCAGGCAATCCACCGCGGCGTAGCACGAGTGGAAACGATGGCGGAATCGGATTCTGTGGACAGATGGAACTGCGCGGAGGAGGGCCGCCGTCGGGAGGTCCTGGAGCGGGCGCGATCGCCGGATGGCTCTTGCCTTGGGGTCTGATGATCGGCGCGGCGCAGCTGATGCGGCAATCGGCGCGAAGACGCGGATCTCATCTTGCGCGCCTTTGATTGCGCGGCTAACTTAGTACCATGTTGAAATCAAGGTGCTTTGAGCGCATTTCTTATCTCATACTGGTTTCCGCCGCTCCCCTGGCCTTGTTCGTTCTTGAGCCCGCCTGGGGTGATGTTCGTCCGGAAAAGGTTCAAACATCAGACGTTCGCAAAACCAACGTCTATCTTCCTGATGGAGTGGTGGTTGGCGGGGATCGTGCCATCAATGATCCCGTGATCACAGGCATTCGGCGGGCAGGCAATGCTGGATTTGACCGGGTTGTCATCGATATCGAAGCCAACGTGAACGGATCGCCGGCGCCGATTCCGAGGCCGCCTTATTACCAGGTCGCCGTGAACAAAGAGGAAAAGCGGGTCGTTGTCACCGTTTCCGGAAATCCGCGACTTTCGTTTGATTCAGAGAAGGTCTTGGCGGGTTTTGGAAAAAGCCCCGTGGTCAACAAGGTCATGCTTTTTCCGCGCATGAATGAAGCTTCCTGGACCTTCGCACTTGAGCTCAAAGCGGCGGCTCCAATCGAGGTTTTTGAACTGACGGATCCCGTTCGAATCGTGATCGATATCCGTCGCTAAGGATTTCTATGAAAAAGTCAGCAAGCGCGGTTGTTCTCTTCGGTCTAGTCTTCGCATTTATTTCCGGGTGCTCCAGTGGTCCAGTCATAAAAACTCAGGATTACGCCGAGCTGCGGTCCGAGAGAACCTTTGAGTCGGAGATGACGCCAGTTTGGAAGGCCATCGAAAAAGCACTCGCCTCGTATAAGATCACCGATCGGGATCCCGAATCGCTCGATTCGGTGGAGCTGCGAAAGACGAAGGAGATTTCAATCGATACGGATTGGATTTACAGCCGTTCACGGGACAAGTACCACGAGTACCGGGTCAACGGCTCACCGCGGAAGGAGTACCTCCAGACCCGCCTGCGCTATCATGTGACCGCACTCAAGGTAATGGGCGGTGTTCAGGTAAAGGTAGCCATGGACGAGGAGGTCGAGCGCCTGAAGGACGATGGTACGCCGGATGGCTATGACTCGGTCGAGTTTTCGGATACCTCGCGTGCCAATGACCTCCTTGAGAAAATTAACCTGGAACTCCTCTCCGGTACGCCTTAGATTCCGGCCTTGCCAAAACTGAAATGGTGCCCATGTTACTTCGTGCGCCCGCGTACGTGCGGGAGTGCTGCGTGTTGCAATGCAAGGGTTTGAATTTACGTTGAATTTCGGCTAGGCCAAAAAATACTAAAGTGGATACACAGAGAATTTTTATGAAGGAACCCAATTCCCTTCCAAATGCTGAAGGCAGTGAGCAGAAATCTGCCGGAAGTCTGGCATTGCCTGATCAGCTTCTGCCATCGAATCTTTTTATCCTTCCCGTCAACGGGCCGGTCGTTTATCCGAGTCTTCTTGCTCCGTTGCTCGTGAACCAGCCGCGTCTGGTTGCCATGATCGAGGAAGCGATCAACCGGCAGAGAATGATCGGCTTGCTTCTGACGCGTGAGGGCGACGTCAAAGATGACGTAAAACCCGAGGACCTGCAGCAGGTCGGCGTCGCGGTTAAAATCATCAAGCGCCTGAAAATGCCCGACGGGTCCGTCAACCTTCTTGTCCACAGCATGAAGCGTTTCCGTACGCGCCGAGTGCTCTCCGAGGATCCCTACATCGTGGTTGAAACGGAATACCTCGATGACATCTCCGAAAAGTCGACGGAAATGGACGCCCTATCGCGGTCAGTGATTTCTCATGTGAAGCGGTTGTCAGAGGTGAATCCGTTTTTCACGGATGAGATGCGCCTGGCGATGATCAATGCCCCCGGACCTGGAACAGTCGCGGATCTGGTCGCATTCGCGCTTTCGCTTCCCAAGGCGGATGCGCAGGAATTCCTGGAAACCCTGATCGTGAAATCGCGCTTTGAGAAGCTGCTGCTTCATTTGCGTCGTGAGCAGGATGTCGCGGATCTCCAGAAAAAAATCAACGA
>Ga0154382_109_pt2 | contig 26267 bp, 22 predicted proteins | sample RifGroB1_FD_105626 | JGI IMG/M metagenome (GOLD analysis project Ga0154382, IMG submission 105626) | Bdellovibrionales bacterium GWB1_55_8 | reverse complement strand
GCCAAGTGCCTGCGCGACTCGCACGGACGCCGCCGACGACAGCCCCAGCGGAACCATGAAGGTCAGACTCGCGACCTGCAGAACAACCTGATGGGATGAAAGGGGGATCGCGCCAAAACGCCCCGCAAGCAGGGAGACCAGAGCAAAGGCCCCGACTTCGAGAAGCATCTGCGTTCCAGCGGGAAGTCCAAGCTTCGTGATTCTGAGCATTGCAGATGGAGAGATTTTCAACGAAACGTGCGACAAACCGAGGTCTAAACGCGAATTCAAGCGCCAAAGGTAGGCAGCGATCGCGACGAACATGAAGATCCGGGCAATCACGGTTGCCCAGCCGGAGCCCGCGATTCCCATCGCAGGAAATCCGAGATTGCCGAAAATCAAAACCCAGTTTGCGCCCGCGTTCACCAGATTCGTGACAAGGAGGATGATCAGGACCGGAATCGCGTTTCCCCAGGACTGAAGGTACTGGCGCATGACTGTGAACAGAAGCCACGGCCAGAGGCTCCACGAGAGGGCGCGCAGGAAATCCGTCCCGGGAGTGGCGATTTCGGGTGAGATGCCGAATCGCACGAACCACGCTGCGGGAAAATGCATCACCATGATGCAAGGCAGGGCGATCAGCGTCGCGAGATAAAGCGCCTGAACCAGGATTTCGTTGGCCTGCTCTTTTTTCCCGGAGCCCAGGGCGTGTGAAATCAGGAAATCAAGTCCAAGCAGCAATCCGATGCCGCCAACCATGATCGTGGCGTAAATCGCGTTCCCGATGGAGAGACCTCCGAGCGAATTGGGTCCGAGTCTGCCCACGAAAGCCAGGTCCACGATCTGCAGCATCATGTTTGCAAGATGGGCCAGCGAGATGGGCACGCCGAGTCGCAGGAGGTTGCGTATTTCTGAATTCGATTGCGGAACCAGCTTCATAAAACCCACGGGAGTTGAAATAAAAAAAAGGCCCGGGAAGCTCCCGAGCCTTTTCCTTTTACACTATCGCCAGGCGACTTAGTAGCGACTGATCAAAAGCGCGTAGGGCTGTTTGCCCTGTTTGCCTTGAGGCACGTTCATGCCCTTGACCAGCACCTGATAGGTTCCTTCCGGCAGATTCGCGATTTCGAGCATTTCCGTGTTGTTCGTGCGGTCAGCCTTTTCGTAGACTTTTCCGGACGAGGACACGATCTGAACATCGAGATCGTTCACCAGCGCTTTCGCGGAGCTCGCCGCGCCAGGAGCGTCGGTGTAGACCAGCGTTACGCGAAGGCCCTTTCCGTTCTGCACGAAAACAGACGTTCCTTTCGTCTCGTTCAGGCCAAGACCTGCTTTGTCGTCCACGAGAACCGCGTTTCCGAGGCTTGTGGCCTGTTCCATGTCCACGCGGCCATAACCTTCGTGAACGTTTGGACGGCGGGTCGGCAATTCCTGTTTCGGTCCCGTTCCATACTGACCGGGGTACATGTCCTTGGCCGTATGGATCAAGGAGGCCTTCAGCAGCGCCGCCGAAGGAGTCGCGAATCCGCGGTCCTTGACGAGGTATTCACGGACGACGGCCGCCGCACCGGCGGTGAGCGGAGTGGCCATCGAGGTTCCACCGGCGAAGACGTAGTCTGTGCCGAACTCACCCCACATCTTCTCCTTTGCTTTGGTGGAAAGGACGCTGACGATGTTGGTTCCAGGTGCCACGATTTCCGGCTTCAGACGTCCATCTTTCGTCGGACCGCGTGAGCTGAAGCAGGCCATGCCGTCGGCGTTGTTCGAAAGTGTGTCGCTCTTGATCGGCTCCACACCCCAGTTTTTGTCGCCGCCACGGAGTGTTCCGTGAGCGCGCTGAATGCCGCCTTCGGCAAGCAGGTTTTCCGAGGCACCGACCGTAAGTACGTTCTTGGCCGTTCCCGGGCTGCTGACGGATCCTTCGTCGATCCGTCCGTCCTTGTTTGCGTCCACGCCGCTGTTGCCGGCGGCGAAGATCATCAGCATCTCAGGGTTTTCCCACATATAGGCGTCAGCCTGGGAAGCGAAGCTGTCGTAAGCGCCCAGGTTCTGGGGGCTGCCCCATGAGTTCGTATGAATTCTCGCGCCGTCCGCGTAAGGCTTGCCGACGATGATGTTGAAATCCGTCTTGAACGCGAGATTGTTCATGATCGGGCTCCACAGGCCGTCCACGACCATGGTCGCGTTGTAGGCGCCGCCGCGGATACCGCCGTTGGAAACCGCACCGGTTCCGATAACGGAGCCGCAGACGTGCGTGCCATGGCCGTTGATATCTTCCCACGTCTTCGAGCCGTAACCCATGGCGTAGCCTTTGACGACGTTTGAAAGATCAGGGTGCATTGTGGAAATGATGCCGGTATCAACGCCGGTGTCGGCCATTCCGACTACCTGGCCCTTTCCGCTGAATCCACGCTTCCAGGCGTTCTCCATCTTCATCAGCTTGGTGCCTGATTCGTAGCCGGTGATCGGAGGAACGGTGGCTGACGGAGTGATGAACTCAGCCGCCATCGGAAGGTCGAATGTGATGAAGACCGGAAGTGTCTGGATCCATTCAATGCCTTCGATCCGTGCGATGCGGCCAACATTGCCCAGCGACATCTGGGCGATGATTCCGCGCTGGCCTGACCGGTGTGCCTGGACGCCGGGAACGAGGTTCAGCTCGTTCAGTACTTCGTCTGTCAGGGCATCATCAAAGGTCGAAATCATGAAGGTTCCATGATCTTGCGCAATATCGAAGATATCGGGACTGATCTTCCATTCGGCCGCGTAAGGGGCCACTGCGCTGATTTCAGGCGAAAGAGCCGCGGCAGCCGCATTTCTGCGGGACGCCTTCACGATCAGGGCGTCATCAGGAAGATAGGTTTTCGGCTCGATGCCTTGAGTGCGTAATTCGGCTTTGTCGGATTCTGAAATCTGTCCGGCAAATTGAAGGATAAAATACTGTTCGGCATTGGAGCGGCCGCTCAGAATATCCTTCGCGCTATTCGCGATGAACTGTTTCGAAGCGGTTTCGAGCCGGATTTCTCCCGCTTTCAGCCGCAGAATTTCGCCTGCGCTGGCAGGTGTGGACGAGACGCTCGAAAATGCCATGAGAGTCGCGAACGCTTGGATGAAGAACTTGGTGTGCACGGATAATCGAATCATGAATCCCCCTCTATAAGAGGGTTGATTCAACGACAGATTTGCTGAAGAAAAAAGGGTCCGTGTAAATTTTATAGATAAGAAAAAAGCGATATCATCAGGATTTTGCGCCAACGATGTAGGCTACCCAGGAATAGGCGTTGTCACCTGTCTCGCTGCGAACGTATTCGCCTGACGCGCGTCCGCGATGTTCGGTTTCCCAATAGACGTAAGTTTTTTTGAAACCGGCATCGCGCAATGCGTCGCGAATTTCGGGGATCGTCCACATCCGCCAATCGTAAGTGAAGGCGTCTTTCAGTTTCCAGTCTTTCGATTCAAAATGAATCGCGTAGTGACCGCGGCGCGAGACCGGGTCAAAGGATTTCTGATGCCAGACGTAAGTATATTTGTACCCCTTCTGGCGAATTTTTCGTGTTTCGCGTGTTGTCTCGATCATTCCGGGGCCGCCGGCAAGCTCCAGTATCAGCACGCCATCGCGTTTGATGGAAGCAAGGCAGGCACGGAAATAATCCAGCAAAACGGACCTTTGCTGAAAGATGCAGAAAGAAAAATTGCAGGCCGCGATCACATCAGCGCGCCTGGGCGTCACTGAAATGACGTTTTGCTTGAGCACATTCAGACGCCGGACCTGATCAGCGCTCAAGGAAGCCCCGTGCGCCTGCAAGCCATAGGTAAGCGGTTCCGGATCGAGATCAAGTGCCTGAGCCGAATTCTTTTTATCGCGACGAACCCAGTCCGCGCTGATGGCGAAGGTTCCGCAAAAATCCTCCCGAAGAGAGTGGGCGGCCTTTTTCCGCAGGTCTTTGTAAATCGACTGAAACCAGTCCACCTGCACGTCCGGGCTTTGGACTGACTGCTCGTAAAGAGTGTATTTGTCGGGCGCTTGAGGCTTCTTTCGGCGTTTTCGAGTGGCCATACGGGCTCCTTAAATTTTGGGCTCTTGTTTTGGTACCTGCCGCTCCTGTAATATGTCCAGTTCAAATGGCTCAAGGAGATCCTAATGAAACATCGTGTTCAGAATTCGTTTGGTCGTTGGCTGAAGTTTGCGCTCCTCATCGGAGCGGGCATCGCGGTGGTCGGGGGTGGCTGTGCGACCTCGAGAATGCGAGGGGCTGATTCCATGAACACGAATGGCGGAAGGACCCCGAAATCGGTCGCCTTCGGAAAACAGCTGATTCGTTACCAGTATGAGCCGGGTGAGCTGACACGTCTTTGTGATGAATCGATGGAACTGACGGCTGAGCGGCTTGATGCCATAGCGGCACTGAAGCCGGCCGAGCGCGGCTTCGAGAACACTGTCCTCGCTTTTGAAAATGCGATCGCTGATCTGAATGATGAGATGGGCCCGCTCACGTTCATGGCTTACGTTTCCACTGACGAAAAAATTCATGCGGAAGGCGCCGCTTGCGAGGAGAAGTTTGGTCCGTTCCTCGTGGACGTGGTGACCCGCAAAGATCTTTATGACGCCATGAAAGAAATGACGCCTCGCAATGATGCGGAACGTCGGCTCTTCACCGAGACGATGCAGGAATTCGAAAAAAACGGACTGAAGTTGCCCGACGAGAAGCTCGAACAGGTGAAAAAACTGAAGCAGGACCTTTCGGTTCTGGAAACCCAGTTTTCGACGAACCTGAATAACGACACCACTTCGGTGGAGTTCATGCCTGGGGAACTGGATGGCGTGTCGCCGGATTTTCTGGGTCGCCTGAAGAAAGCGGATGGGGGACGGCTCGTCGTCACCACGAAATCCGCCGACTACACCCATGTCATGGAAAATGCGAAAAGCCCCGACACCCGCCGGGACCTCATGTTCGCCTACTACAACAAGCAGGCGGACAAGAACACGGCACTTCTGGAGCAGGCAATCGCCCTTCGTCACCGTATCGCGGAACTGATGGGCTACCCCACCTGGGCTGATTACCGTCTTTCTGATCGCATGGCGAAGAACTCCAAGGCCGTTCTTGAGTTTCTGAACGGACTCAAATCAAAACTGGCTTTGCGGAACAAGGCGGACCTGAATCAGCTTCTGAAATTTAAGAAAGAGATCGTACCCGGTGCAACGCAGGTGGATGCCTGGGATGTCAATTATCTCGCCTATCAATTGAAGAAACGCGACTACGCGCTCGATCAGGAAAAAGTGAAGGAGTACTTCCCTGCGGACGACGTGGTCGCGGGAGTGTTCGACATTTATTCCAAGCTGCTGGGTGTTTCGTTCCGCGAAGTGAAGGATGCGGATCCCTGGTCGCCTGGCGTCAAGTTGTATGAGATCGCTGACGCGCAGGGTGGCGCGGTGATCGCGTACTTCTATACTGACTTTTTTCCGCGCAAGGGAAAATACGGTCATTTCGCGGCATTCTCGCTGGTGCTCGGCAGGGCGAAGGTCGACGGCTACAGTCGTCCGGTTTCGGCTGTCGTCGGCAATTTCTCGCCTCCGACGGAAGGAAAGCCTTCGCTGCTGAAGCATGATGAAGTCGAGACGTTCTTCCACGAGTTCGGCCACATCATGCACCAGACCCTGACGCGGGCGCCCTATTCGAGCCTTTCGGGCACGAGCGTGGCTCGCGATTTCGTCGAAGCGCCTTCTCAGATGTTTGAAGGCTGGGCATGGTCACCGGAGATGCTGAAGAATCTTTCGGGGCACTATCAGGATGCGAAGAAGAAACTTCCTGATTCCATGATCAAGAAAATGATCGACGCCAAGGACTTCAATCGCGGCTATCACTATACCCGCCAGCTGATGCTGGGCCTCCTGGACGCGACCTATCACACCTCGGGTCCCAGCGTGGACACGACCAAGGTTCATGACGACCTCTATCGTGAACTGGTTGGTCTTGAACCGCTCGGGGGAGGGCATTTTCAAGCGGGTTTCGGGCACCTGATGGGCGGTTACGATGCCGGTTATTACGGATACCTCTGGTCGGAGGTTTTTGCTGAAGACACCTTCACGCGCTTCGAAAAAGAAGGCCTTCTCAACGCAAAAGTCGGCATTGCTTATCGCCGTTCGATCCTCGAGCAGGGAAAAATGGTGGACCCGCAGGTGCTTCTCAGGGAATTTCTGGGAAGAGAGCCGAATTCGGACGCCTTCTTCCGGAAGCTTGGCATCAAGAAGTAAGCGAGTTCAAGAGGCGGCGCGTTCCTTCATTCGGTCGAGGATCTTGTCGTGGATCCGTTCAAGCGGAAGAACTGCGTCAATGGCGCCCGCTTCGATCGCGGCTTTCGGCATTCCGAAGACCACGCAGGTGCTCTCGTCCTGAGCGATATTAAAGGACCCTGCCTTTTTCATGTTCAATAATCCGGCGGCGCCGTCGCGACCCATTCCTGTGAGGATCAGGCCGATCGCATTTGCGCCCGCGTACTTCGCAACGGAATTCATGAGGTAGTCTGCCGCCGGACGAACGCCATGAAGGATCGGCTCCTGATGGAGTTTTACGTGGTAGTAGGCGCCGTTTCGGGTCACCTCCATGTGAAAGTTGCCAGGCGCCAGCAGGGCGCGTCCGGGAAGAATGCGATCTCCGTCCTCGGCCTCCTTCACTTCGAAGCGGCAAAGCTGCTGGAGATGATCCGCGTAGGTGCGAGTGAAAACAGGAGGCATGTGTTGCACGATCACGGTGCCCGGAATGTCCTCGGGTAATCTTGAAAGAACCACTTTCAGCGCCTCGGTGCCTCCGGTTGAAGAGGCGATCGCCAGGATTTGATGGGTGGTGCGGATCAGGCTTCGATTGGTCACGGCGGGTGTCGCCACGGGGCTGTGCAGCAGCGGCTGTCGCAGGCGGGCGCAGGCCGCTGTTTTGACTTTCGCGCGGATGTCATCGGCCATCGTGTTCAGCGCCTTGGTCACGTCGAGGGCGGGCTTCTCCAGCACGTCGATGGCGCCCAGTTCCAGTGCCCGAAGCGCCGTGGCTGATTGCGCGGTTGAAAGGCTGCTGATGATGACTGTACGGGTAGGGAAGTGCTTCATCACCTTTTCGAGAAACGTGAGGCCGTCCATTCGAGGCATCTCGATATCCAGGGTCATCACGTCCGGCTTGAGGGCAACCAGTTTATCGCGGGCGACGTAAGGATCCGGAGCGGTGCCGACGACCTCGATATCAGGATCAGAGGCAAGAATCCGGGAGAGCAGAGTTCTTACGACCGATGAGTCATCGACAATCAAAACCCTTGTTTTCATGGGTTCCGCCGGTAAATGGCATTTGCGAACGGTTTCAACAAACTTGTCTTCGTGAGCCCTGTTTCGGAATGGCCCACGAAGAGGAAGCCTCCCGGGTTCAGATGCGAGGCAATCTTTTCGATGACCTTTCCCGCTGAATCCCGGTCAAAGTAGATGAGTACGTTCCGGCAAAACGCGATGTCAAACCGGTGTTGAAAAGGGTAACTGGCCTCGGAAAGATTCATGGGAGCGAAGCGAATCATGTTCCGGTACTGCGGCAGAACGACGTAACTTGTCACCTTGTCACTGGTGCGCGTGCTGAAATACTTTTGTCTGAGATTGGGAGGTATTCCAGCCACCTCGGCGGCGGTATACACGCCGGCCGCCGCCCGGGCCAGGACCGTCTGATCGATATCGGTCGCAAGGAATCGAATCTGCCAATCAGCGAGGCTGGGGAGCGATTCCAGCAGGGTCATCAGAATAGTGTAAGGTTCCTGGCCGGTGCTCGCAGCCGCGCACCAGATGCGGATTTCCGGAACGAGCTGTTTCCGTTTCGCGGCGGCCAGTTCGGGCAAAAGTTCTCTCAGGACCTCGAAATGGCGTGCCTCCCTGAAAAATTCGGTCGTGTTCGTGGTCAGCGCTGAGATAAATTCCTGGATCGCGGCCGCGTTCCCTGAACGGATCAGACGGTGATACTCCGAATAATCCCGGATTCCGCTTTTGAAGAGTACCGAGGACAGCCTTCCAGCCATGAGGCAGCGGTTCTTCTCGTTCGGGATCATGTGAATGCCGGCAAGTTCCTTGAGGGCCAGTGCCATTTTCTGAAAACCGAAATCGTCGTGCTGAAGCTGCTGAAGGAGCTCGCGGGAGTTCGTCAAATGCCTTTCGATGCTGGCGATATTTTCGTGCATAAGAGAGTTCTTCACGCGGCCATCCCGTCAAACGACTCTTTTGCGAGTCCTTCCATATCAAGAACAAGCGCGACCTGACCGCTTCCGAGAATGGCGGCCCCCGCCACCCCCCGCGTTTTCTTGAGGTTCGCTGAAAGCGCTTTCAAGACCACCTGCGATTGACCGAGAACCCCGTCCACCTTGAACGCGAAAAGTTTTCCGCAATATTCGACAACGGCAGCCATTTCCCGCCCAACAGACTCATGCTCCTGTGTGACGGGCGAGTGCCCTTCCATGCCGCTGCTCAGAATCTTCCTGAGTGGCACCAGTGGAACGAATTTGTCGCGGACCTGGACGACTTCGCGTCCATGAGTGAGTTCTGTCACTGTCGCCTTTCGAAGGTCAAAAAGTTCCCGGATTCCGTCCATCGGAAGAACGTAGGGATACTTGTTCACGAGCACCAGCATTCCGTCGGTGATCGAAGTGGTGAGCGGCAACGAAATCGTGAAAGTGGTCCCTTTTCCGAGTTCGGAGCGGATGTCGATGGTGCCTTTCAGTTTTTCGATATTAGTCCGCACGACATCCAGGCCCACTCCGCGTCCGGACAGGTCGCTCACCACCTCCGCAGTCGAGAATCCGGGGAGAAAGAGCAGGTTGAACACCTCCGAGTCGGTGAACGCACGGTCTTCTTTCGACTCGGGGATCAGCCCGCGGTTCCTGGCCTTTGACAGAACCTTGTCGCGTGCGATGCCGGCTCCATCGTCCTGAATCGTGATCAGGACGCGACCGCCAGCCATACCTGCGGAAATCGTCACAACGCCCTTTTCGGGTTTTCCGGTCAGCTGTCTTTTCTCGGGAGCTTCGATACCATGGTCCACCGAGTTACGGATCATATGAAGGAGCGGATCCGTGACGAGTTCCACCATGGTCCTGTCAATTTCCGTGTCCTCCCCGGACATCTGGAACTCGATGGGTTTGGACAGTTTCACCGAGACATCGCGTACGATGCGCTGGCACCTCAGGAATAGTGAACGCAGCGGAGTCATCCGCATGCTGAGCGTCCGGTCCTGGAGTTCACGCACCGTTTTATCAATCAGCGAGGTGATGCCATTGAGCCGCTGGTTTCCGAGATAAGCGGCTGACTCGTCGAGAAGCTGGCTTTTCAGCACGACAAGCTCACCGACCAGGTTCATGACGGCATCAATGCGATCCGTGTCCACCTTGATGCTGCCCTGGGACTTTTGTCCGGATTTTTGTTCAGGCTTTTGCTCAGACGTATTTTCCGGAGCCTGCTGCTCGTCCGGCGCTTTTGCGGCTGCGAAGAAATCGTCGTCGGCGGCCGGGGCGTTGCTGATTGAGGTTTCGATTCGCGGGGCTTCGAGTGCGTTGATCGTTGCGCCCCCGAGCCGTTCCGTGACCTCGCGAACCTCGGCTGCGAGGGTCTCGCTGTCCCAATGCTGAGAAGGGTCTGTTTTCAGCATCCCTACCCGCGTTTTAAACGCGTCTCCGCATTTCAGGAGGAGCGAGATGATGTCGGAGTCCACGAGATCCGGCTTCACTCGTAAAATCGAAAGGCAGTCCTCGACTTTGTGCGCGAACCCGGCGAGATCCAGGAAGCCGACGGCCGCGCCGGCACCCTTCATCGAGTGCGCCAGCCGGAAGATATTGCTCAATTCGGTGGCTCGATGTTCAGGATGTTCGAGCTTCAGGTACGATTCCTCGCATTGCTCGAGCAGATACGTGACTTCATCGAGAAACTCTTTCTGAAGCTCTTTAAGGAATTCCGGATCCTCGATCATGATGCTTTCGCTCATGACGATCACCCGGCCTTTCGCACTTTGTTGGCTTTTTTCAAAGCAAGCACCTTGCGTACGATCTCTCGAAATTGCGAGATCTCGGAAGAGGGGATGTCACTGCCGCGAACCTGATTGTCCACCTCGTACTCCAGCGAACGGAGCTCCACGCCAAGATGGAGCGCTCGATCCACCACTTCGCGGAGCTGCGGAGCCTTGAACGGCTTTTCCAGGAAATCAAAGGCGCCCAGTCGGAGGGCGGTCACGGCTTTTTCTTTGTCACCGTAGCCGGTCATGAAAACAAACGGGGTGTGGATACTTGCTTCCCGTGCTTTCTTGATGAAATCAAAGCCGGAGAGCCCAGGCATATGAATATCTGAAACCACGGCATCCGGTTTCGCGGCTTTGAGAATCTCAAGCGCCTGTGCGCCATCGGAGGCGAGCAGGATTTTCGCTTCCAGAGGGGCGAGTGCTTCCTGAAGAATTTCAAGAATCAAGATTTCATCATCGACGAGCAGTAGTGTGCGCGAGTCATCCATGCTCTCTCAATCGGAATTCTTGAGGGCACCCTGGAGACCTTGATGAATCCTTTATCTTGATAGCTTCAGCTATCTAATACCCAGGAAATCTTGGACATTTTGGGACATCGAGCGCGACAAGCGAGGTGCCTCTGACGGCTCGTTCACAAAATAAAGATAATCGGCCAAGGCGCCATATTTGGGATCACGGAATCCCTCCTGAAGTTCTGCCTGGGTATAATCCGAGGCGTCGATCAGGCGAATGGTAACCGTTCTCTGGCCTGGGGCTCTCGCGGTGATGCGTCCCACTGTGCCGTCAAAATAATCCGAGTGAAAGCTTCCCACGACCAGGAAACGAAGCGGTTTGGTCGAACTCTGAATGAGCTGATACGCCATCACATCATCGGTCAGGCACTGTGCGTCGTAATAGTTCTGCATCTTCTCGGGCGGCACATGGGCCGACATGATGTCGACAAAACGTTCATGATATCCAGGGCTTCCGTATGCAAACCCAGGTGGAATCAATTTGGGATCAGCTGCGCCGATTCCGCCACGGGAGACAGGAGATTTTTCCTGTCGCGACAGGTTCACGCCGATAAAGTCGCCGCCCAGTTCTTTCGTCGCTTCAATGACAGGGGCGTAGCTGCTGCTGTCGGCACCCTGGGTCATCTCCAGGAACTGTACGGCCGTGATTTTGCCGGAAACAACCAGACTGAAAAGATGCTTTGTCTCTTCCTGGGAGCTCGCATTCAGAAACTCCCAAGCAGTTGTGAAGTTGCCTTCGCGTCGCTGTTCGCGCACAACGGCTTTGATGATTTCGCCCTGGGCGGCCTGAAGAGCGGGAGTGTAATGTTTTTCTCCAAGTACCACGATTTCAGCGGTGGAGAGAGCGCTGGTCAGCTGCTCAAACGTCATTGATGTTTCATCGTCCGCGCGAAGAATACGCCCATGCCAGCTACTTGAACTGGCAAAAACCGGCGCTGTGAACGAACAAAGGACCGAAAAGATCACGGACAAATGGAATAGTTTCATAGTCTCTCCCGAGACCTTCGGTATATTACAGCGGTCGGCAAATGGAAAGCTTTGGCCTTCGCGGGGGGCTTTTTGACCTTACTGCTTGCGGTAGGCATCGGAATCCGTTATTGAAAAACAAAGGCGCGGAGAGATGGCCGAGTGGTCGAAGGCACTCCCTTGCTAAGGGAGCATACGCCAAAAGCGTATCAAGAGTTCAAATCTCTTTCTCTCCGCCATTCATTTACCGGGTTCTTCGGCTAGTTCATATATACTGCATGCTTCTGGCAGAACAAACCGTTCCAATTCCCGCCAGCTGCGGAACACGAACTACTGGAATGGCATAGCGCCAGTCGACTGCTGCCGCACACGTCGCCACTTCCCTCTCGGTACCATCGAACGAAATCGTAAGTCCATCGCATCCCCTGATTGAACTGCTTATCATAGCCGACGAACCCGTTTTTGACCCAGCCTTTCCAAATGTCCTCAGCGCGTGTTTTGTAGATCAAGTTTCCGGAATGCTTGTAATACCAGATATAGGCTCCGGCGATGAGCATGTTGTCATCTGCATTGACATCCGGAGAACTGGGGAGCGCGTTCAAGTCTGGCACGAACGCCGTACCGTTCCACAGAAGTCGGTATCGAAAACCGCCATAACCCGGGGAAAAAAACGAATAGCTGGACGTGTCCCCGGTTGGTTCAGGGTTCCTAACATCCGGCCACCAGCTTCCATCCACCCACATGTCATCGACCGCTATTTTTATAGCGGCGGGAATACGAACGTCCTGATGTACAAAATTGTAATACTCAATCAGTGCCGCCATCGTAAGGCCGATCATGAACGGGTTTTTAAACTGGTTGTTACTATTCCCGGGATTCGTGAAATTTCCAGAATGCCACTGCGAGAGGTGACTTAGAGCATAATCAACAAATCCCAGCTGATATTCAGGGTGTGCGTTCGGTATGCCCATTTTATCCGCCCACGTATAAACCTGTATCGCATAGGCGGTATCGCGAGAGTACCTTACCTCGTCATCCACGCTGGCCGGGACGATGAAATTCGCCCCGCTCCTCGGGACCAATAGTGCTGCGAGTGCATCGTAAGATCGCTGACTTCCGCTTGAAATGTAGTCGAGATAGAGTCCGTGCGGAAACCGAGTATAGCCCGATGCCGGAAACTGATACTCCAGGTAGGATCGGGCAATGATCTCTGTCGCCTTTGTTCTGTAACTCTCCAGAACAGTGAGGTTGAGCGTCGCATCGTCGAAAAGCTCGAATAAATTCCAGAGAGTTCTTGATCCATCGTAGTACGTTGAACTGCTCGCAAGATTTGCCGGAGTATTGGGGAACTCGTTATCAATTCTGGAATAGAGTGCCGCCTGAATATTGCTGGTGATCTTTGTCTGAAATTCATCCCAGAGCGGCGGGTCCACTGCGGGTGTGATCATCGGCGGTGGAATGTCCGGTTCCGTAAGAACTGGAACCGGGGATGTGGCGGGACCGGGCGATCCTGAATGGGGGGGCGTGATAGTTGTTTCGCAGCCCGAAATCAAGCTTGCAAGGAGGAATGCGACTACACGTACTTGCAGAGTAGAGTTTTGCATCCACATGCGAATCCCGTCCGCCCTCCGGCTTCAATATCCCTCAAATGAGACGTGTAATCGAATTACCTTATTGTCGCCCGGAATCGTGCATTCACCTATAATGTGTCAGAATGCACACAGTTTGTTCAATTTAGTTAATTAATCGAATTGGCGTGGCTGCCGATAAATAGCCAAAGGGCTATTTATGCGCATCCAAATGAATCTGAAAACATCGGTCACCTATGGCCTAATGGCATGCGTTACGGCCATTTTGATAGGTCTGGCTCTGATCCTGCTTTTTCAAAGTCGTATCAATACCGCGAACGGCGCCGCTCAGGGTGCCGCAGCATTGAATCTGCTCGCAAGAAGTCTTTATGGCGAAGGCCTTCAGATGGGGCAGGCGACGCGAAACGTGATCCTGGATCCGAGTAATTCAAAAGCTTACGCAAATCACGAAGAAGCGGCCCAGAATTTCGTTCGCCTGAGCGAACAGTTTCAGGCTGATGCGACCGCTCTTCGACTCTATGAAAAATTTTCCGCGGAATTCGAAGCAATGACGTCGTCCTTCCAAAAAGACCTGGCGCTCCAGAGGGAGCTTCAAGCCTCAGCGAAAGCCGGAAACTCCGCGAATGTGATCGCGCGATTGAACGCCGAGGAGACGCCCCTTTGGAGAGAGTGTAAAAACTCCATTTTGAAAATCGGAGAACAGGCCGATGCGCTCGCAAAAACCACGGAAGCGGGGGCTTCGTCCGCCCGTCGACGCCTGAACTTTCTGCTTTATGCTTTGGGCGCTTTCATGTTGGTCATTCCTGTGATCGTCACGGTGACCTTGAACGGCGTGCTCAAGAAGGTGCTGACGAAGCTGGGAGAGATCGTCGCCACCGTTACGCATGCCGCGCAGGTTTCAGAAGATCTGGAGAGAACCAGTGAGCAGCTGTCGTCGAGCGCGGGGGAGCAGGCCGCCGCGATTCAGGAGACGGTTGCCGCGGCGGATGAAATCAGCGCCATGGTGAATCAGAACGCGGACAATTCGCAGCGTTCGTTGGAGTTCGCTCAAGCCAGCCAGGCCTCGGCGGAAGCAGGCAAGGCGTCGGCCTCACAGGTGGTCTCCTCCATCGGGCAGATCAATGATGGGATTAATCAGGTTTCTAAAGAAGTGGAATCCAGTAACCAGGAGATTTCCGACATCGTGAAGCTGATCACCGAAATCGCGGCGAAAACCCAGGTCATTAACGATATCGTCTTTCAGACGAAGCTCCTCTCATTTAATGCCTCGGTGGAAGCCGCGCGCGCAGGCGAACACGGCAAGGGCTTCGCGGTGGTTGCCGAGGAAGTCGCGAAATTGGCGGAAATGAGCGGAGAGGCGGCGAAGGAAATCGAGGAAATGCTCGGCTCGAGCACCGAGAAGGTGGAATCGATTGTCAGGTCCACTCGGGGCCGCGTGGAAGAGGTGGTTCGGAAGAGCAAGGAGCGCGGGACGCAGGGGTCTGCGATCGCCGAGCAGTCTCTTGCGGCCCTTCAGGAGATCGTGAAAAGTGTTTCGTCCGTGAACTCCCGTGTTCAGGAAATTTCCACGGCTTCGCAGGAGCAGGCAAATGGGATCAAGGAGATCACCAAGGCCGTCGGCCAGCTTGATCAGGTCACTCAGCAGAATTCGCACGCCTCGCAAAAAGCCGCGGATGCCGCGAGAATCATGCGTGAGCAGGCCTCATCCATTCGCGAGTCAGTCGATGAACTCCTGACACTCGTGGGTAAGGTGCAGGGGTAGACATAGAGAAAATGCCCTCGCACTCTTTTGATGAGCGATTGGTTCATTTTTCGCAACTGGCCAGCCCGCTCGGGGCGAATTTCCCTTGCTTCGAAAGGTTATCGCCGTAAACTCCTGCAATATTGAGATTTTGCCAAGGAATGGGCGCAATATGAAAATGAATTCTTTTTTGGCCACAGGCGTCGGACTCGGAGCGTTCCTCCTTTTGGGAGCGAGTTCGTGCAAGATGAAGACTGTTGAACTCACGATCTTCCACACAAACGATCTTCACTCAGCCCTCAGTCCTCCGCGATCGAATCCATTTCAGCTTGGAGGACTGGCGAGGCTGAGCACGCTTCTTCAGAGGCTTCGCGCTGAGTCGCCGAATTCCCTGACCATCGATGCAGGTGACTGGAGCGAGGGAAAATGGCATTTCTCGCTCGATATGGGCCAGAACATGCTGAAGTTTCTCGCCGCGATGAAGTACGACGTTTCCGTGCTGGGCAATCATGATTTCTTCTCTGGCCCTGACCGCGTTGCCGATACGATCCTTTCAGCGAACGTTCCTTTCCCGGTGCTCGCAGCGAACCTTGACCTCGATGATTTCCCGAATGCGGAAAAAATCCGGAAAGCTCTTCCGCCGACGTTCATGACTGAAGTGAACGGGATCAAGGTCGGCGTGATCGGACTGACGACAAACTCCATTCTTTTTGATAGTTTTCTGAAACCCGTTCGAATCATGAATCCCCTCTGGACGGCTGAAAAGCTGGCTCTTCTGATGCGTCCCAAGGTGGATGTATTGATTTTGCTCTCGCACAACGATTTCCCCGTGAACGTTGCTCTTGCATCCGCGGTGCCTGGAGTTGATCTGGTGATCAGCGGGCATACCCACAAAAAAACTCCCAGCCCGAAAATGGCCTGGAGTATCGGGCGCGACGTACCCGTGGTGGAAGCTGGAAAATGGGGCGAGTTCGTGGGGGAGGCGAAGCTGGAAGTCAATCGAATCACTAATCGGACGAGTGTGAAGAGCTATCGTCTGATCCCCGTGACCCGCGATCTTCCCGAAGACCCGGTGATCGCAAAGGCGGTCAGTGAACAGGACGCTCTGCTCAGCGCGAAGTTCGGCGACGATATTCATCGTGTGGTCACACGCTCTGAAATCAATATCCGTCACGACGACCAGAAGGAAAGCACGCTCGCGAATCTCGCCGCCAAAGCTTACCGCGAGGCAACGGGCGCGGATGTGGCCATGGAAGAGAGCGGACTCGTCGGGGTGGATGTCCCGCGTGGTCCAGTGACCTTGAAAGACCTCCATGATGTCGCTCCCCATCTTTATAATCCAGATACGGGCAAGGAATGGACTCTTCAGGTCTGGAATGCGCGCGGCAAGGACCTGAACAGGATTTATCAGGTCTTTTACACCGTCAACGGGTTCATGCCGCTGGGATGGACAGTTGGATGGCTTTCTGCCGCGAATCTCGAATTTATCTGGGATCCGACGCTCTTCGGGCGTTTCGAAGGACCTGTCGCGGATCCCGCCGATGATGTGGAAGCGACCGCGATTCCAGCGGTGCAGTTCATCACTATTGGGGGCCAGCCTCTCGATCGTGAGGGTATCTATTCGGTCGCCGTGACCCAAGGACTTTTCAATGGGCTTCGAAGCGCGAGCAACAAGCTGAAGCTGAAGTTGGATTTTTCGAACGTGGTGGATACGGGAATCGAATCCTGGCGTTCCGTTGTGGATTATGCCGCGCGTGGTGATCGTCTGACCAAGGAAAATCTCCGAATCGGGCGCGGAGCGCGGACGCAGACCGCGGATCTTGCGGTGTTTGATTATGGAATCGAATGGAATGGCGAAACTCTTTTGATCGAAGTTGAGAATCTCGGGCTCACCACCTCGCTTGATGCGAGCCTGAGCTGTTTTTCCGGTTTGCGCGACAATCCGGTCGTCTTTGAGACTTCCGAACAGCAGTGGACTGAAATCGGCAGCATCCCGATCAGCAGATTGAAGCCCGGAGCAACCACGACAGTGGGTATCCCATGGAAAGAATCGGTTCTGATCAAAGGCCGCTGGCCGGTGCGTTGCACCGTTACAGTCGAAGAGGAGCTGTTTCTGGAAAATAATACCGGAGCGCTCGTTTTTCCGGTTCCCGGGGAACGGCGACTCTGACAAGCCTGTACATCTCTGAAGAGCTGCGCTAGTTTACGGCAAACCTCATTCTTATTTAGGAGCCGTTATGCCAGCCGTTTCAAAAGCGAAAACCCGCGCGAAAAGCCGTCAGTTGAAAATCAATCGCGAGCGCCTGGCGCGCTTCAAGATCCAGGGGGCCATAGCGCCGTTTTATGCGGGCCGAGGCTGGGAAGTGGGTCACGATTCCGTGCCGCGCTTTGTTCCTGGAGTGGGCGGGATCAGTTTGAATTTCAAGGTGGGCGATTCCGCGAATCAGTATGTCAGTGACCACCTGGAGCCCGGCGTTTCCACTTCGATGGAAGAACCCGGAGCCGGCAAGAACTACAGCTACCGAAACAACGGCTATAATGGTTTTTCGTGCATCGGCAACGAGGCGGTCGTCGTCTCGGGAACCGCCAAAGGCGCCAAGGGCCGTGTGACCGGTCACCACGGCGGCTGCCAGCACGTGATCATCGATTTTGATGACAAGACGCTTGAGAAGCTCACCTACGACGACAAGATCATGATCACCGCCCACGGCGTCGGGATGGAGATCGAAGGTTATGAGAAGGATGTGCGGGTTTACGCGCTCGATCCTGATCTTTTCGCGAAGCTCGGTATCCGCAGCACGGAGGCGGGTCTTGAGGTGCCTGTCGCAGCAGTGGTTCCCGCTGTTGTCATGGGTTCAGGCCTGGGAAGTTCAGACTCCTTCATGGGCGATTACGACATTCAGACGTCCGACCCTGAAACTTGCCGTGAATACGGAATTGACCAGCTCCGGCTCGGCGACCTGGTCGCGATCTGGGATCACGATAATTCGATCGGCCCATCCTACAAGCAGGGAGCCGTCACGATCGGTGTGATCATTCATGGTGATTCTTATCTCGCGGGCCACGGGCCCGGCTGCCAGGTGATCCTGACCTCGACGACCGGACGAATTGTTCCGAAAATCGACGCGAACGCCAACATTGGCAAGTACCTCGGAATCGGGCGTTATCGTCGACGTAAATGAACAAAGTGAGCTGATCTGATCAGTCGAGCTTCTCAGGCCATTTTGTCCAGAAGTCGTTCTTCTGTTTGATCCACCCACGATCACGCGGAGCATTTCTGCGAGGAATGCCCGGGAGCGGATTGCGGGGATCAGTGGGTGATCCTGCGCCACCGTAGCCGCTGCCGCCGGTTCTATCCCTGGGTGCTTGCGGTACCGGGATCGTGTTTCCGTTCCCTGTGCTGGTGTCCGACCCGGATGGCGGATTATTAGCATCATCGCCGTAGCCGTCGTTGCCATAGCCGCCACTGCCGGGATAGGTGCGGTAGCCCGACTGACTCGAGCCATATTGCAGGAACTGCTGCCGCTGATACAGGATTTCGTCGAGGTCCTGAGCAAGGGCGAGCGAAAGCTGCCTGAGTTCCGCGAGCTTTTTCTGCTGCTCGGGTGAGCCGTTCGTGGCCGAAAGAATTTCAAAAACCTTAGCGCCGTGTTTTTCGTAAGCGGTGGGATATTTGAACGCGAGATAGCCTTCCACAGGTGTTTCGCCGGTGGCGCCGATCAGTTTCTTCCGGAACGTGTCCTCGTCCGCCGATTCAATCATCGCAAAGCGATAAGCGTCGTCGCCGAGACTTTTGTCGCGAAGGTTCGTGATAATCGAGTCCTTCACTTCGGCCTGACGGTTGTTCTTCCGGAAAAGCTTGTCCCGGCGCTTACCGATATCCGTCATTTCGGCCAGAATTTTCGGATCCGAGATCTTTCCGTCTTTGCCGAAGAACGACGGGTTGCCGTTGACCTCAAGAAGATATTTGACCGGGAACTTGTCAGCGAGATAGTCGACCACGCAGTCGCCATAGTCCTCGGAATTGATGATCGCGGCGCAATTCTGCTTTTTCGTCGCGTCGCTGATGGCGAACTCATACAAGGCTGGAACGCCGGCCCAGACTGATACGCCCATGCCGGTGACACTGCCAGCCAGGCGTCCCCATTTGGCCCGTCTTAGGAGTCCAACCGCGTCGGCCACGTCTGCTACGCCGAGGGCCTGCTGCTCTGCCTTGGGCATGTTGCGGATATATTCGATGATGCTCTTGCGTTGTTCATCGCTGAGCTTGAACTGAGCTTCTTTGAACAAAAGGGATTTTCCTTCTCCGCGAAATTGAAGCCAGTGGAGTCTGTTCGTCGCTGTTTCCGGCGGACGGTAGGCCTGCTTTACCTTTCCGCCAACGGGACCTTCATAAAGAGCGTCGGTTTTTTTCAGGAGCGCCGCCATATTATCGGGAATCGTTGTTTCAGGATGGGCTTGCACCATGATCTCGAATTCGGCGCGAAAAGTTTCAAGGCGCTTCAGCTGAATGGCCTGATCGAGCGCCAGCTTGTCCGCCTCGTTGGGCGGCGTTCCGGGGAGACGAAGCGGCTTTTTCCAGTTTGGGCCGATCCTGTCCCGAATGCGGGCGTCGAGCTCCGCTTTTTGATTTGCGAGACTCTTTGCATCCCAGGGCTTGTACTCGTAGATCAGGACTTCTGGCTCGCCACCTTCCCTGGTCGTTATCTTCGGGAACTCGATGGTTGCGGGCCGCTTGTTTTCCGGGGTGGCCAGATATCTTTTGATCTGATCTCGTTGCGCGACGAGCGTTGCCGTCTCGTCGGCGAATTCCTGGGTTCGCCGCTGATAATCTTCCACGTATTTCAGCGTATTTTCGAAATCGGTGCCGATTTCCGCCAAGTCCACGTTCTCCGCGCGAGGTTTTCCAAACGTTCCCTCGGCAAGAGCGCGCGCACGGGCAGGTGTGGCGTCGTCCACCGCGATGACCGGGTAAATTCTCCGCCCCTGAAGGCGTTGGAGCCCCTTGCGAACGCCATCCCGGGTGGCGCGAACCGCGCGGACCACTGGGTTCGGCGAGTCGATCGGATAGGCCGCCGCCGCCCTTTTCATTGTTTTTTCGATTGCCGGTGAAAGCAGGGTTTTCAGGATCGGCGGACAGGCTTTTGCCTGCGGGGCGACCCGAACCCCCTCCTGCCCCTGGGCTGTGGCCGCAGTGACAAACATGATCATCCCAAGGTGAATCGACAGTGAATAGGCGCACCGGTTCCGGAGTTTCATCACCTACTTATCGGCTCTCTGCGGCCGGAGATGTAGAAAAGAAATGACTTGTTAATTCAAGCGTTTACCGGTCTTTTGATTCCAGTGTTCGTAACGCGGCTCGGATTGCGTCGGGGGAAAACCCCCTGCGAAGCAGCGACTGAAAGACCCGTTGGCGATTCTCGGGAGTGCCGAGTTTGTCGGCGTATCTTCGCGCGATGACCTTTTGAATCAGCAGTTCCTCGGAAACTCCGGCCGTCTCCTCGAAGATCAGGCGTACGTCGGAGCCCGAACGCCTGACTCCTTTGGCGGCAAGCTTTGCCGCAATATAGGCAGGGCCTTTGTCGCGAGCGGCCTGGGTTCGTAGCATCGCGCGCGAAAACCGTTCGTCATCAACATAGCCGGCGCGCACCAGTTCCTCGACTGTTTCGCGGGCGACTTCCGCTGCAACGCCTTTTCGTTTCAGATAAGCGCGCACGTCGCTTGCCGAACATTCCCGCGCCGAGATTCGGTTCAGCGCAAGCTGCCTGGGTGTCGGAGAGTCTGAGTGATCGCCGTCTGTCATCGGCCAACAGTTTAAGAGAGAGTACGGCTTTTGAAAAGAGATGCTGAGGAGGATTGGATGGTTCGCATTATCAACCAGACTCAGATTTCCAGGAAAAAGACGGTCGGCGAAAAAGTCATCTACGTGGAAATATCGCCCTTCGAGGAATATGAAAGGCTTCAGATTGCAGGCGCCCTGAATCTCCCGCCAGACAAGGTGCGTGAACGTGCTCCCCGGTATCTTCCGAACCGCGCGGCAGAAATTGTGATCTACGGCGTCACGGAGAATTCGCCGGAAGCGTGGGCGGCCGCTCGTGAATTGGATGCCATGGGTTACGGCAACATCTATTTTTACCCCGGCGGCAAGAACGAGTGGGTGAAAATGGGCTACGACGTTGAAAGCGTACATTATCCACCACCACCGCCGAACGTTGGACTCGGGCCCGACCGTGATGTAAAAGCGGCTTGATGAGAGCTGTTATCCAAAGAGTAATTCGGGCGGAGGTGGTTATTGACGGCAAGCCGGTTGCGACCATCGGTCCTGGAATCCTGACCCTTCTCGGCGTCGCGACAGGCGACTCCGAAAAAGAGCTGACAAAGCTGGTCGAAAAAATCTGCCGACTGCGCATTTTCGAGGACGAGAACGGAAAAATGAATCGTTCTTTGATCGAAACGCAAGGAGAGCATTTGATCGTCTCCCAGTTCACGCTGCTCGGGGACTGCTCGTCGGGCCGGCGGCCTTCGTTTACCGGAGCCGCACCACCTGACAGCGCACGGGCGCTTTTTGATCGCGCTCTCGAGATCAGCAGGGAGCTTCAGGTGCCTACCCAAGGCGGAGTGTTCCAGGCAAACATGCAGGTCTCACTTGTGAATGACGGGCCGGTCACGTTTGTTCTGGACGAGAAGAATGTAAGGGAAGAGTCCCTGTGACGGCCTTCTCGTTTCCGAGAGGCTTTACGAAGGACCCGATCGATCAGTTCCGAAAATGGTATGAAAAGGCGCGGAAGTCCGGCTGCACCACTGCTGATATCATGACGGTTGCGACCGCCACGACCGACGCCGTTCCGTCGGCGCGTGCGGTTTTGTTCAAGGGGATCGAGAACGGCGGTTTCGTGTTTTTCACCAACTACAAAAGCAGAAAAGGTCGGGAGCTAAACGCCAATCCCAGGGCTGCCGCGGTTTTTTTATGGTCGAGCGGCGCCGACAAGGCACCCAATCTTCAGATCAGGATCGAAGGCGAAGTGCAAAAGCTTTCCAGGGCCGAGTCAGAGAAATATTTTCAAACGCGTGAAAGGAAAAGTCAGATCGCCGCCTGGATTTCCCTTCAGAGCAGCCCGGTGCCGAATTTTCATTTCCTTCAACAAGCCGCGGCTGAAATGCAGGACGCCTATTCAGGACGCAAGGTGCCCTGTCCTCCATTCTGGGGAGGCTACGCCATTTATCCAGCCTCGTTTGAGTTCTGGCGAGCGGGAAAATACCGCCTGAATCTCAGAGTTCGTTACAAAAGGCGCCGCTCAGGCTGGAGCGCCCAGGTTCTGGCGCCCTGAATGTTTGCTCAGCCCGGTTCGCGCCGGGAGCGCAGGCCCCGGGAAGCCAGCCAGAAAAACACTCCTCTGAAATGCCTTTTCAGCAAAACGGCGATGATGCCATGGAATGTCACGATCTTTTCACGCTTTCTCTTCGCGATCGCGCGCGCAATGATGCGAGCTGCGCGATCGGCGGGCATTTGAAGCCACGCGTTCACCGGATCGGCGGCTTCCGCCTGGAGCTGCCCGCGGTTATCCACGCGCCGGATCTCGCTTTCAACGAAGCCCGGCGAAATCAGAACCACGGAAACCCCGGCTGATTTCAGCTCTGGAGTCACCCCTTCCGCGAACGCGCGGACGGCGAACTTGCTCATGGCATAAGCGGTGTTGCCTGGAAGCGAGACGTAACTCGCCACGCTTCCCAGCAGGACTAGTACGCCACGGCTCTTCTTGAGTTCGCTCAAGCCGGCTTTGGCCGTCGCCAAGAGACCGAAAACGTTGGTTTCAAACTGCCTGCGATAATCCTCGATCTCGAGTGTTTCGAAGTTCCCGACCACTCCGAATCCGGCATTGGCGACCAGGACATCGAGCTTTCCGAATTCCTTTACCGTGGCGTTCACCGCCTCTTCAAGTTCGCTGGTTTTGTTCACGTCGCACTGCCGGATGATGCACCTGCGGTTTTGTGCGTCAAACTCTCGTTTCAATTCCTGGAGGCGGTCCAATCTTCTTCCGCAGAGGGTCAGGGCCGCTCCTTGCGTTGCAAGTTCGCGCGCAAGGGCTGCGCCAATTCCTGAGGAAGCGCCGGTAATAAGAACGGTCTTTTCGAGGAAGCGTTTGGTCATGTCATTGCTTTTACCTCATCTGAGGCCTATGTTCCACGCGATGGACCTGAATCTCGTGGAATTCTGGCTACGACGTGATCCCGAGCGTTGGCTCATCGGGGCCCTGGCCGGGTTCATTGCCGCGGCCATTTCGATGGGTGTCGCGATGATCGCTGCTGGTTTCACCATCGGGGAAATCTGGTTTCCTCTGAAGCTTGCCGCTGTTCCTGTTCTGGGAGGAGGCGCCACCCGGTTTGGTTTCGCTGTCTTGCCCATTCTGATCGGCTTGGTATCGATCGTGGCACTTTCTGGGCTGCTTGGGTTTCTGTTCGCGCATTTCGTATGGTCGAATTCCTTGCGCGTTCTGCTGCCGATGGGTCTGACGTGGGGGATTTTCTGCTGGGTGTTTATCTGGAATCTTTTCCTGCAATCGGTGCGGGCGATTTTCACTCTGCAGGTTTCTTCAGGCGTGGCGTTCGGCGTCTGCCTGGTGTTTGGACTGAGTCTGACGGTTGTTGCGGCGCTGGATCGACGTTCGCCGTGATTCGCTATCGGCTCTTTCGGATTTTTTCGATCGTGCGCGTCGTGCTTCTGCCTTCGACAAATCGAAGTGAGCGGACTTTTCCGCCCCAGGAGCGCACGTCTGAGCCGCCGACGATCTGATCGGGTTTCCAGTCGCCACCCTTGACGAGGACCGTGGGACGCAACTCACGGATGAGTTTCAGAGGCGTGTCCTCGGTGAACCAGGTGACGTAATCGACAGACTCCACTGCAGCCATGACCATTAACCGGTCTTCGAGCGCATTCAGTGGCCTGTCAGAACCCTTAAGGCGTTTTACGGAAGCATCACTGTTCAGGGCCACCACCAGCAGGTCGCCGGCCTTGCGGGCTCTTTCCAGATAGCTCACGTGTCCGCGATGGAGCAGGTCGAAGCAGCCGTTCGTGAAGACGATCTCGAGCTTTTTTTTGCGAGCAGCCGCGAGGATTCGCTTCAGCTGCGCGGGAGATTTGATTTTCGATATGCTTGATCGCATCAGGATGCCCTGCGCTATTTCCAATGATCCGTGGGCTCCGCCCCCGCCATGATGTCATGCAGGCAGCTCCTGCGTGGATGGAAAATCGCGACCAGAAGACCCACGCCTCCCAAAATAGAGAGCGGTACGAAAAGCATCGCGCGGATCAGGATCTTCGAAGCAGAAGCCGAAATGTTCAGGCCGAAGAGTCTCTTCCCGATGCTCGCTCCGAAAGCGATCTCCTGCGAGGTGATCAAAGCCCAGCTGAAAAAAGCCGCGAACGCACCTGCGACCAGGAGAACGCCGGAGTTGAGGAACGCGTCCGCGGGAACGCCTTGCTTCCAGAGTGCGGCAAATATGCCCGCGCCGATGATCATGAAATTGAGTGAAGTGTCGAAAACGAATGCCCAGATTCTTCGCAGCAGATAGCTGAAGTCATTTGAGTTTGCGTGTGATCGTGCGAGCTCCTCGGCCACGCTGGGAATCTGAGGGGATGGGGCGGCCTGCGCGGTTTTGATCGCTTGTGGCGCCATTTTCGGAGTCGCGGAAGCCAAGCGTGGAATGGGGGCAAAGGTAGGCTGTCCGGCGGAGACTGCTCCCGTACCTTGCGCGAGAGGACGCCCATTGTTCGGCTTTGTCACGGGCGTGTAGGGCAGTCCTTCGGAAAATGGGTGAAACCCGAGGCCGTCGTTTAACGGCTGAAACTGAAGAGGCTTCTGCGGGAGGCCTTTCGAGCGGGAAGGTCCATTTCGGAAGTTTGAAGTTGTTTTCTCCATCTTTTCTATCTTTCTCTTTTTCTGACACTTCCTGTCAAGTGTGGGTTCCGGAATAACTTTGGATGAGACCTGCAGTCAGGCTCATTCCGAATAAGGCTGCAGTTTCAGCACGTAAGACCCAGGGACCGAGACTCACTGTTTTTACCGGCATCCCGGACTCAGGGCGCGCAAGAATGGCTTGCCGTTCGGCCTGGCTCCAGCCCCCTTCCGGTCCGATTAGCAAGCGAACCGGGGTTCCGGGGTTCCATTCCCTCTGAAGCCAGTTCATCAGATGCGGGGTCTCGGTGCGTTCGGCTTCATCACAGAAAAGCCGCGTTGCATGCCCCTCGGAACTGGTTCGAGTGAGATGGTCCTGCAGCCGAATTGGCATGGCCACATTCAGTCGCTTCAGGCGTCCACACTGTTTCAGCGATTGATCGGCGATTCTCTGCCAGCGTTCCTGAAACGCGCCCGGACCCTTGCGATCCAGTTGAACCACCGTGTGGTCCGTGATCAGTGGAACCAGTTCTGAAATATTCAGCTCCACCGCTTTCTCCACGACCCATTCCATCGCCTCTCCTTTGAGAATGGCGAGTTCCAGAATGACCGGGAGCGGATCGGAATGAGCAGTCAGAGTGATCGCGGATGCCGGTTCCGGATTTTTCATGAAATCGAGAAAAACTCGTTCACCTGCCACGCGAAGGCTTGCTTCGACGATCCCGCCCTGGGCATCCATGGCGATCACCGGATCGCCCGTCCTCAAACGCCAGACCTGGAGCGCGTGCCTGGCCTCAGCGTCACTGAGCTGAGCCGGGCTACCCGGGCGAGGCAACGAAGGGCAAAGAAGTCGTTTCATCTTAGTTCCGAAAATACATCAAAAGACCCGTTGAGAGAAATCGCGTTTGCATCTGGTTTGAGAATTCCTTTTTTGACGATGAGCGTGTTGTACCAGTACCAGAGCGGCAGAAACGGCATGTCATGAGCGATCTTGTTCTGCACGTGGCTGAAAAGCTCTTTCCGCTTGCTCGCATGGATTTCCGCCATTGCCAGGTCCAGGAGCTTATCCACCGCTGGATCCGAGTATCCTGAGCGGTTCGCCGGGTGTTCGCTGCGGAGGGTTCGAAAAAGGATTGAGCCATCCGTGACACCGAGCCAACGTGAGGAATATAGCTGAAAGGAGTTCTTTCGGATGGATGCAAAGAACACCGCGGGCTCAAGGATCTCGAGTTTGATCCGAATGCCTACACGGGCTAGCATTTCGGAGAGGATGATGCCTGTTTCCATGCCCTCGCGAGCGGGAGTGGTTTTGTACCTGAGTTCAAAACGCAGGCCGTCTCTACCCCTTGGAAACCCGGCTTGATCCAGCAGGAGCTCGGCCGTCTTCGGGCTATAGCGAAAGTCTGTTTCGTGTCCATCTGGCAGGAGCGGCGAGACAATGCTGCCGGCGGTTTTTCCGAATGTCCCTAGTTTCGCTTTCACGATGGACTCGCGATCAATGGAGTGCGCGATGGCCTGACGTACTTCGCGTTTGGACAGGATCCTGTCGCGAAGGTTGAAGGCCA
>Ga0154382_111_pt5 | contig 27266 bp, 24 predicted proteins | sample RifGroB1_FD_105626 | JGI IMG/M metagenome (GOLD analysis project Ga0154382, IMG submission 105626) | Bdellovibrionales bacterium GWB1_55_8 | reverse complement strand
GCTCAGCATCGTTGAAGACCTGGAGAAGCTTCACGTCTTTCAGAATCGAAACTGCGGGTTTGACGATTCCTACCATCCTGACACCCTCTTGAGACCGGTTTGCGTGTTCCCTTCAGGCGCGGGCATGCTCTGGATATAGCCGCTCTCCGGGCCGGCTTCGGAGAACATGCGCTCGTTGGTCTCAATCAGGTTGATCAGCCCATCGGTTGCCATGATCTTCATGCGGTTGAGCACTTTGCGTTCGACCGCCTGGTACATTTCCCGGCTTACGGTTCCGACGCCGCCCAGTTCCTCTTCAAGTTCCGCCGTCAGCTCCTTCGGAGCCTTCGAGAAGATCGTCATCCGGACCGCATCCGTCGCGCCCTTCAGGAATTGCAGCAGTTCGTCATGCTTGAGACTCAGAATCACCTCAAGCAGCTGGCCGTCACGTAAGTAACGAAGTGTATCGATACTGACGAGCTTGCTCTTGATCGTGCGGGCGCTTTCGGGATTCACGCCTTCGAGGCTCTTCACGACGGTCCGCTGCATATGAGTGCCTGTGCGCTCCAGCAGGCTGACCAGAACTTCTGAGCCGGGCAGTGCTTCCGTGTTGAGTTTCGGATTTTCCCGACGTTTGCGTTTCAAGGCGCTCGACACGTTGAAGATGTAGTCGCGTGGGAGGTAGTCAATTCGCGACAGTTCTGTCAGGAGTTTGAGCCTGGTGTCATCATCGATCTGAGCATAGATCACCGCGCGTTTCTGCGGATCGACCTGCGTCAGCACGATTGATTTCACGGTCAGGGACTCATTCCGGATAAGCTCGAGGATCTGCGTTCCATCCATTTCTCCGAGGAAGTCGAACAGGTTGGAGGAGCGGTTGCCCATCACCACCAGTTTTCCGGCGACCGTACGGTTATGGAGGATGCGAAGTAATTCGAGCTTTTCGTCATCTTTCAGCTCGATAGGCGTCTTCGCGTAATATTCCATGAGCTCGCTCAAATCGCTCTGAAGCGAGGGGTCTCGCAACATATCGGTGATGATGCTTTCCCCGAACATGTGCATGTACTGGGCGGTCACTTCCACGCCTTCCTCGGTCAGAATACGAGCGAACACGTGTTTTGCCACCTTGGGCTGCTGAACGTAAATACGGGTCAACTCCTCAAGGAGGGACTCCGCTTCAAAGCGCCTTGCGATGAGAGCGCCGCGATCCTCCGTATTGGACAGGGTTTCAGGGCCCGCGCGATAAGTGGAAGGTGCGCTGGTGGAAACAGGGTCGCTTGCCAGGCTTTGAATGATTTTGTGAACCGTGGGTCCGCCCGATCCGGCTCTGGGTTTATGACTTGCCATGGCCAGGAAAATCAAGAGGGACAACACGGAGCAGGCGAAGACCAGGCCGTAAACCTTGAATTTCTGAAGCTCCGCTTGAACGGCATCGCCGTCTTCCACTCGCTCAATCTTCTCGATGCGCTCAAATCGTTCGGAGCGCATGTTTGACTCAGCATTCGTGCTCGAGTTGTTCGTTGTCGAGGCGAGCGAACGCTCGACGCTTGTGGCGGCGCCGCCCATCCCGGTTGCCGCCGCAAGAGCGGGTCCCGGTCGTGGGAATTTCATGGACTTGGCCGCGAGCGACACGTTCCGGAAATAGTTGGTCTTGAGCTTGGCCATTTCCAGGATGTTGCTTCGCTCGACCGCGGGAAGGTCCTCGTCAATCAGGAGGGTCGCGGAGACGTCCTTCACGCGGATTGCGACGCTGCCGTCATTGATGAATTCACCTGGTGCACCATATTCGGCTTCCTCGCCGTTAACCGCTTCCGTCTGCAGATTGAAATCGGCTAGAAGGCAATGGTTCGGGCAGAATTGCTGGAAAAGCCCGTCAATGGACGCGCGGAATTGCTTTGAGACCTTTTCGCGAAGTTCCGCGACTTTGGTCGAAGCTTCAATCGGCTCCGGGAATCGGGCCAGTTGTGTGTCCACTTTCACCGGGTATTCCAGGGTGTCCAGATATTGCTGTACGAGGTCGAGAAGTTTTCCTCTCGAAACGGGTCCCACCTTCTCGTTGATGAGCAGTTTTACGCGCGCGGATGAAGCCGCCAGGGTTGCATCGTGTGAGCCGCTTTCATCGAAGCCAGGTGCGATTTCATCCGGCACTGCATAATCGACAGTCGCGGACACCGAGAGGAGTTTGCACTCGTCTCTGCAGTATTTGTCCAGCAGAGGTTCGAGCAGGCGTTTGACCTGATTCTCAGCGGACCTCTGGGTGATTTCGATGGTGTTGATCTTGGCATCAGCCGCCCGCGATCCGAGGACCGGGACAATGAGCGCCAGGAACCCAGCGAAGAGCGTGGTTTTCACGAAAGAGCCGTTTCCGAAACTTTTTGAATTTGTCACCTTCATGGTGATGCTACGCTCCTGTTCTGTTTCCTGCGTTCCACGAACTTTCGCAACGACTGATTGCCTGGATTAAAGCGCAAGGCCTGATTCCAGCTTTTTACGGCAAGATCCGTTTTGCCAAGACGGTCAAGCAGCGTTCCCCGCATCTCATGCAGTTTGGGATCTGTCTGAAAGGTTCTGATCATGTCATCGATTTCAATGAGAGCAGCCTCGTGTCGCCCCAGTCGGTACAGCTGTTTGATGTGGTCGACGGCTGCCAGATAGCTTTTGTCATGCTGAGGCGTCGGCTCCTGTGTAGGAACCAGTCCGAGACCTGTCTCAATCTCGCGACGTGCACCGTCATCTTCGGAAGCGTTCTGTGGCATGTTCGCGGTGATCTCCCGGTCCGATAGGCTGGGGGACCGATCGCGATAGCTCTCGTCTTCGGAAATTGTTCCTTCCATGGATGAGGCCGGAGACCGGGATGAATCACGGAAAGCGGGTGAAACGGGAATCACAAAGTCGGTCATGGAACCTTCAGTTCCAGGAAGTTCCACTTCGACCGAGCGGTCTCCCTTCTTCGTGCGCAGAATGATTGGCGAGCTGGATTCCGCGCCACCGTTTGCATAGTACTCACCGAAAGGGTTGCTGATGGGACGTCGGTCCGCGTTTTCCGTATCGAGCGCGAGAATGGAGCGCGCGCTGGCACAACCGAAGGTCCCGGTTGTGATTAACAGCAGTGCGGTGAGGTTATTCATTCTTTTCACGTCGATCTCCTAAAAGAGCATGTTTATCCCCAGGCCGTATTCCAGCCCGGATACAGACTTCGTTGCTGAGCTTGGCAGTATTGCCGTGGAGCCGGGTCGGTACCCGACGCTGGTTGAAACAGAGTAGTGCTTGCCCAGACGCCATTCGTAACTTCCTTGGAAAAGCGCGCCCAGGAATCCGGAGGAGTAGGTGCCGCCCACGCCCAGGGTGAATCCGGAGCGAACCTTGTTGAAGTTTTCCTCTTCTCCGATCAGGTTCCATCCGTGCACGAACAGCAATGTCAGGTTGATTCCCGACCACAGGTTGCCCGCCGCCTCGCTGGCGGCTGCCGCCACCGGATCTCCGACAATCGTGGATGCATCTTTCAGGTACATGGCCTCGAAGCCGACTTCCTTTTTCCGGTTGTCGTAGCGCTCAACCATCTTGAAGTTGAGGCCGAGGCAACCTGTCGTGCCGCTGATGTTGGGCTCGAACATGTAATTCACGCCGATGCGGTACTGCACCATCGGCGTATACTCGGTCAGCCGTCTGGCTTCGTCGACCTGGCTGTAATCCACGCCTCGCCGGAACGCGGCCGCCCGGGATGTTTCAGAGTTGTAGCTTCGTGACCAGATGATCGCGCCAGTTTCCGGTTCGGTGATGAACATCGAGAGGACGATTCCCGTTGGCTGGTAGGAGAAGGCGATATCCATGAAATGTTCGATATTGGACATCTTCGCGATTCGTGAAAGTTCGGCCGGATTCGTGTCAGCTGATGTAATCACGACCTGGTCACCATCAAGGGTCGTTCGCTTGGCCCGGCACGGAAGACATTGAATGATTCGGGTCTTCGTGGTCTTCAGGATCCTCTCGGTGATCAGAAGTTCAAGATGGCTTCTGAAGGAAGCGGGAACGTTTTCACTCAGGGCCATGTTTCTGAGGGACACGTCTTTCAAGCCGTGCACGTTTCCGTTCTTGAGATCGAACTCGAAGTCGCCCAAAACGTCTTCGAGAACCTCGTAAAAATTTCGTTGAGCACCGCCCGAGGAAGAGGGCTCCTTCGGAGCTTCGGCGGCGATGCCAAGCGTGGAGCTCATCACTGGTGCGGCGAGCGACCAGAGTGCGGTAAGGAGCAAAATCTTGTTGGTGCGACAATTCATCATAAAACTCTCTTTTGAGGCTTCGTCCTCACTGGCTTTTCGGCTATTGAGCGGTAGTCTTGAATTTTCACGAGCGTGCGTCATGATTAGGAGCTGGAGAGGCCGAATGAAGGAAAAAATTGCCCATCTGAGCGGGGTTTTTGCGTTTTTTGCGCTTATTACAGCAGTGGGATGCTCAACTACTCAGCTTAGTCCGGAACCGGCGCCGGCGCCCTCGCCGCCTCCTTACGTTCATGTTCCGCATCCCGCTGGAACTGACCTCGCGGACCTTCGTGCGATCTTTCACGATCCGACGGCTCCATCTGCTGAGTCGACGAAGGATTGCGAAAAGGACTTTTTGAAGCTGAAAAAACTCGCTCAGAACGAGGAGGAGTTGAGAGACGGCGCGCGTGAGCTGGTCAGTCTCGACCCGGTGAAATATCACTGGTGCTTCTACACGCGTCTCTCTGAATTGCAGGAATCGCTGGCCTCCATGCAGTACATTGATGAAAAGCAGAAGAAAGTCCTTGAGACCTACGCATTTCTGGTTCCGGTGGCGCGTGGCTTTCTGCAGCACTATCACGACAGCCGTTACCTTCGTTGGTCGGTTCTCAATTACAAGCGGATCAGCGAATGGGTTTTTTTCAGGAAGCTTGAACTCTCGCCTGAGGAAACCGCCGAATTGGTGCAGATTGCAAATCCATTCGGACTTTGGCGCGAAGAGACTGTGCCGGATTCAATTCTGGAAAAGTACGGCATCGTGCGCCCGGAAACACCGGAAGCGTTTCTGATGCCTCCGGTTCCGGAATCGCCCCAAAAGTAATATCAGGCCGCCTTTTTGTCTTCGCCGGACTGCTGAATGGCTGCATACGATGCCAGGGCTTTGATTCGTCTCTCAGTCGCAGGGTGGTTCGAGCCCTGTTTTCCTTCTGCATTGCCGTTCATGCGGTCGAGTTTTTTGAGCGCAGAGCAGAGCGCCGATGTGTCGGATCCTAAAACGGTCACGGCGTGTGCATCTGCTTCGAATTCCTGTGTCCGGCTCTGGGCTCCCATCAGACGAAAGGTCGCAATGAAGGATCCGAAGGCAAGGAAAGGGACCAATGCCGAGCTCGGCGGCGAGAGCATCACCACGAGAACTCCGACGAGAAATGTGGCTCCAACCAGCGTCGACGCGAGGATAAGCCGTCGAGGAAGGTGGTTCAGGTTCAGGTGTGCGATTTCATGTCGGACCACCGCTTCGAGCTCACTGGGCTGAAGTGATTCGAGTACTGAGCGGGAAATAAAAAGAGCGGGCATAAAGGGCCCTTTTCCAAAATGGAAGCCTGCAATGAAAGCAGTCCCGCCTCGATGGGCACCCTTCTCGATCAAGTAGAACTGTGGAGCGCGCATTCCGGCTTCATCGAATGACTTTTTGAGCCGCGAGCGAAGCTCATCGGATGGTGGAGAAACGGAGAGCAAGGCTTTGCTCAAATACATCGGACCCAGCGCGAAATTCAGCGCAAGCCCCGCCACTAAACCGAAAATGGCGCCGACGACTACGATTGCAGCCGTGGCTGCCGGGCCGGTTTGAAGAAGAGCTGCCAACCCGATGGATACCTTTACGCAGCCGATCAGGAGAGCCAAATAACCAAGCGCTGTTGAGAAGGCCCACAGCAAAGTTTTTGCGGCATTTCCCAGATACTGTCTGGGGTGGGGGGTCGGCGCTTGGAGTTTTTTATCAATCCCGGCTTGAATCACGGCATGAAATAGAACAGCCACAATGAAGACCAGGTTTCCCAGAACCGGATGTTCCGCGCGAGTCTCAGCGGTCCCGAGGAACAGGGCGAGCTCCGAAATGAGAACCAGAAGCGCGGTGGTGCGAGCCTGAAGCCCTGCCCCGGCGCGGTCGGCCTCTTTCTCATCGTCCGTTTTCACGCGTGCAGCGAGTGCATCGATGGTGCGCCCGAAATAGTCCGCCCAAAGAGCGAAAGCGACCACCGGGATAGAGGCGAGAATAGCAACTGCTTGAATCGGAAGCGCTGTTTCCATCAAAAACTAATCGGCCTGTGCGATCGCAGCCTTGAGGCTAAAAGGGCCTGGGATTCCTGAGAACTTCTCAACCCTCTCCAAACGTTGAAAAACGTTGAATGGCTTCGGATTTGCTGGACGCGGTTCCATGAAATACCCGCCGTTAATGATCATGAATTACCCAAGGCAGTGTTCCACATTGGACTTTCGATCAAGACCGTTCTGGATGGAGATCAAATTAGGTGGAATTGGCAGGCCGAGAACAAGGCGAACCATTCTCTTGAGGGTGTTTCGCCAGCTTTCCCGCGTCCTGCAGTTTCCTTATGAAGAAGCCCGCTTGTACTCGCCAGAAGTGATTAACTGGGAGGATAGGCCAGCGTCCCTTTATCAAGCGCAGGATGGACGAACTCCTTCGGAACTAGAGGGCTTTGCATTGCGTGTTCGGCGAAATGAGGCGGGGCTTACCCAGGAACAGCTTGCGGCACTCGTTGGAATGAACAGGAGCTATCTGGTGCAGATCGAGCGAGGGCAAAAGCGCCCGAGCCAGGGACTCCGGGTCCGGATTTCACAAATACTCACCTCTTCGCCATCCAACAAAATCCAACGTTTGGAGAGGGGGACGCGAGCCGCTTCCCTTAGCCGGCGAGCAAATCAAATCTTCGATTTGAATTCCTCCTGAATTCGCTTTAGACCATGAGCATGGGCAATTCTTCAGAACAGCTGGTGAAAGACATGCTTGCGGGCAGTCGGTTGGCTCTTGCGCGTTTGATCACCAAGGTCGAGAACCGCGGAGCTGACTTGCCTGAGCTGATCCGTATCCTGTACCCGCATACAGGTCGCGCGCAGATCTGGGGAATAACAGGTCCTCCAGGCGCGGGTAAGTCCACCCTGGTGGATCGCCTGGCTTCCAAGCTTCGTGCAGAGGGTAAGCGCGTTGCGATCGTTGCGATCGACCCATCGAGTCCGTTCTCGGGCGGCGCTATTCTGGGAGACCGAATCCGAATGCAGCGGCATTCGACAGATGAAGGCGTTTTTATACGCTCGTTGGGTACACGCGGAAAACAGGGTGGACTCTCTCATGCCGCCAAAGAAGTCGTGCTGGTCCTTGACGCGGCAGGATTTGACGTGGTTCTCGTGGAAACAGCGGGCGTAGGGCAGACGGAGCTGGATATCTTGCAGCTGGCTCAAACAGTCCTGGTTGTTCTCGTGCCTGAAAGTGGCGATTCCATTCAAGTGATGAAAGCGGGGTTGATGGAAATTGCCGACGTGTTTGCGGTAAACAAAAGCGACCGGCCAGAGGCCGATCAATTACTCCGCGAACTGGTAGCGATGATTGGACTGTCCGCTTCAAGCGTAGCCTGGACTATTCCGGTTCATAAAACCGAAGCCAATCGGGATCAGGGCACAGATGCACTTCTGAAAGCAATTCAGCGGCATCAGGCCTATCTCAGTGAAAGCGGTGCTCGGCAGAAGAAGACGCAGGCATTTTTGAGGCGCGAGGTTCTCGATATTCTAAATGAGCGATTGAATCAGTCTGTTCTTCGTTCATTTGAGAGCCCTGAAGGGCGTGAAATCTTCGACCAGCTTCTCCAGCGAAAGCTCGATCCCTATCAAGTCGCAGATCGTATTTGCCCAAAGTAGCTATTTTTACTTACCTTTCTCAAAACAGATTGCGATGCGGAGTACCCGAGTAAAAAGGTCTCAAGTAATCCAATACCTGACCGATCAGATATTTGAACAGAGCGCAAACTAGCTGGAATGGGTCCACTAGGGGGCGTTCGGCAGGGGTACAGCAAATTCCTGCCAAATTTGAACTGAAATAATACTCACCCTGTAACGGGGCGGGCAGTGGCACGTGTGTATATCTCGTGTCCGGCTCGGGGTGGGCAATGGGAGAGGTGTATATGGGTCTTAGAATTAACACAAATGTGCAGTCCTTGGCTGCGCAACGTAACCTGGGCGTCAACAATGCAGCTCAGAAAGCGTCGCTCGAGAAAATGGCTTCCGGCTCACGTATTACCCGTGCTGCAGACGATGCGGCAGGGCTTGCGATTTCCGAGAAGATGCGTGGAACGATCCGGTCGGTTCGTCAGGACGTTCGGAATGCGAATGATGGCATTTCGATGATTCAGACGGCTGAAGGCGGGATGAACGAAGTCGGCAATATCCTGATCCGCTTCCGCGAACTATCGATTCAAGCTGCGTCCGACACGATTGGACAAAGTGAACGCGGCTTTATCGACAAAGAAGTGCAACAGCTCCGCCAGGAAGTGGACCGCATCGCGGCTTCCACTCAGTTCAACGGCCACAAGCTGTTGAGCGGCGAAGGCGACGCACTTGAATTCCAGGTAGGTGTTGGTAACGATGCCGCCTTGGACCGCTTCACGTTTGATCCTTCAAAAACAAACGTGACCGCGGATCGCTTGGGATTGGGTTCAATCTCTGTCGCGGATAAAGCGTCCGCTCAGGAAAACCTGACCTCGGTTGACGAAGCGATCAAGACGTTGTCCGAAAATCGCGCTGAGCTCGGAGCTCTCCAGAACAGGCTCCAATCGACAGTCAGTAACTTGACCGTCTATGATGAGAACTTGTCTGCCGCAAAGAGCCGCATCTACGATGTGGATATGGCTTCCGAAACTGCGGAGCTTACGAAGACGAATATTCTCTCGCAAGCTGGTACTTCGGTCCTCAGTCAAGCTAATCAGAACAACATGTTGGCCCTGAAACTCATCGGTTGATCTGATCCCTTCTCATACACCATCCGCGGGAGGCAGGAGTTTGTTCCTTCTGCCTCCTGCGGGAAAATAAAAGTGGATGAGAGGGGATCGCAACCGCCTGAGAATTTTTAGATCCCTCCAACATACTGTTCCGGCAATATAAAATCGCTGATTGTTAATATCAGTCTTTTTTACTCAAGTAATGCTGCACTGCGCCGATAGGTAGATTGTCAGTCAGGCAAAAGCAGGAGGATGGGCCTCCTGAGCAGGACTGATGAACGTCTGCCGAAGGTACATTGCTGTTGCACGAGGCGGGATCAGTTAAATCAGTCCGGAGTTGTTGACCGGACATTCCCACATCTGCGGGCCCGAAAGCCCCAGGTTTTTCTGCGGTAACCTCCAACACTCAGACGTTTGACCACCACAAACTCGGCCCACTCCCTTTGCGGGCGTGGCGTTTTCCGGGAGCGAATTTCTGCGGCCCTGCTATGACGCAGTGCGGTAAAAATCCGTGTCCCTTCTTGGAGGATCTCATGGGCTTAAGAATCGCGACGAACATGGCATCTATTGCTGCTAATCGAGCCTTACAACGTACCTCGAGTGAGCAGTCGAAAACCTACACAAGACTTTCTTCCGGCCAAAGAATAACTCAGGCTGGTGACGACGCTGCAGGGCTGTCGATCAGCGAAAATCTGCGCGCCCAGATACGTTCAACCACGCAAGCGGAACGGAACGCAAACGACGGGATATCGTTTGCCCAGGTTGCTGAAGGCGGATTGAGCGAAATCGGCAATATCATGATCCGTCTGCGTGAGCTCGCGATCCAGGCTGGTTCCGACACCGTTGGGGACAAGGAGCGATCGTATATCAATACGGAAGTTCAGAGCCTGGTGCAGGAAGTGGATCGGATCGCCAACGTGACTTCTTTCAACGGAACGCCACTCTTGAACGGACAGAACAGCAAAGCTGAGCTGGAGTTCCAGGTGGGTACCCGAAACGACGAAGCAGATCGCATTCTCTTCAATACCAGTGAGAACGACGTACGTGCGTCCTCGCTCGGGGTAGAGGGACTTGACTATGAAACAATCGATGGCGCTCGCGAGTCGATTGATCGTGTGGACGAGGCGATCAATAGGGTCTCCGGTTCTCGCGCCCGACTGGGTGCGATGCAGAATAAGCTCCATGCTTCGGTGAATAACCTGGGTATTACGAAGGAAAATCTGTCACAAGCGCGGTCCCGAATCGCGGATGCGGACGTGGCAGCGGAAACTTCCGAACTCGTACGCGGGAATATTCTGCAGCAAGCCGGCATATCGGTCCTGGCTCAGGCCAACTCAGCCCCGATGGCGGCCTTGAAGCTCCTCTGATTGTAAAAGTGCGCCCGAGTCTGACGGACAATTGGGTTCGTTAGCCTCAACTTAAGCCCCCCCCGGGAGTGCCGAGCTCCCGGGGGTTTTATTATTTTCTAAATATCCCCGATTGGACTCCGATAGGTACATTGAGGGGAAGTCGTGAAAGTTCAACCTGTCTTCGAACCATTCCGATCGGTAGACCGTGTCCGTGAAAAAGCGGACGGGCAAAACCGTGAGAATCATCATCGAGAACAGAATCGCGACCGACGCGATGACGATTCGACCGAAGTGACCCGGGAGAAATTGGGCCGTGCGGTTGATGCCTTCGACTCTGACGCTCAGGCGCGGGCCACCGGCCTGCATGCCTCTGTTTCCGGAGCGGGTCCCGGGCTCAAGGTGATCCTGACTGACGGGACCGGCGTGACCATTCGCCAGTTCACGGGTGAAGAATTCTTGAAAATGCGCGAAGCTGCGGGACTTGATAACCGCGGACGCGGGAAAATTCTTGATCAAAAGCTGTAAAGCTGTCTAATCAAGCCTAATGAGGCTTTCTGTTTTATCTGATCTCCATATCAAAGGGTCGGAAGATCCTTTTTACCGCAGCCTCCTGCGAGTGATCGGAACTGCCTCGGGCGAAGGCGATGTGATTGTCCTCGCGGGCGACATTTTCGACCTTTTCGTCGGAAACAAACCCGTGTTCATCCGTCGCTATAGTGATTTCATCTGGGCATGCCAGGCGGCTCTTCAGCGAGGGGTGCAGATTCACTATATCGAGGGCAATCATGATTTTCTGATTCGCCGGGCATTCCGCAAAATGGATGGATTGTTTGTGCATCCGCAAGACGTAAGCCTCCAGATGGATCAGGCCCGATTCTTTATCGCCCATGGGGATCTTGTCGATCGATCAGATCGCTCCTACCTGATGCTCAGGAAACTGTTCCGCAGCGTCGCAATGAAAGCGTTCGTGCGGCTCGCTCCTGGCACCGTTCTCGATGCGGTGGGAAGAACAAGCAGCCGGCATAGTCGTTCCGGGCGGAAGAAAATTTCAGGAACGCCCCCAAAGCGGAGTGTTTTTCATGCTTTCGCCTGCGAGCGAATTCGCGAGGGCTATGATTTCGTGGTGCTGGGTCATTCCCACGACGCCGACGAGTCCAGCTTGGCCGTCGATGGACGCCGCGGCCGTTACTACAACGTCGGTTATCCGAGAGTCCATGGAACCTACCTGGTCTGGACAGGCGCTGAAAACGGGTTTCGCCGCGAACCGCTGCCTTCCGCGACCTGAAAATAAAAAGCAGTGGCCGCATCCACAGAAGAGCGTGGGTGCGACCACTGCATCAGCTCACCTAGTCAACTTTGAGCTTACTTGCTTTCGGTCGAGCTTGGGCTGTCGACGGAGGGCTGCTCTCCAGTCGTGGTCGGCTCAGTACCCATTTCGCCGCCCATGTCGCCACCGTACTCGCCGCTGCTCATGTCTTCCTCGCCCATTTCACCGGCGCGCTCTGTAGTCGTGCCCGTGACCGGGATCTTGTCGACAGCCGTCTGATGCCTTTCAAGCACAGGAATGAAATCTGACCTGACGAACTGCTGGATCTGCGGATCCTGCAAGCTGGTCTCGGTCATCTTGTATTCCTGCAGGTGGCTCTTGTGATCCATTCTGGCCATCTCGACGAAGGCGCGGTCGAACTCCGTGCCGCTCAGTTTCTCGAGGTTCTTCTTCATCTCCTTTTCATAGCCAGCGGCCGAGTATTTGGAGAGCTCGAGGTTTTGGGACTTCGCAAGGTCCATCACACGCTTGTCCGCTTTTTCGTGATCTGTCACGATGGTTCTGGCGTACTCCTTCAATTCGGGCGACTGAGCCTTGGTCTGAACCAGGCGGGCCATTTCGATTTCTTTCTGATTCAGGTGATGGATTTCGTTCAACACGGCTGACTGTTTCAACTTGTCAGGCGTCATCATTCCTTTTTCGCTGCCCATTTTTCCGGCTTCGTCACCGGACTTCATGGGCTGGTTGGCGAAAGCAGTGCTACTCAGTGCTAGAACGGCAAAAGCCGCGATAACTGATCTTTTCATTCAGATCTCCTTGGTTTGAAAATTGGGGGTTTCAAACCAGCTTGTGGATGCAAGTACCTATGCCAAGCAAGGAGGTCGTTCGTTTAAATACGAGCCAGGTCGAGAAGTTCTGAGGCGTTCTCGAGGCTTTTTTTCGTGAGCTGTGGCCCACCGAGCATGCGCGCAAGCTCCTCGCGCCGCTCATCGAGATCGAGAGAAACGATTTCGGTCAGAGTGCGCTTGCCTTTCTGCGCCTTTCTGACGACCAGATGATGCTGCGCGAACGAGGCAACCTGTGGCAAATGGGTGATGCAGATCACCTGGTTGGATTTTGATACAGCCTTCAGTTTCTTGCCGACTTGAAACGCGGTCTGGCCGCCGATGCCCGCATCGATTTCATCGAACAGATAGACCCCGATGCCGCCGCGATCCGAAATCACCCGACGGACTGCGAGCATCAAGCGGGAAAGCTCGCCGCCGGATGCAATTTTCCCGACGGGCCGCGCGACTTCACCGCGATTGGTTTGAACGACGAACTGAATGAGGTCGGCTCCGCTTGCGCTCCAATCCGCTGAATCGACCTGGAACTCCAATTCTGCGTTGAAGGAAGCCCCTGCCATTTGCAGATCTTTCAGCTCGGCTGTCACGGCGGTGCTGAGTTTTTCAGCAGCCTTCGTCCGTCCTGCGGAAAGCTTCTTGCCGAGCACCGTGAGTTTCCTGCTCTCGGTCTCGATCGCTGCGTCCAACTCGCTCAGGCGCTGATCAGTCTCGCCCAGGCTGGAGTACTCCTGTTCAAGGCGCGCGAGTGTCGAGAGCATATCATTCACGCTGGCGCCGTACTTCCTGCGGAAATCCGCCATCATCGAGAGCCGGTCCTGGATGATTTCAAGGCGCTCGGTGTTCAGATCCACGGAGCCGAGGTATCGATTCAATCCGATTGAGACTTCGTCTGATTCAGCGAGTGCGCGTTCCAGTCCTTCAGTAAAGGCCCGGGCACGGTCGTCGAGTTGCTCGAGGGCACGAAGCCGTTGCAAAGCCGCGCGGAGCAGATTCAATGCGCCGCCATCATCATTTTCGAGAGCCTGCCGCGCGCCTTCCGCTGATTGCACGCGGGCCTCGGCGGTCTGCAGAAGCTGTTTTTCAATTGTGAGCGCTTCGTCTTCGCCCTCCTGAAGGGAGGCCCCTCGCAGCTCCTCGATCTGGAACTTCAGAAAGTCGGTGCGCTGCTGGCGCTCACTTTCTGATTTCGCGAGGTTCTCCCGTTCAACGCGAAGCCTTTGAAGAATGCCAAAGCATTCGCGGAATTCAGCTGTCTGTTTTTGAAGTCCGCCAAAAGAGTCCACCAGCTCAAGTTGTACGTGAGCTTTCGTGAGTGATTGATGTTCGTGCTGGCTGCAGAGATCGACCAAGCCGTCGCAAAGTGTCTGGAGAATGGAAAGAGTGGCCAGTTCCCCGTTAACGTAAATGCGATGGCGTCCGCCGGAGTGGACAGTGCGCTTGATCAGAAGTTCGGCGGAGCCCGGTTGAAACCCGAGTTTCTCCATTCTGGCTTCGATCCACGGTAGATTTGAAATATCAAAGAGGCCCTCGACCACCGCTTCTTCACAGCCGGAACGGATCATCTCTGATCGCGCGCGCGCGCCAAGCAGTAGGGCGATTGCCTCGATCACGATGGACTTACCGGCGCCCGTTTCACCCGACAGGATGTTCAATCCCGCTCCAAAGGGCACCTCGGCTGAATCGATGATCGCGAAATTCCGGATCGTCAGGGCTTGAAGCATCTTAAGTCCTCATTCCGAAATTAAGCTTCTCGCGAAGCACGCTGAAATAATCGCGTGACGAGGAGGAGACGATTTTGAGTGAATGTTTTCGGAACCGTTTGATCACCACGACATCGCCTTCTTTCATGTCAACGGCATCCTGTCCATCTAGAGTAAGAAGGACATGCCCTGGCCGCTGTTTCAGAGTAATAGCGATTTCCGCGTCGTCCGGAATAACGAGCGGCCTTTGTGTCAGGCTGTGAGGACAGATGGCGGTCAGGATCATGGCGCAGATGGATGGTTCTATTATCGGGCCTCCGGCGGCGAGTGAATAGGCCGTGGAGCCGGTCGGGGTGCTGACAATGATTCCGTCCGCCCGGAAGTCGTAAATGAATTTACCGTTGGCTGCAACCTCGAGTCCGATAATACGTGCGATGGCTCCCTTGGAGATCACGGCGTCATTGACGATCGGTCCGCGGTAAATGACTTCGTTGCCGCGTTTGAGCGTGACGTCGAAAAGAGCGCGTTCGCTGATTTTCGCAGGAACGCCTTTCATGATGCTTCCCAGTGTCTGGATCGCCTCGCTTTTCTTGATCTCCGTCAGGAAGCCGAGTTGCCCCATGTTGATGCCAAGAACGGGGACACTGCGCGATCGCATGAGTCTCGCGATGCTGAGGAATGTTCCATCGCCGCCCAGAACGACAACGAGGTCCGTGATCGCGGGAAGCTTCGATTTCGGAACAACCCGGATCTTCCGGCCATGCGCCTTCTTGAGCGCTTTTACGGCGCTTGGGCTTTCGTCGGCGAGATAGACGGGAAATCCCTCGGCCAGAATGACGCCTGCCAGATCGACGGCAAACGCATCGGCCAGCGGCTGATGATGTCGGACGACAAGCCCAACGTTCCTGATTTTCAGGCGGGTGAATTTGGTCATAGCCCTCTCGTCATAACTCTCTGTCTTAGGCCCGAAACTATGCTAATTAGGGACAAAAAGCAAAGGCCCGGAAAATCGGGCTGGAAGGAAAAAGCCTTGGTATCTCGCGGCTTTGACAGCTCTGACGACCTTTTCGATTTCGCAGGTCGCGAATCAGCGACTTCCGGACCGCTGTCCGGACCCGCTGCCGGACCGCTCGCGCATCGAATGCGGCCACGTGCTCTCGATGAATTCGCGGGCCAGGAACGGGTTTTGGGAGCTGGAAAGCCGCTCAGGCAGTGGATTGAAAATGATCGCGTTCCGTCGCTGATTTTGTGGGGCCCTCCCGGCTGCGGCAAAACGACGCTTGCGCGGATCGTGGCCGAGCAGACGCAAGCGCGGTTCGAAGCTCTGAGCGCGGTGCTGGCCGGAGTGAAGGACATCAAGGAAGCGGTCGAGCGAGCGCGGCAGACGCGCAAGATGCACCAGCGGAAAACCATTCTGTTTCTCGATGAAATTCATCGATTCAATAAATCCCAGCAGGACGCCCTGCTCCCTCATGTGGAAGACGGCACGCTGACGTTAATCGGGGCGACGACGGAGAATCCCTCTTTTGAGTTGAATTCAGCTCTGCTCTCAAGAACCCGCGTCATCCGTCTGGAGCAGTTGACGCCCGAGGCGATCGAGCAGGTCGTTCGCCGTGCGCTATCCGACGTGGAGCGCGGTCTGGGTGGGTTTCTCGCGCTTTCGGATGAGGCGATTTCCTGGCTCGCCGCCACTTCCGAAGGCGATGCGAGACGAGTTCTGACGGCTCTTGAAAGCGTGGCCCTTTTTGTCGGTACTGAACGAAAATCCGGTGAACCTCTTTCGCTCGATGAAACGAAAGCGGCGTTGGAATCCGCGCTCGAGCGCCAGCCCATCCCTTACGACAAGGGCGGGGAGGAGCATTACAACGTCATATCGGCTTTCATCAAAAGCATTCGCGACAGTGATCCGCACGCGGGTCTGTATTATCTCGCAAGAATGCTGGAGGGCGGCGAGGACCCGCTCTTCATCGCAAGAAGGCTTGTGATCCTCGCATCGGAAGATATAGGAAACGCGGATCCGCGCGCGCTTCAAATCGCCATTTCCGTGAAAGACGCGGTTGATTTCATCGGCATGCCGGAGGCTCGCATCAACCTTGCTCAGGCGGTGACTTATCTCGCTTCAGCACCCAAAAGTAACGCGAGCTACGAAGGCATTGGTGAGGCACTCGCGGAGGTGCGCGCAACTGGCGCATTACCGGTTCCCATGCACCTTCGAAACCCCGCGACCGGTCTCATGAAAAAGGAAGGTTACGGGCAAGGATATCGCTACGCACATTCTGAGTCGCAGGCGCGGGCACGACAGACCCATCTTCCGGATAAGTTGTTGGGACGAAGGTTTTACAGGCCAAAAGAGGCCGGCTTGGAGCGGCAGATCAAAGAGCGTCTGGATATTCTCAATCCGGACTTCGATGGGCCGGATTCCAGTTCGAAATAAAAATAGACGGGTCACCGAGGCCTTCGCGGATCAGCACCGGCTCGTCATCCATCAGGTCGATCACGGTGGATTCCTGGGCGAGCACGGGCCCGCAGTCGAGCACCGCCTCTAACTTATAGCCCCAACGGTCTTCGATATCGCGCGCATCATTCAGGATGGCGCCCGCTTCGTCATGCGCGCTTACGTTGAGCAGTGGCGTTCCAAGCGCGGCAATCAAGGACTGCGTGATTGCGTGGTCAGGCACCCGGATGCCCACTTCGCGGCGCTTTCCCAGCATTCCCCGGGGCACGGTTTCGCGCGCGGGGAGAATGAAGGTATAGGGCCCCGGCACCGCCCGTCTCATGGCGCGAAATGCCCAGTCGGAAATGAGCGCGTACTGGCCGACCATTTTCAAGTCACTGCAGAGCAGAGAAGCCGGTTTCGTGACCGGCCGGCGTGTTTCCGTGAACAATAATGAAACGGCTTTGGATTGGAACGGGTCGGCCCCGATCCCATAGGTCGTGTCTGTTGGGTAGGCGAGAAGTCCGCCGCCATGAAGGATCCGCGCGGCATTGGCGACCTTCTTCAAGTTGGGATAGTCCGGGTCGACTGGCAGAAGCATGTTTGTTTAAGCTTCGCCGATCGCCTGAATCGCGTTTTCCGGGTTCAGGAGCATGACGATTCCCTGGTCTTCCTTGCGCTTTCCGATCATCTGAATGAGACCGTCGCTCGGGGTGCCGGAAATCTGATCCAGGCCCTCCTGAGAGACCTCAGCCAGGATTTCAACGGATTCAACGGAATCCACCGCAAGCGCCGCGGTTCCTGTTCCGGTCTGAACGATCAGGCCGATTTCCCTCGTTTTGTTCAGCAGCGTTCGGAATTCTTCGAACAGATCCATCATTCGGCGCAGGGTGGTTGTCCGTGTGAGCTCGATCAGATGCAGGGCCTTTTCCAATTCACCTTTATTCACGAGGCCGCGGACTTCGACCCCAAGCGCATGAATCTGTTTGTGAGGGGCGTCGAATTTCCCGAGCAGCGCCGTTACCAGCAGGTTGTCCGTCTTGAAGGTGTCATACCACTTGCCGAACGCACATTTATGCGGATCCGTCGTCAGGTTGAACTCGCGTTTTTCACGAACTGAAGCCTCGAGTTCGGCGACCCACTTCTGGTGCTCTCCTTCACGTGCATTGAGCATCGCGATGAACTCGTCGCGTTCCTGCACGGAGGTCGTCATTCCGAGTGTTGCACGCAGATCGATGACCGGGAGCACTTGCCCGCGGAGATTCATGACCCCCCGGACGGTCGAACCGGTTTTCGGCACCTTCGCGCATTCGGTCAGGAGAGCCATTTCGCGAACATGAGTGGCACTGACGCCAAATAACCTCTGCCTCAGGCGAAATATCACCCAGATATCTGCATCAGTTCCCGTACTGGTCGCGGCCATCGCAGTCCCCCTTGAAATAGAGCTATCGCTATTTATCTAAGGATTTTCTGATTGTGAGCTGAGCTTTGCGAACCTCAGCCATGAGCGCTTCACGGGAGATCGCGGAAACTTTTCCATCTCGGCAGACAATCTTTCCATCAACCATCGTAAAGGATACGTCCGCGCTTTTTGATGAATAAACTATGGAGGAAGCGATCGACTCAGGGAGCATTTCCTCGCCCGCTGGGACTGTATTTGAGGGTTTGTTGAGATCCAGAGCAATGAGATCCGCTTTTTTCCCGATTTCAATGGACCCGATCTCGTCGCTCCAGTTCAGGGCGGACGCCCCCCCGAGCGTTGCCATATCGAGGACTTCCTGGGCTCTCAGAGTCTTCGGTCCCGCACCCGGTTTGTGAATCAACGCGGCAAGCCGCATTTCGCCAAACATATCGAGGTTGTTATTGCAGGGCGCGCCATCCGCGCCCAAGGCGACGTTGATTCCCTTTGCGCGCAGCTCAGGAATCGGGGCGAAGCCCGACGCAAGTTTCATGTTCGAACTCGGGCAGTGGACGACGTGGGTTCCCGTTCGTTGCAGGATCTGCTTTTCGCGATCGTTCAGCCAGATGCAATGGGCAAGTACCAGGCGTGGCGAGGTGAGTCCCAGATGGTCCAGATATTCCACATTCTCGCGGTTCACGAGTTCTCGCACTAATTCGATTTCTTTTTGGTTCTCGCTCGCATGCGTGTGGACAAGGGCTTTCTGGGTATTCGCGATTTCAGCGACTTCCTTGAGCAGGCGCTCGGTGCAGGAAATCACGAACCGCGGGGCATAAGAAACGCGAATGCGGCCGTTTTCCCTGCCATGCCAGCGCGCATAGAGTTCGCGCGCTTCTTTCATCGCGTCATCGGTGGAATCGCGAAGCGTGGGTGGCGTGGTGGATGGGTTATCCATCAAGCATTTGCCAACGCTCGCCCGGATCCCGGTTTTCCGGACGGCTTCGAATATTGAATCCGTGTGGCGCACGGTCCCCATGTCCAGGATGCAGGTGGTACCGGAAGAAAGGAGTTCGTGAATTCCAAGCAACGCGCTCGCATAAAGCGTTTTCGGCGTGTGAGCGGCTTCCATCACCCAGATACGTTTGGATAGCCAGTCCAGCAGTTCAAGATCGTCGGCCTGGTTCCGAAAAAGTGTCTGGCAGAGATGGACGTGTGCCTGAACGAACCCGGGTAAGAGCGTAAGGCCTGACGCATCGATCACCTTCACGGACCCGGACTTTTTCGGATTCCGCGTCGTGATCGCGGCAATGCGCCCGTCCACGATCCGCACGTTCGCGCGAAGCGCTCTCCGTGCGGAATCCTGGGTCATCAGCGTCGCACCGGTGATCCAGGTCTCGGCTGCGGCTTTTTTAGTGATCAGGCTTTTCTTTCTCACGCGACGTTTACCTACTTGCCGAGGTGAGAGGGCGTGAACGCCTGGGGAAACAGATCCAGGAATTTCACGGACTGTTCTTCACCCGAAAGATTCATCGATACGATATTCAGTTCCGGTGCGGCAAACTCCGCGATCACCTGGCGGCAGAACCCACAGGGAGGCCAGGGTGGGCTGGCATCGGTGACTACCAGTAGCTCGGTGATTTCAATTTTGCCTTCTTCACTGACAGCTTTCAGGATGGCGCCTCGTTCCGCACAGACGGTTCCGCCGTAGGATGAGTTCTCCACGTTACAGCCCGAATAGATTTTTCCACTTTTCGTGCGAATGGCGGCGCCGACCTTGTGGCCGCTGTAGGGGCTATGGGACCTTTCGCGAACCGCTCGCGCTGCCTGGAATAGTTCGTTTGATTTCGGCATGGGTGTTCCTTTGGGATCCTAGCGCTTGTTGGCGCCTTGTGGGCGCTGGATCAGCCTTGGAAGAGCTGTTTCGAGCAAGCGGCGAAGCTTGTCGGCTCCCACCTTCGAATTGTCGAGTACTTCCTGATGCGTGAGTTTTGTCGGTGAGAGTCCCGCGGCGAGATTCGAAATATAGCTGATTCCGGCAACACGCACGCCGAGGTGATTGGCCACAATGGCCTCCGGAACCGTCGACATTCCTACCGCATCGGCGCCGAGGCCGCGGTACATTCGTACCTCTGCCGGTGTTTCATAGGTCGGCCCCAGAAGTCCGGCGTAAACACCTTTCTGTACGGGAACCCCGATCTCTTTGGCGGCGTTTTCAAAAATCGCCAGGCATTCCTTGCTATAGGCCTCGGTGAGGTCCGGGAAGCGCGGCCCGAGTTCGGCAAGATTCGGCCCCTTGAGCGGATTGTCGCCCATCAGGTTCAAATGATCTTCGATGAGCATCAGATCGCCGGATTTGAACGAGGAGTTCACGCCGCCTGCGGCATTCGTGAGCACCAGCGTGTGAACGCCCAGCCCGCAGACCGTCCGGGTCGGGAAGGCCACCTCTTCCATCGGATAACCTTCATAGAAATGAAACCGGCCCTGAAGGAAAATGGTGGGTACGCCGCGAAAGTTGCCCGTGACGACACATCCCGAATGGCCTTCGACCGTTGTTCCGTGAAAATGCGGGATGTCCGTATACGGAATCACCACCTTCTGGCTTACCTGGTCAGCCACGGATCCAAGGCCGGAACCAAGAATTACGGCAATCTCGGGGCGTACTTCAGACCTGTTCCGGATGAGTTCCACTGCATCGCGGATTTTCTGGTAGACGGTGGGCTGCGGCATAGCTGCTCCTAAAGTTGTTCAATAATGAGCTTGGGGACCGGTTTTCTCGCGGTGCTGATATCGATTGCATCGTGAAAGCGGCTTTCCAGGGCGGCCAGATCCGAATTCTCCGCGGCATGGACCGTGACGATCGGTTCACCCTGGCGCACCTTGGTTCCAAGTTTCTTATGAAATAATAGCCCGACTGCCGGATCAATGGAATCAGAAGCTTTTTTTCTTCCCCCGCCGAGATCCACCAGGATCTTTCCAACCGTCTCGGTGTCCATTCGAGCCAAGTGGCCATTTTTCTTCGCTCCCCATTGAACAATGCGGGGTGCGGCGGGGAGTTTTGACAGATCATCGATCTGTTCCACTGAGCCGCCCTGGATGCGAGTCATTTCGCGGAATATTTTCCAGGCGCTTCCATCTTCAAGTTTCCGGCGCGCAAGGGTGCGGCCCTGGGCCAGCGTGCGCGTGACGCCGCCGACTTCGAGCATCTGGGCACAAAGCTGAATCGTGATCTCCTTGAGATCAGCTGAGCCGAAAACCGGGTCCTTTTCATTCCGTAGCAACTGAACGGACTCGCGAACTTCAAGCGCATTTCCGACCGCGTACCCCAACGGTTGGCTCATGTCGGTGAGAAGGGCGCGGCACGGCAGATCCATTTTCTTGCCCACCTGAATGAGGGTTTTCGCAAGTTTCCGGGCCTGCTCTTTTGTTTTCATGAAAGCGCCGCTGCCCACCTTGACGTCCAGCACGAGGGCGCCCGTACCTTCGGCGAGCTTTTTTGACAGAATCGAGGCCGCGATCAGAGGCACGCATTCAACGGTGCCCGTGACATCACGAAGGGAATAAAGTTTCTTGTCGGCGGGCGCGATTTTTTCGCTCTGGCCGATCATCGAGCACCCGAGTTCCTTGAGCATCTGTTCGAAACGACCGCGGGAAAGGTGGACGTCAAAGCCGGAGATGGATTCAAGCTTATCGAGAGTTCCGCCGCTATGGCCGAGGCCGCGACCTGACATCATCGGAACTTTAAGACCGCAAGCCGCTGCGAGCGGAGCGAGGATCAGCGAGACCTTGTCGCCCACGCCGCCCGTCGAATGTTTATCGACCTTGGGGCCCGTAATGTGTGAGAGGTCATAGCGTTCACCGCTCGCGAGCATCGCTTCCGTCAGATAAACGGTTTCCTCTAGCGACATGCTGCGGAAGAACACGGCCATCAAAAACGCGGTCGCCTGGTAATCGGCGGTCTGACCGCTCGCCAGGCCCGCGATAAACGCCTGAATCTCTTCGCGACTCAGCTTCTGTCCGTCTCGTTTTTTTTCAATGGTCCAGACCGGGTTTGTTTTCATCGAGACTCTCCAAAGGCAATGGTGCCGTGCGCTCGGGTTTTGCCGCAGGTACTTCTCAGTAAGAGGATTTTGATCCGGCCTGGCCGGTGACGATCTCGACACTGCTCGAGGCGCCGAGCCGGTTCGCCCCGGCAGCAACCATCTTGAGCGCATCTTCGCGAGTGCGAACGCCGCCGGACGCCTTGACGCCCATCTCCGGGCCCACGATTCTTCTCATCAAAGCGATATCTTCGACGGTGGCACCGCCGCCGCCAAAGCCGGTCGATGTTTTGACGAAAGCAGCGCCTGCAGCCTTCGAGAGCGCGCAGGCTACTATTTTCTGATCTTCAGTAAGCGTCGTGGTTTCCAGAATCACTTTGACCGGAAGCGGGTGAGAGGCAACGACCACCTGTTTGATGTCTTCGAACACGGTCTTGTAGTCCTGACTCTTCAGGGCGCCCAGATTGATCACCATGTCGATCTCACGCGCCCCCGCCCGGATGGCTTCCTTGGCCTCGAAGGCTTTGGCGCCTGCAGTGCTGGCTCCCAGGGGGAAGCCGACCACCGCGATGGGCTTGACGGAAGAGTCTTTCAAGTGGGCAGCAGCAATGCTGACGTTTGCTGAATTCACGCAAACCGTTGCAAATCCATGCTTTTTCGCCTCCTCGCAAAGCTTTGCGATGTCCTGAGGAGTCGCGTCTGCCTTAAGGAGAGTATGGTCGATTTGTGCTGCTAGAGACAACTGATTGGCTTGATGCGCCATGTCACACCTTTAACGAGCGAGAGTAGAAAGATTCACTACATAGTTTTTACTTGAAGTGTCAAGTCGGATTCGTTAACTCTTAAAGGAACTACCCGCCTTAGCGGGGAAATTTTTCGGGCGCCGCCTGAAGCGAGCGCGAAAATCGGGAATTTTTTTTGGAAACCATTGGCACCATTGCCGTGGAAAAAGTTTTGGGAGCATCAACGTTTGCCCTTCTACGATCGACCAGGGAAACACTTAAGGAACAAGGATCTGAGTGCCGCACGCGGCGCTGCGGTCAGTTCCGGTGTATCGCATTTTGGATGGTTCGTCGGGCAGTCTCAAGTCGGAGGGGCGCCACGGCGAACCTCGTCGAGAAAATTTGCAATCAAGCAAAACGCGTTGCTGGGTCTATCGGACCCACGTCCTATCTCTCCACGTGATGGCCTGCTGGTCGTTTCCCTGAGCAGGTGACGAGGGCCGCCTCCCGAGCGGCACTCGTACCAGGGAGATACCATGTCGACAGAACTCATTATCAACGCTTCGTTACCGGAAACGCGCATCGCGCTGATGGAAAACGGAGAAATCCAGGACATCGTCGTAGAGCGAGCCTCAGGCAAAGGCATTGTTGGAAATATCTATAAAGGCCGAGTGACCCGGGTGCTTCCGGGTATGCAGGCCGCTTTCGTGGATATCGGCCTCGAAAAGGCCGCGTTCCTCTACGTCGACGACGTTTTCGTCCGTTCTGAAGTTTGGGAGCAGCAGGAAGAGGAAGGCGGCGAGGACACATCAGCTGAGCCTGTCGAAGCCCCCGTTCAGACAGCACCTTCCGTGGGTCCTAAGCCGGTGATCACTTCTGAGCAGGAGGGTGCGGCCACGCAGGTGGAAGCAGCGCCTGAGTCCGCCACCGAAGCAACGTCTGAAGCGGATGAATCCGAATTCGAAGATCACGGCCATGACCATGAGCATGATGAAGAGGAAGACGACGAAGATGACGAGATCATCTTTGACGAAGAAGATGAAGAAGAGGACGACGAAGACGATCGCGGTCCCGTGGGAATGGGACCCGGAGACGGTGGCGATGAGGGCAGCGATAGTCCGGAAGGAACGATTCAGCCGCCAGCTCATGACGAATCTTCGGATCCACGGGATGAAGGATCGTCCGGATCTGAAGGCGGCGATGAAGGCGATGCTGGCGCTGAAGGTGGCGAAAGCGACGAAGGTGCCGAAGGTGCCGAAGGCACTGACGCAGCAGGTGGCCCCGGCCAGGCGAATGGTGACCCCCGTCGTCGTGGACGCCGTTCACGACGCGGACGTCGAGGTGGCAGAAACCGCAAACGCGGCGATCGTCAGCCGGGCGAGCAGCAGGCAGGAGAACAGGAGGCCGGCGCTGCTCCGACAGCCGCACCGCTTTCTCCCGAGGAATTTCCCGATTCTGTTCATGAACAACTCGCGGACCACGGCGACATGGCCTCCGATCGCGCCCAACTTTCTCCGGAAGGTCTCGACGCCGCGGCAGCCGCGGTGACGCGCCCGCCAGTCACGGCCCGTGTGGCCGCTCCCGGTCCGGCGGAACGTCCGGAATTCCGTGAACAACGCGGCAGGGATCGTAAAATCCGCAGCCGCCCGGCACGCGCTCCCCGCGCGCCGGTGAATATTCAGGATCTTCTCAAAGAAGGACAGGAAGTGCTCGTTCAGGTAGCCAAGGACCCGATCGCTACCAAGGGCGCGCGTCTGACCTGCCATATCTCGCTTCCAGGCCGTCATCTGGTCTGCATGCCGACCATCGATCACGTAGGCGTTTCGCGCCGGATCGAACGCGATGACGAGCGCAGAAAACTTCGCGACCTGGTCGAGAAGAATCGTCCGCGCAACGTGGGCTTCATTGTCCGCACGGCAAGTGGTCGCGGGCAGTCTGAGAAAAGAATCAAGCAGGATATCGATTACCTGACGCGCCTCTGGACGGAGATCCGCGAAAAGGCGGCTGCGGTCACGGCGCCTGCCATGGTTTACGAAGATCTGAATCCGGTTCTTCGCGCTATTCGTGACTGGGTAACTGAAGATATCGACCGTATCGTCGTCGACTCCCGTTATCACTTCAACGAAATCCAGCGTTTCGTTTCCCATTTCATGCCGCCGCTCAAGCAGAAGATCGAGCTCTATCACGGTGATATTCCGATTTTCGATGCCTACAACATTTCGACCGAGCTCGCTCGCGCGCTGGAAAGAAAAGTGTGGCTGAAGTCGGGCGGATATCTCGTCATCGATCAGGCGGAAGCGCTGGTCGCGATCGACGTGAATACCGGCCGTTATGTCGGCAAGAAGAACCTCGAAGACACGATTCTCAAAACGAATCTCGAAGCCGTTCAGGAAATCGCCTATCAGCTTCGTCTTAGAAATGCCGGCGGGATCATCATTCTCGACCTGATCGACATGGAGAAGGAAGAGAACAAGCAGCGTGTCTATCGCGCTCTTGAAGAGGCCATCAAGCGTGACCGTGCCCGCCCGAGCATTCTGAAGATCTCGGAGCTCGGCCTGGTCGAGATGACCCGAAAACGCACCCGCGATACGATGGTTCGCGCGCTTTGTGAATCCTGTCCCGCTTGCGAGGGCAAGGGTTTCGTGAAGAGCAAGCAGACGGTTGCCTATGAAGTGATGCGCGAAGTGGAGCGCGAAGGCGTCGAACGCGAAATTTCGAAGGTCCTGGTGCAGGCGCATCCGGACGTGATCGATATTCTCGCGATCGATGAGCGCGAAACGCTCGATCATCTGGAACGCCGCTACCGCAAGCAGATTTTCCTGCAGGCTGTGACTGAGTTTCATCAGGAACAGTTCGAAGTCGTCGGCGATAAAAAACCGCGAGTTGAGATCGGCGGACGTGACCGTGATCGCGAACGCGATCGGGGTCGTGAGCCTCGTCGCGGGGGAGATCGTGACCGGGGACGTGAGCCTCGTCGCGGCGGAGATCGTGATCGTTCGCAGCAGGGACGCCAGGGTGGCCAGCAACAGCCAAGGCCGTTGAATGTTCCGCGTCCTCTTCCTGTGATCACAACGGGTGTTTCGCAGGCCGGGGGGGCCTCGCCGCTGGTGGGTGAGGCCGCGGCTGCAGCGACTGAACCCGGCAATATGGCGGAAACCCTTGCCGGAAATACGGGCGCACCGGCTTCCGTGCAGGTTCCTGAGGGACGTTTGCCAGTAATCATTTCAAAATCGCTGCCGCAACCCGTGGCTCAACCGGGCGAGCCCGGAGAAGAGAACATCGGCAACCAGGCTCCCGGAGCTTCTGGCGGTGGTGCCCCTGCACATGATGATTTCAGCGAGGAGGACCGGCTCGCTTTTTTACGCGCACAGGCGGCGCAGGACGCAGCTCTTGCCCGCCTTCGAACGAACGATCCGCTTGGACGCGCCTCTCAAGGTGGTGGTCAAGGCGGACGCGGCGGTGAAGCCGGCGGCCGTGGTGGTCGGGGAGGACGGACCGGCGGACGCGGTGGCCGCGGCGGTGGCCGCACCGGCGGACGCGGACCTCAGCAGGCCGGCGGCCGTGGAAAAAATCCTCGTTGGGGCGGGCGTCGCGACGCCCAAGGCCCCGGAGCTGGTCCCGACGTCGGAAACAGCGCACCCGTGAATTCAACGTCGCCTGACACCGGAAACGGAAATGGCGGCGGCAATAACGACGGCGGCGGTGACGCGGGCGGCGGAGGCGATCACTCGACGCCTCCGGTGTGAAATGACGGCGGAATCGACTTTTCGTTTTCAGCTTCCTGTTCCGAGAATCGTCACGCTCGAGGGGCGTAAGACCTCGCGCGAGGATTTCTTTGAATGGATCTGGCGGGAATTCACGCGCTTTGGATTGGCTGGGATTCACGAAGGCACCTTGCTCAGTGAACAAGCCGCGGGTGAGGGCCTCGAAACCGAGTCCTGGACTCTTGACGCCGGTGAGGCACCTCGTGATCGTGACTGGATCGACAATCAATCCAGTCTTCATGCGGAACTCTATTTCACCTCGCGAAAGGGTGCCGAAGGCGCACGTTCACGGATCGAAAAAGCCACCGGGCTGAAGGGTGCGGCGATCGAGGAGCAAGTCCCCGAAGACTGGGATGCCCAGTGGAAAGCCTCGTTCCTTGCTACTCCGGACGGAGTCGAGATTCCTCCATACTGGCGCGTGGTCCCGCCCTGGACCGATCCTGTCACGGTCGCGAAGTCCGCTTCTGAAAAGGTGCTCAAGATCAATCCGGGGGCCGGTTTCGGAACGGGCACTCATGAAACAACGCAACTTTGTATGGAAGCTCTGGCTGGAGTGTCGCGCAAGCCCGGGTTTCGCGTTCTTGATTTTGGAAGCGGCTCGGGAATTCTCTCGATCGCGGCCGCGATGGTCGGCGGCGAAGTCGATGCCGTCGAGATCGACCCCCTGGCGATTGATAACGCGATTGATAATGCGCGCCTGAACCAGCTCGAAGACCGCATCCACACGATGCAGTATCTGGACGGCGCGCCTGGACCTTATCCGGTTGTGATAGCGAACATTTTGAAACCG
>Ga0154382_155_pt2 | contig 27511 bp, 25 predicted proteins | sample RifGroB1_FD_105626 | JGI IMG/M metagenome (GOLD analysis project Ga0154382, IMG submission 105626) | Bdellovibrionales bacterium GWB1_55_8 | reverse complement strand
CGGCATGGAGGAGGATGCGAAGGACAAATCCCTTCGAACTTTCCGCGAGCGCATAGAGAACGGGCAGATGCCGGAGGACGTCAAGCGGGCGGCAACCGAGGAACTATCACGCCTTGAGACCACGTCGGAATCGTCTCCGGAGTATAACGTGACCCGGAATTACCTCGAGACGATCTGCGCCCTGCCCTGGGGCTTCGAGACCACGGATAACCTGGATATCGAAAGCGCTCGCAAGGTTCTTGATGCTGAGCACTACGGCCTCGAAAAAGTGAAGGAGAGGATCATCGAATTTCTCGCCGTCCGCCAGCTCAAGGCAGACCGCAAGGGCTCGATCATCTGCCTGGTCGGCCCGCCAGGAGTCGGGAAAACCTCTATCGGCAAATCCATTGCGAAAACCCTGGGGCGCAAGTTCTTCCGATTCTCCCTGGGGGGGATGCGTGACGAGGCGGAAATCAAGGGGCACCGGAGAACTTACGTGGGAGCGATGCCCGGCAAGGTCATTCAGGGTATTCGGCGCGCGGGTTCCAAAAACGCGGTCCTGATGCTCGACGAGATCGACAAGCTTGGTCAGAGTTTCCAAGGAGACCCTGCCAGCGCGTTGCTCGAAGTTCTCGATCCGGAACAGAACCAGGCTTTTCTCGATCATTACCTGGACCTTCCCTTTGATCTGTCGCGAGTGCTCTTCATCACCACCGCGAATACGATCGCGAGTATTCCCGCGCCTCTGCTTGACCGCATGGAAGTCATCGAGCTGCCGGGCTATACGCTCGAGGAAAAAGAAGCGATCGCGCAGCAATACGTCATCCCCCGCGAGATCGAGGCCAACGGTTTGAACCCCTCACAGCTGAAAATCGAGAAGAGCGCCCTCCGCAAGATGATGAGCGATTATGCCCGCGAACCGGGCTTGAGAACTCTTCAGCAGCTGGTCGGCCGGATCGCGCGGAAATCCGCCGCGCTGGTGGTTACCGAAAGGGCAGAACGCACACAAAAGAGTACTTCAAGACGAAAGAGTTCCTTCCAGCCGATCATCGTGAAGGCGGACGAGCTTCAAAAATGGCTGGGTCCCCAGCGTTTTTATAACGAAATGGCCGAGCGGGTCACTGCGCCTGGTATTGTGGTCGGACTTGCATGGACCTCGCATGGTGGCGATATTCTGTTCATCGAGGCCTCTGAAATCCCCGGCAGCGGGAATTTGAAGCTTACCGGGCAGATGGGCGCCGTGATGACTGAAAGCGCCTCCATTGCCTGGAGCTATGTTCGCAAGAAGGTCGCACGCGAACTGGGAATGGACCGGAAATTTTTCCGTTCGCAGGATTTCCACCTGCATATTCCAGCAGGCGCTATCCCGAAGGACGGTCCCTCAGCAGGCGTGACGATGGCGACCGCTCTCTATTCACTGCTTTCCGGGCGCAAAGCCAGGCATCGGCTTGCGATGACCGGTGAGCTTTCGCTGATGGGTAAGGTTCTGCCGGTCGGGGGAGTAAAGGAAAAATTATTGGCCGCACGCCGCTCAGGAGTGCAGACCGTGATTCTTCCTGAGCTGAATCGTAAAGACCTGCTAGAGGTTCCGGAGTATGCCATTCGTGGAATGACGCTTCATTTCGTCGGTCACGTCGAAGATGTGTTTAAGCTCGCGCTCGAAGAGCGCGGTGCACCCAAGACCAGGCTTCCGGTGAAAAGAGTATTAAATCCTGGCCGCAGGAAAATGACGCCTAAGCTGGCTTCAGGGAGCGCTTCAAAGAGCAGCCCGAAGATCACGAAACGAAGCTGATCAATTCATTGGCGGAAGATCGCTGTTCGGGTCCTGTTCAACAAGCGTGGAGGACACCTTATTTGCGGCGATCTCGCGCAGCGTGGTGACGATCACACGGTTCTTGCTCTTCACAAGCGGGTCAGCACCTTTGTAAAGCTGGCGAGCGCGGCGGGTGGCCACATGAACGAGTTCGTACATATTCGAAACGTTCTTAAGGCAATCTTCGATGGTAACGCGGGCCATAAACACTCCTCAGGGTGACAAGTAGATAACGCTAAGTACCGAATTTCGTTAACGGAGTCAAGCCTCTCGAAGAGGCCTGGCCGGTTTAGCGTACATGCTGTTCAGAAGAGACTCGTATTTGCGATTGATGGTGCTCCGGCGAAATTTCAGAGACGGAGTCAGTTCGCCGGTATCGACCGCAAAATCCTCAGCAAGAACGATGAACTTCTTAATGGTTTCATAGCTCGCCAACTGCTCATTCATCCGATCGATCGCGCGCTGCGCCAGAATTATGATCCGAGGGTTTTTCACCAACTCCGAGTACTCGCTAAACAGGATGTTGTGCCTATGGGCGTATTCAAGAACAGTGTCCCGATTCAAGGTCAGCAAGGCCGTCAGGTAGGGCCGCTTATCACCATGAACCACGAATTGATGGATCAGCTTGTCCAACATGGCCCGGTTTTCAATTTTCTGCGGAGCAATACTCTTGCCGCCACTGGTGATGATGATGTCTTTTTTTCGATCGGTGATTTCCAGAAATCCGTCTTTATCAAGATTGCCGACGTCGCCGGTATGAAACCAGCCGTCTCGCAGAGCCTCTGCCGTTTCCTCAGGCATTTTGTAATAGCCTCGGAAAAGCCGCCTGGATTTGATGAGGATCTCGCCGTCTTCCGCGACTTTCAGCGTCACCTCGGGCATCGGCCGGCCAACCGTGCCGAAGCGCAGACGTTCCGGGGTATTCAGGGTAACCGGAGCGCAGGTTTCGGTCAGGCCGTAACCCTCGAGAATCGTGATTCCCGCCATCTGAAAAAATTCACCGATCTCACGTGGCAGAGGCGCTCCGCCACAGACCGCAAAGCGCAGCCTGCCTCCGAAAGCCGCGGCCACGCGGCGAAAAATGAGCTGTTTGGCCAATAATCGGCGTAGAGGCTGCTCAATACCGGTGATCGAGAATCGTTTCTTTGCAACCGGCCTGCAGAAGTTATCCTCGTTGCAAGCCCACTCGAAGGTCCGCTGCTCGAGGTCTGAACCATGTGCCACGGCATCGAGAACCAGTTCGTGCGCTTTCTCGAACGTTCGCGGAACCGCGAAGACAAGCGTCGGACGGACTTCCCTGAAATCCTCATGCAAATGAGCAAGATCCGTGGCGAACACCTGAATCCAGCCGAAAACATACACGGCGACGGATTCAAGCTTCCCGAGAATATGTGAAAAGGGGAGGAAAGAGAGGCTCACTTCGCCCTCCTGGCGAATCTCCTTCTCGAGCAGTACGAGGCAATCCGTGAGCACGGTGATCATATTATCGTGCGTCAGCAAGGCGCCTTTCGGTACGCCTGTTGTGCCTGACGTATAACAGATCGTGACGAGGTCGCCGGGGGTGGCGGCATTGAGGTTATCCGTGAACCTGCCGGGTTGCTGTTGCTCTTCGCTTTCACCCAGCAGCTTCAGCTCGGCCAGGGTGATCACGCGCTTTGAAACGGGTGACTGTCTGCGAATGCGTGGAGAAGCGAACAGGACAATCGTTTCGAGACTTTTGATCGGCTTGGCTCCGCCTTCAAGGGCTTGCTCAAGCTTTTCCAGTTGTGCTTCATCCTCGAGAAAAGCCACACGTGATTCGCTGTGGTTCAGGATGTAATAAAGGTCTTCGGCGGAATTTGAAGCGTATATCGGGACGGTGACGCCTCGGGCCCCAAGTATCGCCATATCCGAAAGAGTCCATTCGTAGCGTGTGCCGGCAACGATGGCGACGCGGTCGTTCGGGACGACTCCAAGGCTCATCAAACCGAAGGATACGAGGCGAGCCTCAACATAGAATGCGCTGAACGTGACCTCGTGCCAACTTTCGGGGGAGCGGAAGCGGAACGCGACCTGGTCCGGCGTGATCGCGACACGGCTTAAAAAAGTTTCGGTTACGGTTCTTTTAAGGACGAAAGGCACGGGTATCGTTTCCTATTCAGGGGATTTATACCGCGCCAACAGGATTAATTGCAACGCTGCACCCGGGTCCGCCGCGCTGAATCGCAAACGCTCACTTCTTGCGCTTCAACGCCTGGTCCATTTCACGTTCCGCGGATTTTTTACGGAGTTCCTGCCTTTTGTCATGCTTTTTTTTGCCGCGCCCCATTCCAAGTTCAAGCTTCACGCGGCCCGACTTGAAGTACATTCTTAACGGAATGACGCTGAGGCCTTTCTGGGTTACCGCGCCAAACATCTTCTCGATCTGGTGACGATGCAGAAGAAGCTTTCTCGGGCGCAGAGGCTCATGGTTCCAGATGTTGCCATGTGAATAGGGGGCGATGTGGGCGTTGAGCAGCCATGCTTCGGTGCCGCTCTTTTTTGCCTTCACATCGACGAAGGAATCGCGCAGGTTCGGCGCCTGTGCACGCAGGCTTTTTACTTCGGTCCCGGTCAGGACGACGCCGGCTTCCACCACTTCATCGATGAAGTAGTTGGCGCGTGCGAGCGGGTTTGTCGCGATGAGTTTTTCCCCGCTTCCTTTATGGTCAGTTGCCATCGAGTGAATCCTTCGATGTGATCTTGCGCTCAGGACGCGCGCTGGGCTGCGCGATTCCGAGTGAGAGAATGACCTTGAACGCCTCTTCAACCTTCAGGTGACTCTCGCGGACTTCGCTCTCGGGGACAATGAGATGAAAGCCGGAGGTGGGATTCGGCGTGGTTGGCACGTAGATGTTGAGATAGGGACCCGGAACGTTTTGGGAACTCTCGGGCAATGTCGTCGGTCCCGTAACAAAAGCAATCGCCCAGACGCCTTTTCGTGGGTATTCGACGTAAACCACACGACTGAATTGCTGCCCCCCTTGGGCGGCCAAGGTTTTCAGGAGCTGATCCAGTGCGCTGTACACGCTTCGGATGACCGGAATCCGTTCGATGATCACGCCGAGTGCACTCAGCGCCTGTTTCCCAAGATAGTGTTTCGAACCCCAGCCGAGCACGCTGATGCTGATCGCGAGCGCGAGCAGTACTCCAAGAAAAAGAGCGACGTTCAGCATTGCTGCGAGTGTGGGATCCGGAAGAATGCTTTCCGGGTTCCATTCTTCAGGCAGTACCTGGCGCAATTTCCAGAGAGTCCGGCCTGCGCCGACGAGAATCCAGGCGATCACCGCCAGGGGAATCAGGACGAGAATTCCTGCAAAAAAATGGGCTTTAAGAAGTTCGGAAATCTTTTTCATAATTATAACGCCAGACTCAGGGATACCCCGCCACCCAGGATTTTTCCACCGATGTCATAGCCTGGGGAACCGATCTTGGGTTCCGCCGGATCGCCGACTTCATTTCCCGGGGTTTTGGTGACATGAGCGTTCACAAAACGATGATAGGCGAGATGAAGGTCGAGTCTCCAGTCGGTCGGCAGGTGAAGGAAGCGCATGAATCGAAAACCCAGGCCCGCTTGAAGCACGTGTTTTGAAGGGTCAATGTAATTGCCGGCCTCTGTAACCGGATCCTTGAGAATGCCTGGCCGGTAGGCGTAGCCAAGCCGCACAATGGTGCCCCCGAGATGGATTTCAGATCCCGCTTTCGCCGTGAGGATGTTTCGATAATCAAACGAAGGATTGGAGCTCGGCGAGATCACCATTCCTTCACCAGTGATGTCCGTGAGGACGATCACTGGGGCCTCGAAGTTTCGCCAGAACTGGTAATCTCCCTGAAAAAAGAAAGTGGAATTCTCGGTCATGGGTATCGAGAAACCCCATTCAATCGCTGCGGGGTCATAGGCCAGGGCGGAAGCGCCGCTGAATTTGAAATCGAGAGGAGTGATGATGTTCGCGGCGGCATTCAGGGTCATCTCATGTCGCGATTCCAAGGGAAGTCTTGCCACCAGTCCCGAGCTGAATCCGCCTTCTCGGGCGTAAAGAACTCCGATCGTTGGCGAGGCTTTCGGTTTGATGCTCGCGCTGAAGCGCATGGATGACGGCGAGGTATTCGAGCTTCCCGGTTCGAGTAGAACCGACGCATGAGTGGTCATTCCAAATCCGGTATGAAGGCCCGCTCCCGCGCTCAGGCCTCTTCCAAGATCCACGCCGACCCCCATTTCAACCTGTGGGCGCTGGGTTCTGGCTCGATAAAGGAAGTATTCCGGTGCAAAGCCGTCGCCGGTATCGACGAATGCAAGATGATTCAACGGAAGAAACCCGGCGACTCCGAAAGTGACGCGATGTTCACCTTCCAGGCGGTAACTCAAGCCGAAGACCTGGCCCAACGTCGCGCGATAATCAAGGTCCGCATCGCCGGTTCGAACCGTGTCTAGCGTGTAATCGTTCGTGGTGACGATCGATTGGATCGGGGTGAATTCCGGGTTCATGCCGAGAATTCCCCAGCTGAACGCCAGGCGGTTTTCTCCTGCTGAATGAGGGAGGCCTGCCGGATTGACGTACGTTGCAAACGCGTCAAAGGCGCCGGATACCGTTGCGCCGGCCAGACCGGCAACCCTGGAGCCAAAGCCAAACATGTTTCCGACATCGGCGTGGGCCATGGGGCTCAGCCAAGGGGTCAAGCAAAAGGCGAGGACCTGCACTAAAAGTGATCGCATGAGACATTTTACCCCGGTACCCTGGCTACCCAGGTACCCGGGCTACCCTGGTACCCCCGGCTACCCAGGAAGTGCTGCAAAGAGCCGGTTCCATTCTTCCCAGCTCAAGGCTTCCGCTCGTTTTGTACCATCGACACCTGAACGGACCAAGGCGTTTCGAGCTGTCTCGGACGAGGAAAGCCCGGAACGAAGCATCTTTCGTCGATGCGCGAAGCAGGCCTTCAGCAGACTTTCCCATTTCTGGGCTTCAGGACCACGCAGGGCCGCCGGAACCCGTGGAGCGCGAGGGGTCAGGACGACGACCTCTGAATCAACATCCGGAGGCGGACTGAAAGCGCCCGGCGGTACGGATGCGAGTTTTTGAACATCCCAATAATTCTGGATCCAGACTGAAAGGCTACCCCAACTTTTGGTTCCTGGCATGGCCCGGAGTCTGGCCGCCACCTCGGCCTGGAACATGAGCACCATCACCGGAATGGATTCCGGGTGCCTGGCTAACCGAGAAACGATTGCTGTGCCTGCTGAATAAGGAAGGTTCGAAGCTACAGCGAGCGGAGCCTGAGAAAGCCACTTTTCTTCCGGGAGTTCCAGAAAATCGCCCTCTTCAACTCTCATCCCGGGAAATTCATGCCGGCGTTCGCTCCATTGGCGGGCAAGCTCCCGGTCCCGCTCCGAAAGGATGAAGTTGTGGATTCCGTGCGTGGCAAGCTGGGCCGCGAGGGGGAGGGTGATGGCGCCCCTTCCCGGGCCAATCTCAAGAAGTGTCTGGCATCCCGCTTGATGACCGCGCGAAACCGCGATTTCGGCTATCGTCTCAGCGAGCGCGCGATCCTTGAGAAAATGTTGCCCGAGAGCTCGGCGTTTTCCGGTGGCGGGCATGGTTCATACCTCTGGATTCGGAATGGCGTTCAAGGTCAGCAGGTCGTCGCCTCGAAAAAACTGTCCCTGCCGGAAACGGTATGCACCGGCGGCAGCGATCATGGCGGCGTTGTCGGTGCAGTACTCCGGAAGCGGAAAAAGCGGTTCGCGAAGGAAGCCCTGCTTCTGCCATTCGCCGGCCAGTCGGCCGCGAAGGCGACTGTTGGCCGCAACACCGCCGACAATCGAGAGTGATCTGCAGCCGTGGTCGCGGGCAGCAAGATAGATTTTTCCAAGAAGCGCGTCAACGATGGCTTCCTGAAGCGAGGCGCACAGGTCAGGCAGTCGCTCTTCGAGTTCTCCGGTCTTTTTGAGTTTCTCGGCTTGCAGTGCGAGCGCTGTCTTCAAACCGCTGAATGAAAAATCGTAAGTGGCTTTCTGCGGAAGTGCGCGCGGAAAGGAGAAGGCGCTTGGGTTTCCGTTCTGGGCAGTCTTGTCGATCCAGACGCCTCCCGGATAAGGGAATCCGAGCGTCTTTGCCGTCTTGTCGAAAGCCTCCCCTGCCGCATCATCTCTGGATCTCCCCACGAGCGATCGTCGCAGAAAATCGGGCGGCCAGAGCTCCGGAAGCACTTTCATCACATAAAGGTTGGTATGGCCACCGGACACAATGGCCAAAAGGTGAGGAAGCGGAAGTTGCACATCGGGCGCGTTGCGGCCTCCAAGAAATGGACTGATCGCGTGACCTTCGAGGTGATGAACAGCGACCAGCGGCTTTCCGGTGGCGTACGCGAGAGCTTTGGCCGCGCTGACTCCGACGAGGAGCGCTCCCGCAAGTCCGGGGCGATTGGTCACTGCGATCGCGTCCAGGTTCTTGGGTGAAATTTTAGCGTCGTTCAACGCCTGATCGATCATTTGGTTGACCGTTTCGAGATGATTTCTCGAGGCGATCTCCGGAACAACGCCGCCATAAGGGCGATGAAGTGCGATTTGTGAATAAGTCGCGACGCTTCGCACTTCAACTGCTTTGCCTGATTCGACATGAACAACGGCAGCGCTGCACTCGTCGCAGGAGGTCTCGATGCCTAGTACGGTTGAACCCATCTTGCTCGGAATCCGCTTCCGCGCTATTTCAGCTTGGCGCGAACAAGTCTGGCTTCAGAGGAGCGCGGGTACTTGTCGGCGAGTTCCTGGTAAAAACTTTTCGCGTCTTCTTTCATCCCGAGGGCTTCGAAAGAAAGACCGATTTTGTACAGTGCGGAAGGCATGAGTTTCGATTTCGTGAAGCGCTCGGTGACTTTTGAGTAGTCGACAATGGCCTTCTTGTACTGTTTCAGCTGATAGTATGCCTCGCCCCTTAGAAAAGTGGCGCGTTCCTGGGCCGCTTTGGCCTTGGGGTTCTTCAGATAATTCGAGAAAAGCACCACGGCGGAATCAAATTTCTTCGCCTCGAATTCGGCAAACCCTCTGTTGAATAAATCCATGGGATCGACGGTGGACGTTGCAGCGCTGGTTTCCTGGAGCTTTTTGAGGGCTTCCAGGATCGCGATCTGAGATTGCTCGAGCTCGATCAAACGCTTTTCGAGGTTCTTCTGCTGCTGTTCCTCTCCGGCGCTCGGGGTCGCCTCTTTCTGCGCCCGTTCCATATCTTCAATACGCCCATTCAAGCGCGTCAGCTCGCCTTTGATTTCATCAATGACGTACCGGCCTTGTGGTTCGACTTCCTGGATCTTCGCGGGCGAAGGCTGGGATTGATCGCTATTCTCCGCTTTGAGCTGGGCTCGGGTGACCAGGCATCCCGGCAGGAGCGTCACGAAAGCCAGTGCGAGCGGAATGAAGGCGCGAGTGGGGGTTGGGCCAGATTCTTTTTTCATAACAAGTTCCCTATATTCACGTTGTAGCATCAAAGTTGCGCATCAACAAATCGCGGAGCGGCGGACCGCTTCAAAATGTCGGGAGTTCCCCGAGCTGCGCGGGAGACTTCGGGCCACCGCCCTCCGGGGGGCTTGGCGGCTGCGGACGCGAGCGCTCCTGCTGAAGTCGTTCGTCATATTCGGATGCGGGAGTTCCCGTTGGCGAAGGGTAGGGGTAGGGCTGTTCCTGGGCGTGAGAGGCCTGTGGTTGAGGTGCAATATCCGGAGGCGCAGGTGCCTCGGTCTGTTTGCCGCCGTTTCGAACAGCCTGAAATTCAGCCTGCTCCGCAAAGGTCCGCGCTTTACGCGCATACTTTACAGCCATTTTGAAGCCTTTGAATTTGTATTCCTGTTTGGCTCGGGTAAACCACTCGGTTGCTTGCCGGTAAAGTTCCGGAGCAAGGGTTTCCGCCTGTACCTCTCTGGCAGCGCGGAGAGCGGAAGCGGTATCCGACATCAGCTGAACTGGACGGGTTGCGGTCAGACTGCAGCTGGAACCTACCGTTAGCAAGGTCGCCAGAAACGCCACCGAGGTGAAGCGTGAAAAAAAACGGGAGCAAGCCAGAGGCGTTGCTCCCGTCTGAACTGCTTTCACCAGATTACCGAGAGGTGATAACAAAGTTGGCGCGGCGGTTCTGCGCATAAGCCTCTTCGGTTGCTGCCGGATTCAACGGGCGTTCTTTTCCAAAGCTGATCGTCGTGATGCGATCGCCTGAGATGCCCAGATCCATCAGGTATTTACGCACCGCATTGGCGCGTTTTTCTCCCAGTGCGATGTTGTACTGGATGCCGCCACGTTGGTCAGCGTGGCCTTCAACCTGGATCATAAGATTCGACTGCCCCTTCAAGATATCGGCATTTTCTTTCAGCGCGGCCTTCGCTTCTGAGGTCAATGCAAAAGCATCGTACGGGAAGGTGATAGACTTGAGGCCTACCGCGGTTCCTGAGTCCGAATCACCAGTCAGATTTTCGTCTGCACCCGCGGTAGGAATGGCGCCTTCATCCGGGCGGGGTTTTTTTGTGCAACCGGCGGTTGCGATCATGCCGACGATGGTCAGTGCCATCGTGAGGCGGAACAAATTTGTGCTCAATTTAGCCATGAATTCCTCCTAGGTGTCTCTTAAAACTATTATTGGGTTCAGTTGAGCATAGTCGGTGAAAAATTGGAAGAATAACGCGATTCTATTTTGGAATTTGGCGGCCCCCTCTGAGACACCAGTCTCGTTATCGAGCTGACAGTCCCGGTTTTTTCCGGTTCGGCGAATATCGGCGCCCGTTGCGGGTATGTCTGTCGCAGATGCGCACTCCGGAGGTATGAAAACAATGAACGACTTGAATAAGATTTTTTTGGTGGGAAGACTGGGAACGGATCCTGTTCAGAGGGATACCCGAAACGGGATTGCTGTTGTCAATTTTCCCCTGGCAACCACGCGACGGTCGCGCAAATCCGATGATGAAGCGGAATCCGGGTCAGCCGATGTGACTCAGTGGCATAAGATCGTGGTCTGGGGAAAAGAGGCGGAGAATTGCGCCAGGTATCTGAAAAAAGGCGAGGCCGTACTCGTGGAGGGGAATGTCCGGAGCCATCGCTATGAAGGAAAGGATGGTCAGTCTCGAACGGCTTTCGAGGTCCATGCTGAAAATGTCCGTTTTTTAAGCGGGCATCGCAAAGGCATTCTGGCGGTGGCGGCAACTGAGGATAGTGCCTCAGATTCCGAAGCTCTCAGGGCCAGCGGCTGATCTATTGGACCCAAGGACGGGTCCCCTTTTCGTTACTGACTCAGCCGGACGATATCGCCGATCATTACGTCGCCTGATGTGACAAAGGGTCTCTGCTCGATTGCTAGTACGGATTCAAGGCGTGCTACGGCAGCCCCGGATTCGCTGTGAATCACCTTCAGACGCGCCACTGGAATTGTCACATCTTTGTAAAGCTTCTCGGTCAGTAAATCGTAAGTAGCTGATTTGCGGAACACCTGCAAAATGGCGCCTTTCTGGACGCCTTCGGTAGTTCCCGCATTGACGAAATATTCTTTCGGCGGGCGGCCCTCGCCGGGATTGCCCAGGTCCAATGCGCGGTAAACGCTGTAAACCACATACTCTGACGCATTTCCGGACTTCGGAAGGCCCAGAATTCCCCATACCAATGCCCAACTGACAATCATCCATAACCAGCGCACTGGAGTCTCTCCTTGGCTTTGAATGAGATCTGCGTCATGCAACCTCAGTCCTTCATCAGTCAAACGGGCATCCCTTCCCTAAGTCACTTATCGGTCATTCAGCGGAGACCTGAAGGGGCGGGAATAGAGCTGTTAACTCGGTGTGTTACGGTCAGGCGATTTGACTCAATTCCGGACGCGTTTCACCCGATGAGTTTTATGGAAAAACAGTCTATGGAGAGGTTTTGCCTTGGCTGATCGTTTAATTTCATCACCGGATAAATTGATCCCTGTTGATATTCATGGCTTCAGGAATGCCACGAGGGATATCAATTTTGACGTTTATCTGCGCCTTTCAGAAGAGAACGTGGCTCACGTCTTTTCGCGTAACACAGGTTTGGATTACAAGCGCCTGGCTCAGTACATCCAGCGGGGTGTGACGGAACTTTACATTCATCCCGAAGACCTGGAGCGGTACCAGTCATTCATCGCGCGCCCGGCGCACGTCATTTTCACGGATCCTGATACTCCTCAGGAGAAGAAAATTGCCAGTCTGCTGAACATGACCGAGCAGAATATGGCCGAGATCTTCACCCAGGTGCATATGGAAGAGGAGACCGCCGGCAACGCCCAGCGACTCGTGAAAAGTTATGTGGATCTGGTGACGCAAAGTCCCCAAACGCTTGCGATCATCCTGAAGCTGGTTTCGCATGGAGAGTATCTTTACTACCATGCGATCGCAGTGGCGATTTTCAGCATGTTTATCGCGAAGGCTTCGGGACAGTTCAACCAGCGCACGCTTGAGCTGGTTGGGCTAGGTGGATTTCTGCATGACATCGGCTACACGCAGATTCCACGGGAGCTTGTCTACAACCCGAATGACCTGACTCCCGATCAGTGGAAAATGATGCGTTCGCATCCAAAGCTCGGGCTTAACATGCTCGAAAATACGAAAAACATTCCTGACGAGGTTCGCTACATCGTGTATCAGCACCACGAGGAGCCGAGTGGGCAGGGTTACCCCAACGGACTTCGCGGACCGGTGATTTACTATCCGGCGAAGATCGTTTCCCTCGCCGATAGTTTCAGCGCCTTGATCAGCAAACGGCCGTTCCGACCTGCTTATAGCGTCGAAGACGCCATTGGCATCATCCAGGCAGCGGTAGGGAAATATGATCGGGACCTGGTCAAAGTCATGGTTTCAGTGTTCCAGACTCGAGCACGCGGCAGCCGCATGGCAGCCTAGAGCCCCGCGCTAGCGCAGTTTTGCGAGAACTTTGGCCTCAGCTTGCTCAATGGCCTGCGGCAAGCCCGCTGGGTTTGTGCCCCCGGCTTGAGCCAGGTCAGGTTTGCCTCCGCCACGTCCTTCAATCAGTGGCGCGAGATCCTTGATCAGGTCCCCTGCCTTGATGGCCGGAGGCGCTTTCGGGCCGACAGCAACAAGCAGTGAGGCTTTGTCACCAGCAGGCTCTTTCATTCCGAGAACGACCACGGCGTCCGGTGCCTTTTGTTTCACGAGATCAGAGATATCCCGAAGGCGTTTCACGCCTTGCGCATCGGGCGCGCAAAGAAAGCTGATCAGACGACCGCCGGGAATCAGTTTGGCCTGCGCCAGCATCCCATCCACTTCGCCTGCCGCGCTTTTGGCCTGGAGCTGCTCAATTTGCTTTCTGAGTTCACGCTCCGCCTGGGCCATCTTGTCGAGTTTGCCCATAATCTCATCGGTCGAGGAAGCTCTGAGCCGATCCCGAATCGCCTTCACTTCCTGGTCGCGCTCTCTCAGGTAAGCGAAAGCTCCCTGCGAGGTATACGCAATGATTCGACGAACACCCGCGGCAATTCCGCTTTCGCTCGCGATCTTGAAAAGGTGAATCTCCGAGGACCGGTTCACATGAGTTCCGCCGCAGAGTTCGGTCGAGAAGTCACCGACACGCACGACTCGAACGCGGTCTCCATATTTTTCACCGAAGAAGGCGATGGCTCCTGCCGCGATCGCTTCCTCTTTCGGCATTTCCCGCTTGTCGACCGCGTGGTCATTCCAGATTCTGGTATTGATCAGGTCCTCGGCCTTCTTGAGTTCTTCTTCCGTCATGGCCTGGAAATGCGTGAAGTCAAACCGGAGCAGGTCGGGGTTGACGAGCGAGCCTGCCTGTTTCACGTGTTTTCCCAGTACCTCACGAAGCGCCCAGTGCAGAAGGTGAGTGGCCGTGTGATTGCGTTCTGTGAGGGCTCGAAGCTCGAGCCGTGTCTGCTGGTGATAGTTTTGTCCGGTTTCAAGCGTGCCTTTGCGAGGGCGGATATGAGCGACAATGAGTTCAGGAATGGGGCGCTGAACGTCGACCACATCTCCTTCGAAACCGGCGTCAGGGGACGTGATACGGCCCTGATCCCCGACCTGGCCGCCGCTTTCTCCGTAAAACGGCGTTTTCGAAAACACCGCCTGAATGAGTGGCATGTTTTCCGGGCTATCGCCGGTCTGAGCCAATGAGGGCGTATCAAAACGATCTGCACGGGCAAGATCACGGTCACCTGGCACGAGAATCGCGAGACACGTGCCGATGTCCTCTTTCTTGTCATAACCCGTGAACTGCGGGACGGTCCCGCGGGATTTGAGATCGGTCGCGAGCGCGAGGTAAGCCGAATCAAGCGCTTCCTCGCCGGAACCCTTCCAGTGTTTCCGGGCCATTTCGCGCTGTTTTTCCATCGCGCGTTCAAATCCGGCTTCGTCGATCGAAAGGTTTTTTTCGGCGCAAATGACGCGGGTCAGGTCGAGCGGAAAGCCGAACGTGTCATAAAGCTTGAAAGCGACTTCACCGGGGAGCTCCTTGGCCCCTTTGAGTTTCACGGTTTCGTCGTCCAGAAGAGCGAGTCCGCGTTCCAGGGTCCGGAAGAATTGCTCTTCCTCCGCCTGAACCGCTCTTTCAATGAAGGCACGCTTTTCAACGAGATCCGGATAAGCCTCGCGCATCTGCTCGATCACGTATCCGGCCGTCTTGTGAAGGAATGGCCCTGTGAAGCCGAGCTTCTTTCCGTGACGGATCGCCCGCCGGATGATGCGCCTGAGGACATATCCGCGCCCCTCGTTGGAGGGCATTACCCCATCGCCGATCAGGAACGTCGTTGCGCGCGAATGGTCCGCGATCACGCGGAAAGAAACGGCCGTTTCACTCTGGCGATCATAGGGCTTGCCTGCAAGCTCGCTGGTTTTTGAAATGATATGCTGGAACGCGTCCGTGTCGTAGTTCGTATCCACGTCCTGAAGGATGGACGCGATACGTTCAAGGCCGGCACCGGTATCGACCGAAGGCTTCGGGAGCGGGGTCAGCTTGCCGCTGGCGTCGCGGTCAAATTGCATGAAAACAAGATTCCAGAACTCCATGTACCGGTCGCAGTCACAGCCCATGGCGCAGGTGGATTTTCCGCAGCTGTACTTTTCACCGCGATCGATGAAAATTTCACTGCACGGGCCGCAGGGGCCGGTTTCTCCCATCGACCAGAAATTGTCTTTTTCGCCGAAACGATAAATCCGCTCTTTCGGGACGCCTTCCTGCTTGTGCCAGATCTCGGCTGCCTCATCATCTTTTTCGAAAACGGTGACGTAGAGGCGCTCTTTCGGAAGATTCAATTCTTTCGTGACGAATTCCCAAGCGAACCGAATGGCTTCTTTTTTGAAGTAATCGCCGAAGGAAAAGTTTCCCAGCATCTCGAAAAAGGTGTGGTGCCGCGCCGTGAACCCGACATTTTCGAGGTCGTTGTGCTTGCCGCCGGCGCGAACACATTTCTGGGAGGTCGTCGCGCGGGTGTAAGGTCTTGGGTCCTTGCCCAGAAAAACGTCTTTGAATTGAACCATTCCGGCGTTAGTAAAAAGGAGCGTCGGGTCGTTCTGGGGGATGAGCGGAGAGCTCTCCACAATCGTGTGCCCGTTTTTTTCGAAGTACTTGAGGAATCGGGAGCGGATCTCGGCGGCTTTCATGCACATATTCTTAACTCGGTTGCGGAGGGAGAGGCAATGTCCGTTTTCATTTCAGGGGCTTCAAGCGGAATCGGAGCGGCTTGCGCGCGGGCTTTTGGAGCTGCGGGAAAAGAGCTGGTCCTCGTTGCCAGGCGAAAGGATCGTGTGCAGGCTTTAGCGCGGGATGTCGCGAAAGCCCATGGGGTGCAGGTCCATGCTTTTCAGCTCGACGTAAGGGATCGCAAAGCGGTTGAAAGTTTTATCGAAGAGCACGCGGGACTTCTTTCCGCCGTTGAGGTTCTGGTGAATAACGCAGGCCTCGCAGCGGGTCTTTCGGCCATTCAGGCCGGGAACGTCGACGAGTGGGAACGCATGATCGATACGAATTTAAAGGGGCTCCTCTACGTCAGCCGCGGCCTTTTGCCCAAACTGATCGAGAAAAGCGCTCGGGGCGGAAATTGCCACGTGGTGAATATCGGTTCCGTGGCGGGGCGCTGGACTTATCCGAATGGCAACGTTTATTGCGCAACCAAGTTCGGCGTCCGAGCCTTAAGCGAATCCATGCGGCTGGACCTTCATGGTACCGGCATTCGGGTCACGGAAATTGCGCCCGGTATGGCTGAAACTGAATTCAGCGAAGTACGCCTGGGCGACAAAGAGAAGGCTAAGGCCGTTTATGCCGGAATGAGACCTCTTTCTGCCGAGGACGTGGCCGAAACGGTTCTCTGGTGCGTGGGACGTCCGAAGCACGTCAATATCCAGGAGCTTGTGGTTTTTCCGACAGACCAGTCTTCCGTGACGCTTGTGAAAAGGGCTGAAGCGAAGGCTTGAGGGCTTGATGGATCGTGCTACCGTGAGTCCTTCGATGATGTCCGACCAGCGTACGTGGACCCGCGAGCTCCGAAGTGAGCAGGCGTTTTGTTGCGCTACGCCGGACTAAACGAGTCGGTTGCGGCGCAATAAGCGCAACGAATAAGTCGGTTATTGCGGGAAAACGATTCAAAAACGAGCTCGAGCTTTTTCGGCGTCACGCCGTCCGAAACCCTACTTCTACCCAGCACGCCTCGAGGGCAGCTCAGCGTCTCCTGTCATCGAGTTCGATTGGTCGATTGGCAAAAAAAAGCCCGAAAGCTTTCGCTCGCGGGCTTTTTTTGAGTTTGGCTGGAGGGATTACTGCTTTTTCGTCGTCATCGGAGCGGGAGTTTTGCTGCCGCTCTGGAGAAGGGTGCCCTTGCCGTTCTTATCGGCATGCCCATTGGTTTCGGGCGTGGTTCCTTCCTTGGTGACAGTGCTGGCGAGTTTCGTGATGCCTGATTTTTCCAGCACTTCCTTGCGAATCGTTTTCACCATCTCAGGGCGTTCCTTGAGGTAGTTGCGAGCATTGTCGCGGCCCTGTCCGAGGCGTTCGTCTTTGTAGGTGTACCAGGTGCCGCTTTTCTCCACGACGTTGAAGTTCGTGGCGAGATCAAGCAGATCACCTTCCTGCGAGATGCCTTCACCGTAAAGGATGTCGAATTCGACTTCCTTGAACGGGGGGGCCATCTTGTTTTTCACGACCTTCACGCGCGTCCTGTTTCCGATGACGTTCTCGCCGTCTTTCAGTGCGGCGATCCGGCGGATGTCCAGGCGAACGGAGGAGTAGAACTTGAGAGCATTACCGCCTGTGGTGGTTTCGGGATTTCCAAACATCACGCCGATCTTCATGCGGATTTGGTTGATGAAGATCACGAGGGTTTTGCTGCGATTGATGGAGCCGGTGAGCTTTCGCAGCGCCTGGCTCATCAAACGGGCCTGAAGCCCCATGTGGGAGTCGCCCATTTCGCCTTCGATTTCGGCACGCGGTACAAGCGCAGCAACCGAGTCGACAACCAGGAGATCCACGCCACCTGAGCGCACCAGCATGTCCGCGATCTCGAGTGCCTGCTCGCCCGTGTCCGGCTGAGAAATCAGGAGGTCATCGGTGCGAACGCCGAGTTTGCGGGCATAGTTCACGTCAAGAGCGTGCTCGGCGTCCACGAATGCGGCGATTCCACCTTGTTTTTGCACTTCAGCGATAGCGTGCAGGGTGAGAGTGGTTTTGCCGGAAGCTTCCGGTCCGTAAATTTCAACAATGCGGCCGCGCGGATATCCGCCGATTCCAAGCGCGATGTCCAGGCCCAGGGAGCCTGTCGGAACCGCCGGGATTTCCTGCGCGACAAGGCTTTCATGTGTTCCAAGACGCATGATGGAACCTTTGCCGAATTGTTTTTCGATTGCCTGCACCGCAAGCTCGATCGCCTTGTTTTTCTGTGCGTGGGCCGGGGTTTCAGCGTGGCCGTTCATTTTCGTGGTTTGTGTGTGGTCCATCTCGAAATTCTCCTAGTCCTATGGTGGTAGTGGGTCCTAATTGGGCGTTTTTGCTGCTTGCGGTTAGCACCGACCGTACCACAAGAAATTGGATTGTGAAGCGCCACTCACTGGGGAAATGGGCAAAATGGGCCGCTCGATAAAACTGACGTCAGCGATTATTTACAGGGCAAAAAATCAGGGGATGACTTGAAACCATTGGAGAATCCAGACTACCGCAAGGGCCTGAATCCCGGCCAGCACGTCATCGCCCATGACGCCGAGTCCGCTCCAGCCATAGGAACTCGCTACGGCCTCGGATGCTTTCTTCTTGGACCAGCGGTCCAGCTGGGCGACGGGTGGGAGTTTGGTGATGTCGAAAAACCGGAAGGCCACAAATGCGACCGCGAGGGTGATCCAGTTCTGCCCGGCAGTCCAGGTCGCGATCCCCATTCCAACCACTTCATCAATCACGATTTTCTGGTTGTCCGCAGTTTCGGCTGCCTGGTCAACGACCGCCGAAGCCCAGACTCCCGCCAGGAGAATCCCGATCCAGAGCAGGATGCGGGTGGTGAGAGCCCAGGGAGCGGTGAAGAAAATCAAAGGAAGAGCAATGAGCGAACCCGCTGTTCCAGGAGCTTTGGGAACGAGGCCAGCACCTCCGGCGCTCGCAATGATGAACGCCACCACGGACTTGAGCTGGTAAAGTCGCTCCATCTTGAGCAGGTTTCTCTTGTGTCGGCGCCAGCGGATGATTCGTCTCGATGCGTGAGTCATTTTGTCCCCCAGAGTTGCATGAAAGCTTCGGGCATTTCGGCGGGCCTGCCCTTTTCGTTGACGGTCACTGCGCGGATCTTTGCTCGGAAAATAGGCACACCGTCGCGTACAATTGTTTGAAGGAGTGTAAAGCTTGCTCTTGAAGTATCGAGCGGAGCCGTTTCCACCACAAGCTCTTCACCCATGAAGGCGGGCTTCAGGTAGTTCGCTTCAATCTGTGCGATGACGGGCCACCGTTTCCACTCGGCCAGGTGCGCAAGCGTGATGCCGCCTTCGTTCAAAAGCTGCCATCGAGCGTGTTCCAGGTAGTTCAGATAGACTGCGTGATTCACGTGACCGAAGCTGTCGAGTTCGTATCCGCGGACGTTGATGGAGCAGGTATGGGGCATATTGGGCATCACGATGTGGAAATTATCGCAAATAGGCAGCTGATGGAAGTTTTCAAAGCTAAAACAATTTTACAACGCGCCGTATTATGATGCCGGGTTCGAATCGGGCCATGAATCGTCCCGGGGTTGCCGCAGGAGGCGTTCTTCGGCTACACTCCGGCAGGAAATGACTCAAAGACGTCCTGGCTCCTCATTGCGCCATCTGTATGATTTCCGTTCCGATGTTCTTGGGATCATCATCAGTGGCCGTTCAGTAGTTGATTTCTCCAGTGGGCTCGACCTCAGGACGGTCGATGAAGTTCATCGGTTCATCCGCAGCTATGGCTATGAACTCGAAAACCCGATCGAAAAAGCCGAGGTGATGGGGAACTTCCATGAGGCGCTGAATTTCGTCAGGCGTCATTTTCTTCTCCAACCGGAAAACCCCGATGGTCTGAAGCTTGAGATTCCCAGGAAAGTGCTCGAACTTGCGGATGTTGCGGATCTTTTCCTGATGGCAAGCCGGACATTCCCCGGGCAGACCCATGATTCGCAGGGAGTCATGCTTCAGAACTGGGCCTGTGCCATTCTCAAGGTGATGCACACCATCGCTCATATCGACAAGGATCTGAGAACTCCTTACTTTCTGGATATCCAGATGCAGATTCTGGATCGGTTCTATAAAGTGGTTCACCGCGATTCGGATGGCCAACTCTTCCTCGGTGACAAGGACACGGCCGAGCGCGCCGGTGGCTTCCGCCTGAACCTGGTGGCTTTTGAAACGAAGCCCAAAAAAGCCCGTGAATCGATCATTCTGAAGCTTCTCCATAAACCAGAGAACGTGGCTGAGGATATTTTTGATCGTGTCGGAATCAGGTTCGTCACTGAGTCCACTCTGGATGCGCTTCGGGTCGTGAAGTTCCTGAAAGACCGGATGATCGTCATGCCTCCGAATATCAAGCCCAGCCGATCCAGGAACACCCTGGTTGATATCGAGGATTTCTCCCAGCAGCTCTCTGTCCTTCTGCCCGGAGTGGAGCGCGGGGAAATTTCCGAGCAGGACTTTAATGACAAGCTCAGGGAAGCCGCGCATCCTCCCCGGGTGAACCCGGAAAATCCGCATACGAGCGAATTTTATCGCGCCATTCAGTTCACCTGCCGTCAATTGATCAAGCTGCGGAACCCGCTCTTTGACATTCTGAAAGATCTCAAGAGTGAGGTGAAAGGAAATGCCGCTTACGCCGATCTGCAGCGTACTTCTGATCGAATTGATCTCGCCCATATCCAGCGGGAAGTCAGATTCTTCTATCCCTACGAAATTCAGGTTTTTGACAGGCAAAGCGCGGAGGACAACGAACGTGGACGAAGTGCGCATTCCGAGTACAAGAGGGCACAGGTCCTGACAGCCATGAAACGTGTGATGGGAGCGCTCGCGGATGTCGCTCGATAGCGACGTTGCGCTTATCGGAACCGGGGCCGCCACATTGGTCGCGGCGCATCATCTGATGCAGCGAGGGCTTTCAGTTCTTTTGCTCAACCCGGATGGGGATTTTTTCCTCGAGGATTCAGAGCTTTCCTTTGACCCTCTCTGGCTGCCTTCTTCCGGAGCATCCGAGGTTTCGGCCATGGGTGGTATTGAACGTATTCTGAGGAATACTCCTGAGCGGGCGCTGGCCGAGCTTCAGCCCTCATTTCCAGGAACAGTTGAAACCTGGTCATCCGACAGCTTTGCGTCGGCGGGATTCCGGGATCCCGAAGCGCCGTATCTCAGACAACGTGGTCGGCTCTGGGTAGTTTCGCCGGGCGAGGAGCCCGGTCTCTGGGAAAAGCTCGAAGAGCTTTATGTCGATTGTCTCGATCGGGATTTGAATCCGCAGCTGCTGGACGGTCTTCCGGCGCTTGCAAAGTTCCCCGGTTTTGCGGGTCGTGCTCTTGATTATCGGGGGCTTTGGATCCCGAAATTCTGTGATGTGGACGTGGTTCGATATCGCAATGGAGTTCTGGAGTTCGTGCGGGAACGCCTCGGGGATCAGAAAGTGATTTGTGGCGCAACTCAGGTGGAACCCATGCCGGAGGGAATTCGTTTTACCTCGCTGCAAGGGCCCAAGACCGCGCGCATTCGTCTCGGCGTACTCGCGTTCTGGACTCCTCGCGCGACTCAGTGGGTGATTTCCCAGGCGAAGCAGAACAATTCGCGGCCGGTACTCCCGCAAGGGCTCCGCGTGATCGAGCAGTGGGCATTGGTTTCCCGTGACTCGCTGGATCCCAAAGCGATCGCGGCGCTCCAGGATCTTGTCGTCTGCGCGCAAACTTCAGGGGCTCCTCCCGCTTCGACCGTGGACGAGACCGACGTTGGACTTTTCCGCCTGGAGGTTTTGAGGCGAGGTCCTCTTCTGCCTGTGGATGTGATTTCTCCGCAGGAGCACGGAGCCAGCTGGGCATCGGGTGAGTCTTTTGAGGCTCTTCGAACGCTCTGCCTGGATTTTCTCGGCTGGGATCGGTTCTCGATCAGATCCATGCGTCCGCGAGCCATATTGGAGTGGGAGAATCCTTCGCCTTGGAAGATCTCGGACGGAGCCCTTCCGGTCATTGTCATTCCGGGCTGTGACGGTCCGTTGGTCGATGCAGTTGGAGCAGGGCGCCGCGCGGCCGAACTGTTTGCCGAAGAGGGGTTGCTTTCATGACTCGCGAAATACCACGTGAGCTGATTCGTGAGGGACGCTTCGATGTGGTCATTGCTGCGGCACCGCGAGTGAACGTCTGGCCTTCCATTGGTGTGCGGGCTCTTTCCTCCACATGTGCGGATCTCGGGCTATCAGTGGGTATTTTTGGAGGGGACTCGCTTCAGGTGCGCGGGGTGATTCCTCTTCCCGGGGTGGGCGCCCACGTCGTGATTGAGGATGTCCAAAGAAGAATTCACCGTATTCACGCCCGCTCTCTGGTTCGCGTGAGCGCTGAGACTCATCTCCCGGATCCTTTTCCGGGCTGGCGTTCGGACGGCTTGCTGCCAATTTCCACGGCACGACGGCTTTTTGAGGGAGGGTCCACGAGCTTCTGGGAACCGGCCACAGTGATTCTCGGAACCGGGAACGAAGCGCTTCGCTTCGGAAGTGCGCTTCTTACGCGCGGAATGCCGGATGTTTTTTGTGTCGAACCCTATGCCGAATGGGGCGCCAAAAGATTTGCCGGTTGGGAGGTCGAGCGGAGGCGATTTGAAATCCTCGGCGGAAAGCTTTTTGAAGCAACGCCTGTGTCGCTCCAGCCGAAAGGCGCCATGAGGTGGGAGCTGCGGCTCAGGGATTCGCGAGGCGTGCGGGTTCTCGAGGTCGGCAGAGTGGTTTCTGCCGGACCGTTCAGGGACATGCCTGGGGTACGCGAGTATCCGCCAGGATCGCTATTGTTCGAACTTGTGCAAAGCTCGCGAGCTGAACGCACGGACGAAGTCGATGGCTGGATGCTGGAGGAAGACCGGGCTCTTTGGTTGGGCGCGAAGATCGCTCGCACGTTGCTGGGAACGGGATCGAGGTCAGAGCCTGCCTCCGATGCGCCCGCTAAAATTCAGCGCCGCGCTCGTGCCCGTATTCGTGCTCATCTCAAGCATCGCGAAGAGCCGTTTACGCCGACTTACGAAGGCAAGTGGCTGAAGGGATCTGACGCGCAGATCATTCGAAATTCCCAGGGAGTTCCCAAGAAAGCTTATCAGGAAAGACTTGTGGCCTCGATCGAGTGTTTGGAGCCTATTTCCTGCGACGTATGTCGTCTGACCTGTCCGGAAGGCGCCATTGGTCCGGATCGGGCGCTTAACGAAGAGAAGTGCACTGCCTGTGGTATCTGCCTGAATACGTGCCCAAGCCAGATCCCGGTACTTCTTCACGAGCGGGATCTGCAATCGATGTCCACGGTTGTGATGCCATGGCGGGGCGTGGAGAAGTGGAAGAGCGGAACATTTGCGATGATTCTGAACCGACGCGGGGACAATCTCGGATCCGGGCGGGTGGTCGATGTGAAGGAATCGGAGGGATTCCAATCCGTGGAACTGGAGGTTCCCGCGCATCTGGCATGGGAGGCGAGGGGATTGAGAAAGTCGCGCCAGAATCCCGATGCCAGCGATCCTTATCCGCAGATCGCATTGAGAGAAAGCGAGATCAGAGTCGAGATCATGTTGAATGGAGAGAAGCGGCTTGTCCGGGATTCCATTCCGCTTTCGACGGCACTCTTCGAAACAGGTCACAGTCGCCCAGAAGATATTCTTCATTGCACGGACGGGAGTTGTGGACTTTGTGCGGTTCAGGTGGACGGCGTGAAGAAGCTTGCCTGCCAGACGAGCGTTCATCGCGGAATGTCTGTCCAGCTCTCAAAAACGAAGGGTGCGGCCGACCCTGTGAAACAGGACGAAGGTCCGGCTTTGTGCAGTTGTCTTGGAATCACATCGGAGCAGGTCCTGGAGCGAATTCGTCAGGGTGATCTGCGTTCCGCTGATGCTGTGCTCGGTGTCACGCGGGTGGGCGAGGGGAAATGCCATGGCCAGCTTTGCATGGAATCTTTCAAGCGCTTGCTTGCGGCAGAGGGAATGGACGTCACTCAATGGATTGACTGGCGGTTTCCGTGGTCGGAATGGGTTCTGGGTCGTAGCTGAGATCTTTCAGAAACTGCTCTATCTTGAGATTCACGAGCTCCGGCAAATCCATTTGCGGGCAGTGGCTTCCATGATGAATCACCTCAAGGCGGCTGATAGGTAGAAGCTGGCGGAGGAGTTCCTGCTGCTCCAGCGGAATGATTCGATCCTGCTCACCTGCAAGGACCAGCGCTGGAACGGGAACCGTATGCAGCCAGGCGGTTGCATCATAGCTGTCATAATTCTGAATCAGGTTAATCAGAATCGCCGGGTCCATGTCGGCCACCTGATCGACGTAGAGTTCGATATCCTCTTGCGGCGTGAGGTGGGGGTTGAAGCCGCCCAGGCCGATCAGCGTGCGCGATATCGGGTTTCTTTTGTTCAGTTTCCAGAACGCGGACACGAGCTCAGGTGATTTGTCGTGGAGCGCCTTCAGCAGGTGAAAACCGGCTTGGAGAGCGTTGTTCCTGAAGAGCGTTTCGAGAGGGCGTTGAGCCGTTCCGTTGGCGAGGACCATTCCGGCAACTCGATCGGGATTCTGCCTGTAGAACTCGAGAACGACATTGACCCCCATGCTGTGCCCGAGGAGCACGGGTTTCTCGACTTGCAGTTCGTCGAGCAGAATTCTGAGATCGCGAGCGATGTTTTCAAGCGTGAGAGTCTTTAAATTTGCCGGGACTTCTGAATTGTGGTGCCCTCGGTAATCAAACCAGATCGTCTTGTAGCCCTGTCGGAAATGCTCGATCTGATAGGTCCAGTGGAGGCTGGAACAGACCAGGCCGTAACAGAAGATGAGCGGTTTTCCGAGGCCCTCCGTGCTGTAGAACAGCTTGGTTCCATCGAAACTTTTCAGATAGCCGTGAGTGACTGGTGGCCGGAAGTCGCCGAGCCTTGATCGTTCCGCGACGCTCTTTTTCCGCGCCCCAGGCGGACGCGGTTGAATGGGAAACTGAATATCCATTTAGGGTACAATAGCACTCTTTCGCGCGTGCGGTCGAGTGAAGCCATCGCACCCTGTGAAATCAGGTCTGATCGGAGCCGGACGGTTTGGTCACGCGAAGAAGTTTCTGGCAAAGATCGCCGAAACTCTGTCGGGTTTGCTGGTCGGCCTTTTGGTAAGCGTCGTACAGCTGACTCATGAAATCGTAATCCGGGCCGGACACCGCGAGGCTTGGAGCGTTCAGCTCGCCTTCGTCTTTGGTGCCGAGACGATCGGAAAGTTTCATGGTGAACTCGCGCTCGAGAAGTCTCGTGAGTTCCACCTCCGCGATTGCTAACGCGCGCGCGAGCGTCGGAATGTGTGCCGGTGGAAGCGGCGTGACGCCGCGTTCAACATTGGAAATGAATTGCGTGGTCACCGCCGGGGAAAATAAAAGCCCCAGGGCGCGCTGCGAGAGGCCCATGGCGACTCGCCGTTTTCGAATAAATTCACCAACCACCTTCGGACGTTTTATTAGGCTCAGCATGAGTACATTTTAACCCGATCGGTTGCGTACGTCAAATACCTGTTTTTAAAGGGGATTGCTAAATGCACGATAGCTTAAAGGACTTGCTAATTTAATTTAGCTGCTCGGTCATCTTGCAATGTGAATTTATGCGAACTAGCATTTATGAGGTTTTTAAGCGGTCGAATTGAATGCTTCCCTCTCGTTCATAAAAATTTCTTAAACGAACGTGTTCGGGAAGTGTCAATTCCGGATCGAATTTTAAAAGCTCCGCGGCGTCGTTTCGCGCTTTGATCAGCCAGTCTTTGTCCCGAACCAGGTTCGCAAGGCGAAAAGGAAGCGTTCCTGCCTGGCGGGTGCCCAAAAATTCTCCCGGGCCGCGTATTTCGAGATCAGCTTCGGCAATCTCAAAGCCGTCCGTCGTGCGTTCCAGAGCGCCTAAGCGTTGGTTGGCGGTGGCGCCAGTTCCAGCATGCGTGAAGAGAAAACAAGTTGAAGCCCAAGAGCCTCTTCCTACACGGCCTCTGAGTTGATGGAGCTGCGAAAGTCCAAACCGCTCGGCATGTTCGATCGCAATCACTGTCGCATTCGGAACATCGACTCCCACTTCCACGACAGTGGTCGACACAAGGAGCTGTATTTCGTTTCTTTGAAACAGGTCCATCACGAGCGCTTTTTCCTCGGGTTTCATCTGGCCATGCAGCAGGCCTACCCGGAACTCCGGAAAAACCTCGTTCGCGAGTCTTTCAGCCTCCACGACGACGGATTTCAGCTGAGTAAAACCTTCCGCCTCACTCTCGTTCACGAGGGGGTAGATGAAATAAGCCTGACGACCGCCGGCGAGCTCGCGCCGGATCTGCTCGTACGCCTGATTTCTTTCCGTGCGATCGCTGACGATTTTCGTTTTCACCGGCGAACGGCCGGGTGGCAATTCGCGGATGGATGTCAGCGAGAGATCGCCGTAAGCCGTGAGCGCGAGCGTTCTTGGGATGGGCGTCGCCGAGAGGACCAGGGTATGCGGGTAGATATTCTTTCCTGTTTTCGGATCGAGACGCGTTCCCTTGTGGCGCAGCGTGCGCCGTTGTTCCACTCCGAAGCGATGCTGTTCGTCTATCAACGTGAAAGCCAGATTCTTGAACTGAACGATCTCTTCGAGAATCGCATGAGTGCCGATCAGGAGCAGCGGTTCTCCGGCGGCCAGCCGCGCGTGAAGAGATGCGCGTTCGACGTTTGTGGTTTTTCCGGTGAGCAGAGCCGTCTTGAGTTTTCCGCCAAAAAGCCGGATCGCGCTCCGATGATGTTGTTCGGCCAGAATTTCCGTGGGCGCCATCAGGGCGACCTGACCGCCTTCGGCCAGAACGCAGGAGGCCGCAAGAAACGCGACCGCTGTTTTGCCGGATCCCACGTCGCCCTGGATAAGGCGGTTCATTGGGTGCGGCTCCGCAAGATCAGCGAGGATCTCTGAAACCGCGCGTTCCTGATCTCGCGTGAGCTTGAAGGGGAGAAGGCTCTCAAGTTCTTTCAATGCGACGAGGCCGCCAGCAAGTCCGAAGGTAGCCGCTGGATCTTTTTCCATCCTGAGCCGCTGACGGAGAACGAGGTACTCGAACTTGAAGAATTCCTCGTAAATCAGGCGCCAATGTGCCGGATCATTGAACTCCACCAGATTCGCGATGCTGAAGTCGCGACTATCGGGGGGGAAGTGAATCGTGCGAATGGATTCTGAAATGGGAGGAAGCGAATGCTGCCGGAGAAACCGCTCAGGGAGGTCCTCGCTCAAAGTGGTGATGTATTTTTCAACAGCCTCCCAGAGCACCCTGCGCAGTACGCGGCTCGTGATCCCCTCGATCTCAGTGTAAACAGGAACGACTCTTCCCATGTTCGGATTTCCGGCTTCAGATGCCGCCGCGTCGTTTGCCGCGCCTGGTGCTGACTCACCGGTATCCGTGCTGACGTTCCATGTGATCTCAGGGTGCACGATCTCGAGACGGCCCATATAGCTTTTGACCGAGCCGGTCACGATGATCTGGATCCCGGGTAGAAACCGGGATTCCATTCCGCGAGGGGCGTGAAACCATTTCAGCGAGAGAGTCCCGCTCGTGTCGCCGGTGCGTACCTCCAGAATCGATTTCCCGAAGCGAGTGGGGATTTTTCTGCTGGATAGGACCCGAACGGCGGTACTGGCCTTTTCCCCGTCCTTGAGCTCGGAGACCCGCAAGAGGCGCGTGCGGTCCTCGTAGGCCCGCGGGAAGAAATGAAGAATGTCTTTAACGGTGGCGATGCCTCGGCTTGCGAGGAGCGCCCCAAGTTTGGGCCCGACGCCTTTTACGTACTGGATGGGGGTCGCGGGGCCGGAGGCTCTCTCAGCGGTAGATGATCTGGACGACGTCGTAGCGGATTTGACCTTTGGGAGCATGAACTACCACCTCATCGCCTTCGGACTTACCGATCAATGCGCGGGCGACGGGTGAGGTGATTCCCACCTTGCCGTTTTTGATATCGGCTTCATCGACACCGACAATCTGGTAAGTCATGCGTTTGCCGTCTGTCTGGTCTTCGAGCACCCCGGTTGCGC
>Ga0154382_182_pt2 | contig 27667 bp, 25 predicted proteins | sample RifGroB1_FD_105626 | JGI IMG/M metagenome (GOLD analysis project Ga0154382, IMG submission 105626) | Bdellovibrionales bacterium GWB1_55_8 | reverse complement strand
GACGGAAGTTCACGAGCCTGTGGAGAAACAGAAGGGACACTCCGCATTATTCCACCGCGCGAACCTCATCACGGAACTTGATCCTGCTTTTTACGAAGCCCACATAGGCGCCGGCAATCTGCTTGCGATCGTGCTCAACGATAGCAAGGGCGCCCTGATCCTTGCCGAGAAAGCACAAAGGTTCACTGAAAACGTGTTGCCACATCTTCCGGCCGACTTCGCGCTCCGATTCTGGCAGGACCCCTGGATGCCCTATGTTTTTGCAGGCTATCTCTACCTTTTTGAAATCGGTGACATCCCGAAAGCCGCGGAGGCCTTCAAAAAAGGAGCGGCCTTTCCCGGAGCTCCCATATACCTGCCCAAGCTCAAAGAACGACTGGAGCAACCCGCTGGTGAATACGATGTCGGCCTGCGGGTACTCAAAACCATGATCAACGGCACGAAGGACGAGAAAGCCAGGGCGCGACTGGAAGAACGACGGCGCTCCCTGTTCCTCGCTCAGTACCTATTCGAGCTGGACCGGTCGTTTCGCGAGTTCCTGAAACAAATTCCCGAGTACCGGAACAACCCGCATATCCCGCCCGGAAAACTCCAGGCTTACTGGTCTAGATTCGTTCGTGAAACCCGAACACCCACGCAGGATCCTTTCGGCGGCCGAGTACTTCTCAGCTCAGAAGGTCGCGTCACCTCCACCACACCTTACGAGAGGGTGTTTGGCATCAAATGAGAAGCAGAAACCCACGGCCGGCATCGTGTTGACCGTCAACAGGGAATCCACTAACCTCACGTTATGAATCAGCCCCAGGACATCATCGCCGAGATCTCCGGCACCAGCCAATCCTTCCGCTCAGGATTCTGGATGAAGCGGATACCCGTTTTACATAACGTGACGCTTCGAATCCCGCGTCGTTCAGTTTTCGGTTTCCTCGGCGCCAACGGCGCAGGCAAAACTACATTGATTCATCTGCTCGTAGGCATCCGAAAACCATTTGAAGGTACCGTACGCATCAACGGCCACGATGCCGCCACCCCTGAAGCACGCGCCTTGATCGGGTATCTCCCGGAGCGCCCCTATTTCCATGAACACCTGACAGGTTCGCAGCTTTTGCGCTATTTCGGAGCCCTGTCAGGAATGAGTCCGGAACAGATCACCGCCCGGATTCCAGAGGTGCTCACCTCAGTGGGCCTGCTCCAAGCCGCCGGAATGGAGCTGCGCAGGTATTCCAAAGGCATGCTCCAGCGAATCGGCATCGCTCAGGCATTGCTGCACAATCCCGAATTCCTGGTGCTCGACGAACCCATGAGCGGCCTGGATCCGGTGGGCCGGAAGGAAATTCGCGAACTGATCCTGCGACTCTCGCACGAGGGACGCACCATCTTCTTCAGTTCCCATGTGATTCCCGACGTTGAGACAATCTGCGATGAAGTCGCGTTGATCCAACAGGGCCGAATCATCACCTGCGGTCCGATCGGGAACTTTCTTGCGCAAGGCGATCTCACCACCGAAGTCGCCTTTTCGGGCATCAGCCTGGCACAGGCGGAAAAAATAGCGACGTTTCAGTCGATCCGGGAAATGCCGGACGGCATTCGTGCAACCGTAGGAAGCCAGGACGCCGTGCAGAGCACGCTTCAGGGCCTGTTGAATTCAGGCGCGAGAGTTCTATGGGTCACGCCATTACGGCCTTCCCTCGAAAGCCTTTTCGAGAAAGGAACACAGTAAATGAAACCCCACTGGATAAACGTGGTGCGCGCGACGGGGCTCGTGACCTTCAGGGAGATCCTTCGCGACAAACTCCTCTACAACATCGTTCTGTTTGCAATCCTTGTCTTCGGAGCCGCGCTGCTCGCCGCGCAACTCACCCACATCCAGCCGGAACGGCTGCTAATTGATCTCGGCCTCTCGGGCATCGCCATTTCCGGCGGAATGATAGCGATCCTCGCGGGCTCCGGCCTTCTGCATCGGGAAGTCGAGCGCCGTACGATTCACCTGGCCCTCTCGCGCCCGGTGTCGCGCCCGATTTTCCTGCTTGGCAAATTCACCGGTCTTTCGGGCATTATCGCTCTCAACTGGCTGCTGCTCTCAGCGGCACTGTTGGCGATGACCGCCATTTTTGCCGCGGCTTCCGGCATGAACATAGGTACTGTCATTTTTAGCCCGACACTTTTTCTTGCCCTCATTTTTCTCCTCATGCAGAGCCTGTTGCTTGGCAGCATGACGGTTTTTTTCTCCACCTTCTCGACCCCTTCGCTTTCGGTGATCTTCAGCTTCGGGATCTACCTCGTGGGGGTAAACACCGCAGAACTCCGCTTTGCGGCGGAAAAGATCGGCCCTTCTCTCCCGGCTTCACTGCTGAACGGCCTGGCGCTCGTTCTACCTTCCTTTGAACGCTTCGCTCCTGGCACCCGGGTGACCTACGATCTTCCGTTTGGTTTTCAAGAAGCGGCCGGAATTTTCATCTATGGCCTGGCCTTGATCAGCATGTTCCTCGCTGCGACCGGACTGCTCATCAGAAAACGTGAGATCTGAATTGGTTCACGCGGATCTTCTGATGGCTGTTCTGGCGGGTTTGATCTGCGGAAGCTTCGCCAATGTGCTGATTGCACGCCTGCCGAGGCGTGAATCGATTCTATGGCCGGGCAGCCGGTGCCCTGAATGCAGGACGCCGCTCAAGTGGTACGACAACGTCCCGATTTTGGGCTTTCTGGTACTTAAAGGAAAATGCCGCACGTGCAAACACCCGATCTCCACCCGCTACCCGTTGGTGGAACTTCTCACGGCGCTTCTGTTCCTGGCGACAATGATGAAATTCGGTCCCTCCGTGAGTCTCTTCGTCCGTGACTGGCCTCTGCTCGTCATGCTGGTCACCATCACGTTCATTGATCTCGACCACCGGATCATCCCCGATCGGCTGAGTATCGGCGGCGCAGCCTGGGGTCTCGTCTGCTCACTTATATTTCCGGATGCGTGGCCCACCTACGGCTGGCAGCAGGCCCTCCTCGGGGCAGCCGCCGGCTTTTTCGGATTTTACCTGGTCGCCTGGATCTATTCGCGCAGAAGCGGACGGGCGGGGCTCGGCGGCGGGGACATCAAGCTGCTTGCGATGCTGGGCGCGTTTTTCGGCCCGGGCGGAGTTTTTGTCACGGTCCTCATCAGCTCAATCCTGGGCAGTGTCGTAGGCATCACCTGGGCGCTCGCTTCCGGCGAAAAAAACCTGCTCAAGGCATCAATCCCGTATGGACCCTTTCTGGTTCTGGGTGCTTTGTATTACTATCTTCTCGGCGACATTTTATGGCTCCCATTTACGATACCGACATAGCTGAAGAGCGCTGGTCACAAGCCGAGTGGAACCAGTACGAACTCTGGGAGAAGGTCGAGGTCCGACTCCGTAGGAGGAAAAATCTCGCCATTTTTGCCACCGCCATGGCCGTGTTCTCGCTTTTTTCCGTTCCGATCGTCGCTGATCAGCGCCCGAAGTGGGAAACGCTTCACGCTGCCCGGATGCTCGGTGTCGAGCTGAACTGGATGAAGAGAGAGGCCAGTATCCAGCACCAGGCATTTCGGATCAGCTTCCCCCCCGGCACAAGCACCTACCGCATTGAAAAACTCAAGTCATGCAACGAGCCGGGCACCGCCTCGCTGGTCAGAGAAGCCCCTCTTCACACGTCACCGCGAACCAACCTCACGATCGTGCGTCCCGAACAGTCCGCCAGACTGGGTATCCCAGGACTTCTCACGGAATACTGTTACGACCCGCTTGTCGGCAGTGCCGTCAGCACAACCTCGCCGGCAGCCATTGGAATTATTTCGCAGGCTGATTCGCGGGAAGAACGGACCGATCGTCTTTCGGTGGTTTTGCTGAGCGGCCCCTCCGCAGATATTTCCTTTGACTGACCTGTCGAAGGTTGACCTTTTTCTACCGATATGGTGAATTATTTAAATAAGTTAAGGACAGGAGCGACGTTCCATGGCTGGAGCACCCCTGGGCCGCATAGCCCAGCATTTTTCAGGTTTTTTTGATCTTCTGTCCGCAGGTGGCGGTCAAACCGCCGTCGGCCTGAGCATCGGTGCGTCATCCATAAAACTCATCGAACTGAAGAAAAATGGAAAAGGATGGAAACTGCTCCACTTCGGTATCGCTCAGATTTCCGAGGACGTGATTGTCGATCGCGAAATAGTGAACGCCGTCGCAGTTGTGGACACCATCAAGACCCTTGTCGCGCAGATAAAACTCGGAAATAAATCGGTCTGCACCTCTCTTTCAGGCACTTCCTTGATCATCAAGAAGATGACTCTTGATGTACCCAACATGAGAGAGCTCCAAAGCCAGGTTTTCTGGGAGGCCGAACAGTACCTGCCTTTCGATGTATCTGAAGTCGTGATGGACTATCAGGTTCTATCTCGCGCTAAAGACAACAAGACGGATGTATTGCTGGTCGCGGTGAAAAAAGGCGTACTGGATTCTTACATGTCCTGCATCGAGGACTCCGGACTGAAACCCAAGATCGTTGATGTTGATTTTTTCGCCCTTCAAAATCTGTACGAGGCGAATTACCCGGCCAATCCCAATGAAGCAGTGGCACTTGTTGATATCGGCGCCACCGCGCTCAAGATCGTGGTCGTGCATGCGGGAGTCCCGATCTTCACCAAAGACACCGCCATTGGCGGCCGCAATGTGACCGCGGAGATCCAGAAACACCTGAACCTGTCGTATGTGGATGCTGAGACGCTGAAGGTCGGAGGCCAGGGAGGACCTGTCCCGCAGGAAGTTTCCGATCTCCTGCACCTGGGCGCTGAAAATTTTGCAATGGAGATCAAGCGCGCGCTCGACTTCTACGCCGCGTCTTCGAGCTCCGCCCCGGTTTCATATATTCTTCTCGCTGGCGGCAGCGCCAAGATTCCTGAACTCTCGCGTCTGGTCGAGGAGTCCATCGGGCTTCCCACTCAGCTGATCAATCCATTCAACTCGATTTCCTACGATCCTTCGATCTTCTCGCAGGACTATCTTGCGGCAATCGGTCCCATGGCAGCCATCCCGATCGGCTTGGCGCTTCGGGCGGGGGCGAAATGATCAAAATCAATCTTGCCACCCGCAAACAGGCCGCCCTGAGTTCCGGAACCAAAGGAGGTCGGAACATCGAGGTGGACGTAGGCGGCTTGATCAGGGACCCGGTCATTCGCCGGACCGCCCTGGCGCTTATCGTGGCGGTGATCGGCTCAGTCATTCTGGACGACCAGACCCAACAGCTCATGGACGCGGCAAATGCAAAAGCCGAAACGCTCAACGCGGAGACCGTTCGCCTCACGGCTGATGCGGCAAAACTGCAGGAATATGAAGCGCTTAAAAAACAGCTCGAAGAAGACGAGTTGATCATTCGCACCAAACTCAATGTTTTGACAAAGCTGGCTGCTGAGCGGGGCGCGCCACCGAAACTCCTGACCGCTCTCTCGGAGGCCATGCCCGAAGACGCGTGGATTTCCGCGCTGAAGATTCTGGACAATGATGTGACCATCGCGGGTGGCTCAGCGGATTTCAATCGTATATCAGACCTCATCCAGCGCCTGGGCGAGAGCACCTACTTTCAGGATGTCATGCTGACCGACAGCGAGCAGAAACTCGATCGCGGGGTCAATGTGGCTTTCTTCAACCTTTCTGCGAAGCGAAGGAAGTGACGTGGACGCGGAAAAGCTAAAAGAATTTCTTGCCAAAATTCCCTTGATCCCGGTGCTCCTGGCCTGGGCCGCGTACCTCGGCTTCCAGTACTATGACTACATCTCGTCTGACAGCTCAGCGTACGTTATGAAGCTGCAGGAGATCCAGACCATCGAGGCGAACAACGCCACACTTGAGCAGCAGATAAAGAAAGTCCAGGAATTCGCGAGGAACCTCGAAGTCAAAAAAATGGATTTTCGGAATCTGAGCCAGGAGCTGGACGGACTAAAGGCTTCGGTTTCAGAGAATCTTGATCTACCGGACTTCATGAAATCGACGTTGACTGAAGCCCGCAAGGTGGGATTGAAAGTGATCAGCCTGAAACCGGCCGAGAACAAAAAAGAGGAATTTTACGTCGAACAGGCGTTCGACCTGACGTTTCGCGGCGCCTATGTTCAACTTATTTCTTTTCTGGAACGCTTGGCCAACATGCAAAAGCTTGTTCGGGTCGACGACTTCGAGATGGAACCAATTGGCTCCGCGACCGCGAAGTACGTTGAACTCAAAGGTGTGATCAAGATCAAGGCATACCGATATCTGGGGTCCAAGGCGGATGAGCTCAGTAAAACACAGAACAACAAAGCCGCGTCTTCAAGCACTCCGGCAACAACGGAGGGCTCCCGATGAAACAAACGGGTTTGGGCGCTCCGAAGCTGTTCACCTCGCTGATACTGATCTGCCTGGCAATTGAAGGCAGTGCGTCAGGAGCAACGGAGACGCTCCCGGGAGTGCAACCTCTCCCGGAGGAAATCCTGCTGCTTCGTGACCCATTCAAGAGGCCCATTCTGCAGACCCCCGAGTCCGCGATCGTCAAATCAGCCCTCCAAACCGCTGACTTGGAATCCATCAAGATGATCGGGGTCCTTACCGGTCCATTACGGATGCGGGCGATTTTGCTCACTCCTGATAAGAAAACTCACTTTGTTTCAGAAAACACCGTAATCGGGACACGAAATGGCATTATCAAAAAGATCACGCCCGAAGCGATTTACGTGCGGGAACGAATTGCCAATATTCTCGGACAGATGGAGAATGTAGATACGGAGATCGCGCTGGAGTCTGAAGACAAAGACGATGAAGCCGACCAAGACAGCAGTACAGACAGCGGTAAGGGCGGAGCGGCCCAGCAAAAATAAGCAGCGATATCCGTGAGGAGAGGCGTATGAGTTGCAGGAAGCAGCAGTCGTTTTCCCTGGTTGGGATGCTCATGGCGTCCTTTGCCAGCATTTCCACGGCCTGGGGTGCGTCCACGATCACGGCGATTGATTTCACTGGCACGCAGGACCCTAATGAACTCGCAATTCAGGCTGATGGGCCCATTACGATCTCAAAGCAGACAGCGGATCAGGATCGGCAGGTGATCCTGGAGATCGAGAACGCCACGCTTCCTGATCACCTTGGCCGACGCATCGACACGTCCTCGTTCGACGGGAACGTGACGCTTATCAGCCCCTATCAGGTGGAAGGGCAGCAGAACACGGTCCGAGTCGTGGTCCAGCTTCGCTCTCCCGGAGCTGCCACCCTTACAGAGCAAGGGAACTCCGCGCGCTTACTGGTTCCCCGTACTGCCGGAGCGGCGGCTGCGGAGCCGGTACAAAACGAGACAGCCGAGACAGCGATGATGGATGAACCCCCTACCTCCCCCGGAACGCCTGCGGCGCCTGCCGTTCCTGCGGCATCTGAGGCGAAAACGGTGGAAGAGCAACTCGACGGCTTCATCGCATCCCGCGACAGCCAACGTTTCACAGGTAAGCCGATCACCCTTCAAGTTCGCGATACGGACGCTGCCGATGTTTTCCGCCTCATCGCGGACGCGAGCGGTTTCAACATCATTTTGGGCGACGACGTCGAGGGCGAGGTCACCCTTTCACTCGTGGATGTTCCCTGGGATCAGGCCCTCGATGTCTTGCTGAAGACGCTTCATCTCGGAGCCGAACGGAACAACAACATTCTTCGTGTCGTCACCTTGAAAAACCTCACCGAGGAAAAAACCGCTGAGCTCGCCGCCCGACGCGCCTCACAGGCGAGCGCTCCGAGAATCACTCGTATTTTTCCGATCAGCTTTGCCAATCTCAAGGATTTGGCGGGCATTCTCACCAGGTTCGCGTCCTCGTCCTCGCCTGCTTCGCAGGGCGGCGGGCCGGGGGCATCAGGACTCACGGCAGCCGACACCACGGCGATCGTCGAAATTGACAATCGCACCAATAGCATTATCGTTCGCGACCTGGCTGAAAATCTCGATCGCATCCAAAAACTGGTTGGGCTCCTCGATACCCAAACTCCTCAAGTTCTGATCGAAGGCAAGATCGTCGAGGCCACGGAAACATTCACCAAGGACATAGGCGGCAAGCTCGGTCTCTCCGCACAGCACGGACTGGCGGGCTACGGTTCAAACCAGATCGCTTCAACGATGAACTCCGGCAGCTTGACCTCGCTGGACAGCCTCGTGTCCTCCGAACTGGGAAAAGGAAGCATCGGCTTCTCCCCTACTCTGGCCTTTGTCTCAGGATTCAGGCTGAACGCCGTCCTGTCGATGGGTGAATCAGAGTCTCAGCTGAAGGTGATTTCGTCACCGAAAACGGTGGTCCTCAACAAGGAATCCGCGAAAATCATCCAAACCACGCCGGTAGCGGTACCGAAAGCCACGACCAACGCGGAGACGGGTCAGGTCACTTTCGGAACCGAAGTGGAAGAAGCCAATCTCAGCCTGGAAGTCAAACCGACCATCACCAACGATGGCAGCGTTCTCATGGACCTCAACCTTTCTCGCGACGTTCCGGTCGAATTAAGAGGTGGCCAAAACGGAATTGGCAAAAGAAGCATTAAAACCATCGTTCTCGTGGAGAGCGGCTCCACCCTCGTGATCGGGGGCATTTACACCATGACGTCGCAACAGAATAATTCGGGTTTCCCTTTCCTGCGAAAAATTCCGATTCTGGGCGTGTTTTTCGGCAGTGAAAGCGATACCAGCGAACGAACTGAGCTCTTCATTTTTATTACGCCCAAGATTCTGAACAAGAAGGAGGCGGGCCTCGTAAGCTGAGTCACCGCAAAGCATGACAAAAACGGCGCCTCATCACCCGCTGATTTACAGCTACCTGAAGAAATATCAGGAAGATCCGACCTCGCGCATTTTTGCCCCGCTCGCGGAAGCTTATCGAAAGGCAGGCCTCATCGACGAGGCGATCGATATCGCTCGTGAAGGGTTGCGCATCCACCCCACGTTTGTAGGTGGAAAGGTTGCACTCGCCCGCGCTCTCTTCGACAAGGCGCTTTATTCCGAGGTCATTGAGCTGCTGGGAGCTGTCGTTCAGGACGTTCCTGACAATCTGGTCGCGCAACGATTGATGGCTGAATCCTGTTTGATGCTCGGACGTGTTGCAGAAGCCTTGAGCGCCTATAAAATGCTTCTCTATTTCGCCCCGCAGGAGCCGGAAACAGCAAAGCTGGTTCGAGAATTGGAAGCGCAAGCCTATCAAAAAGGCACCCTGGTCCTCCGGACCGATCCGGTCGCGGATCTCTCAGGTTTTCAGGAAAAATCCGCGCAGGACGCCATGCATGAGGCGCCAGACTTGAAACGGTCACGCTGGATTCGCCGGATCGAACTTCTGCAGGAAATGCTGCAAAGAGTCGAACGCTACCGTGCCCTGGTGAACCGCCCAAACACTCAAGCTGAAACCTCATCCGCAAGTTGACAACACAAACCCGCCTCAGATAGGAATGCACCATGTACGCAACTAATCAGTTTCGCAAAGGACTCAAAGTCCAAATCGATGGCGTCCCCTTTGAAATCGTAGATTTCCAGCATGTAAGCCCCGGAAAAGGCCGTGCCTTCACTCGCACGAAACTTAAAAACATGCTTAATCAGAACGTCATTGAACGGACAATCACCTCGGGTGACAAGCTTGAGAGCGCCAACACCGAGGAAAGGGAAATGCAGTATCTGTTCAGGGACGCCGAAGGTTTTCATTTCATGAATCAGGCGAACTACGAACAGGCGGTCCTTTCAGAGGAACAGCTGGGCGAAGGCAAGGACTTCCTGCAGGAAAGCCTCGTGATCAAGGTCATGTACTTCAATGAACGCCCGATCGGCGTGGAACTTCCCACTTTCGTCGTACTGCAGATCAAGGAAACCACGAGCGCATTCAAGGGTGACACCGTCGGTGGCACCAAACCTGCCAAACTTGAAACCGGCGCTACCGTTCAAGTCCCCTTCCATCTCAAAGAAGGCGATTTCATCAAAGTGGATACGCGCGATTACTCTTACGCAGAAAAGGCGAACAAGTAACGTGGCAAAAAAACCGGGCAGGAACGGCAAAAATGGCCGATCAGCGGCCGGAACTACAGCGGCAAGGAACGGGGATCCCGAACTCGACAGACTGGAGCAGATATTCCAGCTGATGCGGAAAAACGACGTCCAGGAACTGGAATGGGAAAAGGGTGGCAACCGGTTGCGCGTCCGCTGCCAGGGTGCCGAGACGTCCGTGTCGACCGTCGCGCATCAGAGCCATCCGGCACACGTCGTGGAAGCCCCCCTCCACGCAGCACCTGTTGCCGCAACAGTGTCCCCAGGCGCTCAGAGCAGCACACAAAAACAGATCACGTCACCTTTTGTCGGGACATTTTATCGGGCTTCCTCGCCGACGGCAGAGCCGTATGTTCGCGAAGGCCAGATGGTGAAACGCGGTGACGTGCTTTGCATCATCGAAGCCATGAAATTGATGAATGAGATCGAAGCAGAAGCCTCTGGCCGGATTGTTTCGGTTCTCGTCGAAAACGGCCAGCCAGTTGAATTTGGCGAGCCGCTTTTCATTTTGGAGCCGGCTCTCTGAGCCGTTGCGCAGCAACCTAAAATGTCAAAGCCCCTGTTCCGCAAAGTCCTGATCGCCAACCGCGGGGAAATCGCCCTTCGCGTGATACGTGCGTGCCGCGAGCTCGGAATTCCCACCGTGGCGGTCTACTCCACTGCTGACGAACACTCGTTGCACGTGAAAATGGCCGACGAGGCGGTTTGCATCGGGCCTCCACGCTCCAAACTGAGCTACCTGAACATCGCCGCGATTCTCTCGGCAGCCGACATCACCGGAGCCGACGCGATTCATCCCGGTTACGGCTTTCTTTCGGAAAATCCGGAATTCGCTCGTCTCTGCCGCGAATGCAAGATGACATTCATCGGGCCAAGCCCCGCGAATATCGAGGCCATGGGCGAGAAGACCCGGGCTCGCGCCATCGCAAGGGAAGTGGGCGTACCTCTTCTGCCCGGTACGTTAGCGGCGGTCGCGGGAGTGGAAGAGGCTGTGACCGTTGCAGATGAAATCGGATACCCGGTAATCATGAAAGCAGCGGCAGGCGGCGGCGGCAAAGGAATTCACGTCGTCTACAATGCGCAGCAACTTCGATCTTCGTTCGATCGTGCAAGCTCCGAAGCAGGTGCCGCTTTCGGCAACCCCGCAATGTACGTGGAAAAATATTGCGAACACCCGCGCCACGTCGAAATCCAGGTCCTTTGCGACAAACATGGGAACCGTATTTTCCTAGGGGAACGCGACTGCACGATCCAGCGGCGACATCAGAAGATTTTGGAAGAAAGCCCAAGCCCGATCATGGACGCCAAACTTCGCGATGCCATGGGCCGAGCGGCGATGAAGCTTTGCACCGCCGTGAAATACGAGAATGTCGGCACCGTGGAGTTTCTGGTCGACGAAAACAAGAATTTCTATTTCATGGAAATGAACGCACGGATCCAAGTCGAACATCCGGTGACCGAGATGGTCACGGGACTCGATCTTCTGAAAGAGCAGCTTCGCGCCGCGGCAGGCTTGCCGCTCAAGATCAAGCAATCAGATATCCATCTCCAGGGCCACTCCATCGAGTGCCGGATCAATGCGGAAGACCCTGAGCGCATGGCGCCCTCGCCCGGAACGATCACCGCTTTTCACGTCCCGGGAGGATTGGGCGTCCGCATCGACTCCTTCGTTTACGACCAATACAAAGTTCTGCCTTTCTATGACTCCCTGATAGGCAAGCTCATTGTCCACGCGCCCACCCGGCTCGAGGCAATCGCCAAAATGCGTCAAGCACTTGACGAGTTCGTCGTGGAAGGCATCAAAACGAATATCCCCTTCCACAAGAAAATTCTTGCGAGCAAAAAGTTCCGTGACGCCGACTACGATACGCATTTTTTGGAAGAGTTTCTGCCGAAATACGAGTAAAATTAAACGGTTGTGACAAAAAACCGGAATGACTCTGATCCAGAATTAGAAGCAGGCACCCGCGTTGATCTCGGGGATGACCTTGTCGAAAAGACCGCGATCCTCGCGCCATCTGAGGGGGGCCCCGCGCAAGATCAGGAATTACTGATCACGCGATCGTCCTCGAGCGCGCCCGCGCGGCAGGAACCCATCGAGAGCCGGCTTCAGAGCGCACGCATTCTGATCGGTGAAGGCATTCTCGAGGAAGCCAAAAAAATCCTGCATAAAGTGCTCGTCGAAGACGCTGGATCCATCGAGGCTCGCCACGCTCTTGAAGAGATCCACGAGCTCGAGCTGAAGCAGATTTTTGGCGAAGAAACCGGACGACAGGTTTATGCGCGCGGGAAAAACACTCCCGAAGCAATCGATGCGGACCAGATTCTCGAGCAGCTGGATCGCGACCTCAGTCTGGGACTCGGCGGCCGGGACCTCCCGGGACTCCTGCGGAACGCGGAAAACCTCAGGCAACTTACCTCACGCCTCGATTCGGAACTCGCCGATCTTTCGGCCCAGGACAATATCGATGTCGGTGTGGGTTTTCTGGAAATGGGCCTCGCTGAAATCGCGATCTCACGATTTAATGCGGCCTTGGCGGCTTATACCGGATCCTCCGCCACCCCTCCGCAAGCGATCATTTCCGCGACAAGCCTTCTGGCGGTGGCCCAGCTGGCGGCTCTTAAGCCGTTTGAAGCTCAGTTCACGCTTCAGCCCGCCCTGAACGATTCCGAGCTTTCCCCTGAGGCGAAGATCGATCTTTACTACCTGATGGGACGAGTTCAGGAACAGCTGGGCAAGCCGGACCGGGCGGCCGACTGGTTCAGGCATGTCGCTGAAATCAACCCGAAGTACCGCGATGTTCGCGAACGGCTGGCAAAATCACGCTAGAATGGAGTGAGTGGCCGGGGTCCGATGAGAAAACGCGTATTCCTCATTTTCGCAGCAGTTATTGCGCTATCCATCGCGTCTCTCCTTTGGTTTATCCAGACTCCCTCTTTCGCCAGGATCGCGAAACAAGTCGCGGCGAAATATCTGCCCGCAGATCTCGGGGTCGAAGGCGACTTCTCGGAATTTGCGGTGCAGCTCTTCCCTCCCGGAATCTCCCTGCGGAACCCGAAGCTCTCGTTGCGTGAAAAAAACGCGCTCAACATGCCGGCGGGATCATCGGTCCACGCCGAAAGAATGGACCTGAACTTCCGCCCCTTTCAGATGTTCTCCGGAAATATCCGCATTCACGAAGTGGTCATCGTCAACGGCGAGGCGAACCTGATCGTCGATCCCGCCGCGCCCGCCAGGCGGAAGACGAAAAAGACCATCGGCTTTCGCTGGGACGAACTCGTGAACATCCGTGCCGATGGTGTAGCCCTGGAGAACATACGGCTTGCCGTCAAGATCGAGAAGAACAATGCGGATTTTTCCGTCCTCGCTCGAAACCTTCGCCTATCGCAGGGTGCGGCTGATTCCGATGAACCTTTTTACGAACTTTCAGTCGACCTGACCGAGATGGGCGGCAAGTTTCCCGCGAACTGGTCGTTGCCGAAAAACATGCCCGAAATTCAGGCGTACGCCAGGGTGGACGAGAATGGCGCACGCATCAAAAAATTTCAGGCGCTTTTCGCCGACGGACTGAACATCGAAAGCACGGGGGCGATTCAGGGTGACCTGCTGAATCCAGGCCCCCTGGCGCTGGACGCGGAAGTTCGCGCGCGAGGCGATCTTGCACCCTTGTTGCCGAAGTCCGGCGGGCGTTTTCAATTTGACGGGAAAATCAGCGGAAATCTCGCGAAGGCTGATGAAACCCTCAAAATCTCCGGGTCGCTCGGAGCCGAAAACGGCCATTATCAGGATTGGGCTTTTGACCAGGTGCGGATGGACGCCTCCTGGAGCGCCGGAAAAGACGGCGGCATGATCGCGGTGTCGCAGGGAACGATCACCGCCGCGGAAGCCGAGCGACAGGGCCTCAGGAAGCCCGGCCGAGGAGGAAGGATTGAGATCGGCCCGTTCCAGTTCAAATTATCCCAGCAAGAGGCTCTCACAGTTCCGCTCAAACTCCACCGCACCCATATTCATTGGCTCGCGGCACCCGCCCTGGAGAGCATCTATCCCCTTCAATTCCGTTCAAGCGGCTCCGTGACCCTGACCGTGTCGTCTACGTCCTCCACCGGGAAATCTCCCGCAGGCTGGCGGGTCCGGGCCGTGACAGATCTCGAAATCGAAAGACTGCAACTCGACAATCAACGCATGGAACGGAACAAGGAACTTCAGCAGGTTCTGGATATACCCAAGATCCATGTCTCAGGAGATCTGACCGTCGACCGCACGGGAATCTTTCCAGGCGATCTCAATCTGAAACTCCCTCAATCCAGCGTGAAAGTGACCGGGAAGGTCGATTTCAAAGAGGGCTATGATCTCGTGGCCACCGGAAACGTGAATCTGGCCGATATCGGAACGATTGCTGATATTCCGATCCGCGGCGCTGGAGACCTCGTCACGCACGTTCACGGTCCGGGCTCCGCGATCGTTCTGGATTTTGATACTGACATTCGCGACGCCTATTATCTCGGAATGAATCTGGGTGCCCTGAAAGGGCGGATCTCCTGGGATGATGACCCGGAAAATCTTCTTTTTTCAGCGATCCAGCTCATCAAAGGGGAAACCCCCTACCTTGGCAACGGAATCATCCATCTCGGGGACGAGAGCTCCATTCAGCTGGATTTCCGCTTCGCGAGAGGGAATATCCAGGACCTGACGAGCATTTTTGATGAACTCACGGCCGATCAGGCCTGGTTTCCGAAGGCCCTGCGCGGCTCCGTCAAAGGCGCGGTGAAGGTGACCGGCGGAACCCGGATGGACCAGCTCAAGGTTGACGCCCGGATCGATGGGACCGACTGGGATTTCCACGGAGAAAGCTTCCGACAGGTTCGTGGAACCGGCGGATATGACCGCGGGACATTCCACCTCACGGACTTCGAGGCACTCAAGAAATCCGGAACACTGGCCGGCAGCATCTCCTTTGACCGTGACCAGAGGTTCGACTGGAATATCAGAACCGAAAACCTCAATGTCCTCGATCTGGACCATTTCGCGCGACTGGACGTTCCCATCCGCGGCAAGATCAGCCTGACCAGTGAAGGCAACGGGACCCTGGGTAAACTCCGGTCAGACACGCGAGCCTCCGTCAGCGGTTTTTCGGTTCGCGGCGTCCCAATGCCCGCAAGTCAGTTGCGGATCAAAAGCGAGACCGACGCGCTTCATGTCACAGCAGAAGCGCTCGGAGGACAAGGCGCGCTTGAACTGGTCTACGGGTTTCGACCGGGAACCCTGAGCTTCTTCCGCGCGGAGCTTCAGCATCTCGATTTCTCCCCGGTCCTGCTTCTGGTCAACCCCCAGCTTGCGGGTGACCGGTCACTGACCGGCTTTGTCTCCGGAGCCGTCAATGTCTCTTTCCGCTCAGGCGAAGCCGAACGCGGCTCAGGCAGAGTGGACATCTCGGAGTATGTCCTCGCAAAGTCGAATGCCTCTTTCCGGCTAGTTCGTCCGATATCGACAAAGGTCACGGAAGGAAGCTTTGACCTGCGCGGATTTTCGTTGCGGGGGCCCCAGGGCGAAGCCATCGCGGAGCTTCGAAGCAATGGTGTCCGGCTCGAGGGTTTGATATCGGGCGAAATCGACATGTCCGTGCTCGAGTTCCTGGTTTCCCCGATTTCAAGGGCCGCGGGAACGGGATCGTTGAATTTCGCGATTGCCGGAACGCCGAAGGAACCTTCTATTCAGGGTCGGGTCAACCTGAACGGTGCGAATGTCCGGGTGGCCGCACTGGAGTCGCCTTTCGAGAATATCACCGGAGCCATTCAGCTGAAGCAAAGCACCCTCACGCTGAATGACATCGAGGCCGACCTTGCTGGCGGACGGCTCTCGGCGGGCGGATCTGTTCAGATCTTCGCGGATCGCTTTCCCTCCCTGCAGCTCAAGGGAATCCTGTCGGGAAACAAACTCCGTTTTTTCCCGTTTCAGTTTGCAAAGACGCAGGGCGTGATCAAGGTGACGGGCGACACGATTCCCTATCTCGTGGAAGGTGATGTTCTGATCGATTCAGCGATCTCCACCGAAAAGGTATTCAGTCAGAAACCGCTGGAGGGACTGAAAGCCGCGCGCTATCTGCCTCCACCCACTTCACGAATGGAAAGCAGCTACCCGAAGTTCCGCTTGAACATCAAAGCCCGCGCCGAGCGCGGCGTGGTGATCCAGAACGAGCTTTTCGATGTCGAGGCCAAAGGCAACTTCACCGTCGTGAACACTATCGAAACCCCACGCATTCTCGGTACGGCGGAACTCGTGCAGGGCAAACTCATATTCAAGAACCGGTCTTTCCAGATCCAGTCCGCTAGCGCTCAATTTGACAATCCCACGGTCATCAACCCGCTCTTTGAACTGATCGCCACTACGGAAGTCGATAATACGAAGATCCAGCTCTACGCCGCTGGAAGGATGGAGAAATGGAAAATCGACCTCAGCTCCAATCCTGTGATGCCCGAATCCGAAATTCTTTCACTCCTGGCTCTTGGACTTTCGTCGAGCGACATGCGTCGACTTGGCGCAGCCGATCGCAGCGTGTTTGAAAGGGGAGAAGGGCTGTCGCTGCTCCTCCATTCACTGGATTTCAATCGCGAAGTGGAGAATAAAACGGGATTTCAAATCCAGCTCGGCGACGCCGTGGACTCTCAGATCGGCTCGAGTATCACGCGTCCCCAGGTCCAGACTGATTCAATCGCGGCGCCGAAGATCGTGATCAAGAAACAGATCGCGAGAAATCTCGACCTTTCCTATGGAAGTACTCTGGGAATCGGTGAAAACATCCGCAAGGAAGTCAATGCCGAATGGCGGCTTTCGCCCGCCGTATCCATCCTCGGCGTCTGGGATAACCGGGAAACCACAGATGCGAACAAGACCTCTTACGGAGCCGATTTAAAGTTGCAGCGGAGGTTCAAGTGAAGGTGAAACGCCTGCTGCTGGCGGTTCTTTGCCTCGCTCACCTTGCGCCAGGAACTATCGCGCTCGCCGCGGAAGCGGAATCCAGAGTATCGGGCTTCGATGCCCTTGGTCAGACCTCGTTCAAGGTGGACCAGATCGAAATCTCCGGTGTGACCGTTTTCACCTCCGAGGAAATTCAGGCCGTGCTCGAGATCAGCCCGGGCGACCGTTTGGAACGCTTCAAAGTCGTGCGCTCGGCAGAGAACCTTCAGGGACTTTACAAGCTTCACGGGTATGAACATGTCGGCATCCGCAGCGAGCTGCACCGCCGGCCCGGTCAGGGCGGGCAAAACGAGGCCGTGCTCGAGTTCGTGATCATAGAGGGGGAACCCACACGGATCGCGGAAATCCGCTTTGTCCCGGATTCCAGCCTGAACTCCTCGCTGAACCGATACTGGCAGAGGATGGAACAGGCCCTGAAGGCGACTCTCGGGATCGCTCCCGGTGATAATTTCGATCAGACAAAGATCGCGTCGGCAAAACGTTCATTGCAGGACTTGATGGCTTCAGAGGAATTTGTGGGAGCCAAGGTCGATGATGTCCGCATTTTTGAGACGGCGGCACCAGCCGATGCCGAAACGGCCACCGCCCCGGCTCAGGGTCGCTGGGTGAGGCTTGAGTTCCGCGTTGATCTCGGCGATCGCGTGACGTTTGGTTTTCGCGGAAACACTGTGTTTGGTTCGAGCCAGCTTCAGACACTCGTCCAGGAACAGCGACTTCTGGGTTTCGGCAAGGATTACATCGGCGCGATCCGCCTGAAGATCGAGGAACTCTATCGTTCAGCCGGATATGCGCAGGTAGCGATTCGTCCATACACGTTTGAACGGCTGAACCGTCAGGAAAAGCACGTCACCTATTTCGTAAGCGAAGGTCCCAAGGTCAAGATCCACTCCATTGAATTTGACGGCAACACGACCTTCAGCTCAGCGGAACTGATCAGCCGCTTGCAGACGAAATCCTCGACACTGCTCAAACGCGGCTATTACGTGCAAGCCGACATTCAGAAAGCGGCGGAACTGACGATGGACTGGATGAAGTCCAAAGGGTATCTCGGTTCCAAGCTGATCACCGTGAATTCCGTTCCAGTCTCGCGAGACTCAGTGCGCGTTGTCATTTATGTTTACGAAGGGGATCAGACACTGGTCCGGGACATCCGCTTTTCCGGCGCCACCCTTTTCTCTGATGCCGATTTGGGCAAACAGCTTGGAATTTCCGAAGGTCAGCCATTAAATCTTTTCGAATTCAGCGAAAGACTCGAACTGCTGAAAGCAGCTTACCGCGCTCAAGGATACCTTTCCATGCGCGTGGAGGACGAGAACTCCGACAACGTCGTGAGGTATGCGCAAGACAACCGCTTCGCGAACATATCTCTTACGCTTCATGAAGGGCCACGATATCGCATCAGCGCGATCGAAGTCGCCGGACTGCAGAAGACCGAAGAACATGTCGTCCTACGCCAGCTCAAGTTGAAAGTGGGCGATGTGCTCGGAGAACGCGAGATTTTCGAGAGTGAAGCCCGCCTGCGAAGGCTTGGCATTTTCTCATCCGCGAATATCCAGTTGAATGACGATCCGCGGGATCCTGAACGCAAGATCGTGCACGTTTCCGTCCGCGAGGGAACTCCAGGATTCTGGGCGCTTGGCGTGGGTTATCGAACAGACCTCGGTCCCCGCGTTTTCGGGCAAGTAGGTTACGCGAACGTCGGCGGCAACAATCATACTGCTTCGCTCAGTGGCGTCGCCAATCGACGGCTGGACGACTTCCGCTTCGTCGAAGTCGAGGCCCAGCTCGGGTATCTCTGGCCTTCATTCGTCCTGGAAGACGCGACTTTCCGGCCAACCCTGACCTTCAACACGACACGGTTTCCGGAATTCGACGCCGCGACAACAGCCCTGGCGATGAGCTGGGAGAAAACTCTCTTCACCCCGGATCTGACAGGTGTCTTCACCTGGAATGTCGAACGGGTTCGTCAGTTCAACGCCCCAATCATCGATGGAATGGAAAACATCGACAACATCGACGTCCAACTGGCGTCCATTGCAACGACTCTGCGACTCGATCTGAGGAATGATCCCCTGAATCCCGTTTCGGGGTTTTTCGCGCAGGGATCCGCTGACCTTACCGCGCCCTGGTTGGGCTCACAGGCTGAGCCTTACCCTGTAGGTTTCCTTCGCATGCAGCTGCGAACGGATTACCATCTCAAGTTACCGTTCGGTGCGAGCTGGCTCTTCAGCTTTCGTTCAGGTTTCGAAAGAAACAACGAAGCGGAGATTCCTGGAAACGCACGCAGCGGCATGATCCCTTCCATCAAAACGTTCGCCTTGGGTGGTCCGACGAGTCTGCGCGGCTTCAAGGAACAGCAGATGAACCTGTATGAGACCGCCGTTAAAGGGAGTGCAGCATACGCCAATTACCGGACTCAGCTTGATCTCCCCTTCTCCGGGTCACTCCGTTTCGGACCGTTCCTCGACGCAGCCAGCCTGTTCACGGATCCTTTCGCATCTGAGGAAATCCGCAACTCCCCCCATCGGGTTCCTTTCCGCTGGCGCTATGGCGCGGGCGTGGGTGTCCGATATCAGCCCCCTGTCGGCTCGGTAAATCTGGACTGGGCTCTCAACCTGAAACCCGAACCAATGAAACCCAAACCCGGCGAGGAACCCAAGATGGAAGACCGTTGGATCTGGCACTTCTCAATTGGCGTCCTCTGATTCGCTCAACCTCGCCGCTTTAACGCCTTGCGTTACTTTTCTATTTACATCCCTCTCCGTGCCCGTTAAATACGGGCGAAGCTATTTATCCGAATCGGGCCCCTCACCCCAGGTGCTCAAGAAGCAGGAGACTTTCATGAAAACAGTATTTTCAGCCCTCATGGCTTTTTTTGCGATCACTTCATTCCAGGCGACCAATGCGGATGCCGCCGTCATGCATTATCTCCAGTGTTCGGAAGTGGACGCCCCGATGTTCGACGCGATTGTCGTGAACATCGACCGCTTCATGTCTCCGGAAATGAATACGAAGGCTTCCGTTTATCACCGCATGGAACAAAATACGGTGCTCGTCGCCCGCGTGGACGTGATCGAGCGCCAGGCACGACGCCCGGGAGCGCCCAAGGAATTTGTCGGAGAAGGCTTCCACCTCGAAGTGCAGACCACTGTGGCCCCTTCACCCAAAGGTTTTCCCGCTCGGCTGAAACTCAAACTGGAGAATCATCATCTCGATTTTGAGATGTCCTGCAGCTTTGTTCGTTAATCAATCCGAAGCCGACGCCATCAGTGCGAGTATTTCAAAAATAACAGCCGCGCCCACAAGCGACGTGAGCTGCGCATGATCGTAGGGAGGCGACACCTCCACGACATCCGCCGCGGCGATATTCAGACCTGCGAGCCCCCGCAATGCGCGAAGGGCATCAAAAGATGTCATGCCTCCGACAACCGGAGTTCCTGTTCCTGGGGCATACGCGGGGTCGAGGACATCAACGTCAAAACTGAGAAAGCAGGGAGAACGTCCAGCGGCTTTCTTCAGTTTTGAAAAAAATGCGCGGTATTTTCGAGCATCATGGAAATCATCGATTCCAAGGACATGAATGCCCGATTCGCGAACAAATGATTCCTGATCTTTACTTGTAAGCGGGCCACGAATGCCGATCTGAAAAACTCGCGACCCGCGCAGGATTCCTTCCTCGATCGCGCGCCTCACCGGCGTTCCATGATGATACTTCTCTCCCCACGCCTGATCTGCGGTATCCGTATGCGCATCGAAGTGAATCAGCACCGGTTCCGAATTTTTCTCCCCCCGCGCCGTTTTTTTACGCGTGCGATGAAGTGCGCGCAGCTCAGGCAACAAAACCGAGTGATCCCCGCCGACGCAAATCGAACGCGCCCCTGCTCGTCTCACTCGGGTTACTTCAGCTTCGATCGAAGCCATCGTCTTTTGAAAATTGAGCGGGTTGACTGAAACGTCCCCGCCGTCCACCACATTGAGCCGTTCATAGACATGAACGGCCATTTCCGGGTGGTAATTTCGGGAAAGAACGGACGCCTCACGAACCGCCCGGGGGGCAAAACGGGAGCCAGGCCGGAAGGAAGTGCCCCCGTCAAAGGGGATACCAAGAAGGACCACATCGACATCCTTCCCTTCAAAATCAGGAACATAGGGCAGTCTGTTGAATGTCGTAGGGCCACTGAACCTGGGCGATGTCAAAGGATTGGCGGGTTTGAAGCGGACACGGGGGGATCGGTTTGGGCCGGTTGTGCGGGTTTTCATGTTCCCGAGATCATAGGTGAAAAACACGTTGACTTCAACTTACCGCTCCTGTAATTCCAACCGTCTATGCTGCAACAGAAGAGTTACCAGGCGAAGCAGTCCGGCCCGCATTTCTTTGAGCCCAAAGGCCCCCGTGCCCCGAAGTGGTACGTCGTCGATGCAACCGACCAGGTTGTTGGACGTCTTGCTACTATCTTAGCTCGTGTAATCACCGGCAAGCACAAACCGACCTACACGAAGCACGCGGACACTGGCGATTTCGTCATCGTTACGAACGTCGACAAAGTAGTCTTCACGCGGAACAAGTGGGAAGGAAAACTTTATCGCGATCACAGCGGATACGTGAGCGGTCTTAAAACAAAGACTGCGAAAGAAATGCTCGAGCGCCACCCCGAAGAAATTCTTCGGCGCGCTGTCTGGGGCATGACCACGAACTCCAGCCTTGCTCGTCATCAGATGAAGAAGCTGAAGCTTTACGCTTCTGCCGAACATCCGCACGTCGCGCAGAACCCTCAGCCGCTTCCGGCTGGCGTGGTTCGCCGTACAGTGCTCACGAAGAAATTCGAAAAATAAACAGGAGAGAGTTCAATGGAAAAGCAGTTTCACCAAGTCGGAAAACGCAAGACAGGCATCGCGCGCGTCTATTTGCGCCCGCGCGCCGGCGAGACCGGCGTGATTCGGGTCAACGATCGCGCTTTTGAGGATTATTTTCCTCGCCCAACATCTCGCATGCTGATCATGCAGCCGCTGGAGCTCACGAACACCGTTGGCCGTTTTGACATTCTCGTCAACGTTCACGGCGGTGGCGCTTCCGGACAAGCAGGAGCCGTGAAACACGGAATCACCCGTGCCCTCCTGGAAGTGGATCCTGGTTTCCGTCCAGTCTTGAAAAAAGCCGGACACGTTACCCGCGACCCCCGCGAAGTCGAGCGTAAGAAATACGGCTTGGCTGGTGCACGTCGCCGGTTCCAGTACTCGAAACGTTAATTATTCGAAAGCTTATCGCGACGTCCCGCACAGCGGGACCGCGACAAGCAGAACGAATATTCCTTACAAAGCCCTGCCCTTACCGGCGGGGCTTTTTTTTAAGCGGCGCTGGTTTTCTTCCCAGTCGCATCAGCCTCGTACGCAAGGGCCATGCATTCCACCGTTCGCCCATATTCATGGGCGGCCTTGATGCGCTCGGCACGAAGGAGCTCGTGTTTGTAGCCCTTTTCTTCAAGCTTCTTCAGATGCTTCCGTGCCCTCGTAAGATATTGAAGCATCGGAGCAGGAATCTGACCGTGACCGGACGGCACGTCCATGGAGAGCGAATCCAGAAGATCAGCGGTCGTGTCACTGTGCTCATGAAGATTGTATTCTTCAGCGGTGCCGCCCGCTAGATAAGGGATTTCCGCCTCGTGGGGTTCCAGATACGCGATTTTCGCCTCATGCCAGAATGCACGCGCCAGGTGCTTTGCCGTTCGCGACCATCGCTCAGCCGCAAGGCGCTCGCCCTTGCGGTAAGCATCGAACGCGCGATTGTAGAGGGCCAATACTTCCTCTGGATCCACATCGGGAATGGGGCGCCTGTTCCAGAGATGAGTCACACCCGCTTCTACGATGCAGTTGTACGCCTTCCGGAGCTCATATTCAGCGTTTTCAGGTCCGTGAGGTCTCTTGTGCGTTTCACCGGGTCTCATGATTGGCCCTCCGTCCATACGAAAACTGCAACCCGGGTACCACCGTCTTAACGCACTGAGCAAATCAAGCTGTGCTCATTTTTTTTATTTTCCAGGCATAATCAAACTATCCATGACCTCGAGGCTTGACGCATACAAACAGAAGATCGCAGTGCTCTCGGAGCAGCTTGTCGACATCCAACGGCCCATCCGCATCCTGGACGCCATCAAGTGGAGCCCGGCAATTGATCAGAAACTTCGAAAAAGCGGATTTCGCGAAATGCCCGCCGTCGACGCGAATTACTATGCATCGAACCCGCTTGGGTTTGATCCGGACCAGAAATTCCAGGAATTTGACGAATTCACATCTTTGGTGAAACGCGAACTGGGACAGCATGATGACATCGGTCAGATCCTGTTGACCTCCGCGAGAGAATACAAAGCGGTGATAGAAATGCTGCTGGCTCGGGGCACACCCGAGTTCTGGGCGAAGAGCCGGAGTCTGTATGGCTCTCCTAAAGACGGTTTTTTTGACAATACGACCACAATCCGAAGTCTCGGCGAACTCATCTACCCGATGCTTACGGCCCTGGACCGGCAAGTCCCGGACACAGAGCCAATGGATCTCGATGCGCACACAGTCGTCGACGAACTGAACGGTCGCTTCCTCGATTACTTTGGCCCGAATGCAACTGTTCACGCCCGCATCGCGGATGAAATCTGGGCGGACGCCGCGGCCGGCGGGGATACCGTGAAAATACGCCAGGGCGCGCGGTTCTCGCGGCGCGATGTGGACATTCTCGAGGTCCACGAGGGCTGGGTTCATCTCGGAACAACGCAAAATGGTCTGCAGCAATCCTGTGCCCGGTGGCTATCGAAAGGTCCACCCAGGTGTTCGGCGACGCAGGAAGGCCTTGCGATCATCATGGAAATTTTCACGTTCCGGTCCTACGCCAAACGTGCACGCCACATCAACGACCGCATCCTTGCCATTGATCGCGCCGAGGATGGAGCGAGCATTCTCGATATTATCGAATTTTTCAGAACAGAGGGCTACTCTGAGGACGATTGCCTCGCGAATGCGAAGCGGGTCTTCCGGGGCGGCGTGGTGGAAGGCGGTGCCCCGTTCACGAAGGATATCGCCTACTGCAAAGGGTATGTGGAAAACTACAATTTCATTCGGGCGGCGGTGCGCGCCGGGCATCCGGAACTGATCCCTTTCCTGTTCACAGGGAAGCTTCATATTGACGACATTCCGGTGCTTTATCGCAAGCACAAGGAAGGGATCGTCGATGCCCCGAGATACCTGCCCCCGCAATTCCAGGACGTCAGCGGCGTCGCCGTATGGATGAGTTTTTCCAACTTCCTGAACAGGGTGAATTTGCCTCGAATACAGGAACATTATGATAGACTGTTTGAAACATATCTGTAACGATATTCACGATATAGTTACGTTCTAAAGTCACACCTGGGGGTGAAATATGCACCGTCTATCAGTGAAGTTCTGTTTGATGTCCATTCTGTCGATCATTCTGACGAGTTCGCTGGCGTGGTCCGCCACGGAGCTCGCGAAGGTCAATGGTCGCGTGATTTCAGATGATGATCTCGCAACCGCCCTGGGTGGCTTGAACGAAGGTCAGCGCGACAAGCTTCTGAAAGATTCCAATACCCGTCGGCAGATCCTGAATGGCTTGATCGACCAGGAGATCCTGGTTCAGCAGGCTGAAAAAGAAAGACTCGATCAGGACAAGGATTTCCAGAACGCTGTTGCCGCTTTCCGCAAACAGTATCTGGCGAACCGCCTGCTCCAGAAGAGCTTGGGCGAAAAGCTTACGGACAAGGCCGCAAAACAATATTACGAGCGGAACAAACATCGTTTCACGACCGATCAGGTCCATGCCCAGCACATACTGGTTGAGACCGAAGCCCAGGCAAAGGATCTGATCAAGAAAGCGCGCGGCGGAGCCGACTTCCAGGCCCTCGCGGAGAAGCACTCGAAAGATCCTTCTGCCAAGAACAACCGGGGCGATCTTGGTTTCTTCGGCCGCGATCGGATGGTGCCGGAATTCACAGAGGCCGCTTTCGCTGGCAAGCCCAACGAGATCGTCGGACCGGTGAAGACGACCTATGGCTACCACATCATCAAGGTTCTCGAGAAGAAGCCCGGCAGTCAGCTTGAGTTCAACGATGTCGAACTGAAGGTACAGAACGATCTTCGTCAGGACCTCACGCAGTCTTACGTGGGCGGACTTCGCAAGTCAGCCAAGATTGACGTGAACGAGACGGCTCTCAATAAGTAAGAAGTCGCTCAGGAAAAAAATGAAAAGGCCCTGCCATTCGATTGGCGGGGCCTTTTTTTTCACCCAGATCCGCGTTTGCCCTAAAAAGAGACAACACCTGCGCTGTGTGGAGTTCCCGATTCATCCACCACATGCACATAATATGTGCCCGGCGGGAATGATCCCTTATTCAGCTGGAAGCGCACTTCCATATCAGACCAGAAGACAGGAACTTGAATTTCCCGGTGGGCTGCCAAACTGTAATCGGCATGATCCGATAGCTCGACGCGAGCGAAAGAATGATCGATGTAGATCGAATCGAGGTACGTCGTCACGGTGCTCGAAGGCCAGGGATAATCGTGAATTTTGGACCAATGATCGCTATCGCCGTCCGGAGGCGATGATGAACTCACGTCAGCGATGCACTGATACGCTTTGCCGGAATAATCGACTTTTGCGCCGACCTTGTACCCGCCTGTATGTGTTTCACTCCATACGTTGGATGCCCGTTTCTGGCTCCAGGTCCAGAATTCCAGGCAATCGTAGTTATCGTTGACGGCGACCTCTTTCCAGTTGCTGGGATCCAGGTCCGGAGGCGTGGCTGAAGTGAAACCCCGAAGCGCTTTATAGCGGCGCTTCACTCCATCGTTTCCGACATGAAAAACCGTGGAAGCTCCGACTACGACCATGTTCAGGGACCAGGTGGGTGATGATCCCACCACCTGCTTCAAGCCTGAATCGCGCAATCCATACTTGTCGTACCCTGGTCCGACCAGCCAGAGCTTTTCGCGTCCATTGGGCATATCCAATGTCCCTTGATCGAGTTCAACCTGAATATTGTGCCATCCAGCTCCTTTGAGCGTAGGGCGCGCGGAGGGACTGCTGGTGAACGTCGCCGGTCCTAATGTCTGAGTTCCTGTGGAATAGGTGCCCACCCCAAAGTAGCTCGTTCCAGGGTTGCTGAATTCCCACATGGATATACTGCGATAAGGCAGCGAAAGCCCCAGAGTTCCGCCATCCACAAAACACTGCGAGGCGAACTTCGAAAGTTTCACCTGGGTATCGATATTGTCATTCAACGGGCTATGTCCGAGATCAGTGTAGAGCCAGTAATTCACGTAGATCTTGTTTGTGGCGAGCCACCCGACACCATCCCGGAAAAACACCATCGAGTTGCTCGCCTCCGAGAACGGCGCCGCAGGAAAATTGCTCATGTCGAGAACGGGACGCCCCGGCACTCGGGCGACCGAAGTTGAAATCGCAGGACGCTCCGCGGGACGGTCATCGACGGTCCACCAACCGCCACTTGCCTCCGCGGGATTTTGTCCATCCACCGCTCCCGCGAAGGTTTCAAAACGGATCGGCGCAGGCGTGAGCTTGGTTCCAAATCCAGTACCTCTCACAGTGATGATCCCGTCAGGCACCGTAACATCATCGGCATCGCCAGGATCACCGGAAGGCACGATCGGGGAGTTCACGTCGGATTGAAGAATCGAGACTCCCCGGCAGCTCACCAGGAAGTTGGCTGAAAACAGGATCATGGTGAATGTCAGGATGCAGGCAGAACGCCGCATATGCCTCCTGCTCAGGGCAGATAGAATTTCTGCGCAATTGCGAGCCAATTCTCTGCATTGAGTGTCAATGGGATCTTACTGAAATCATAAACTTCCTCGCCGACTGTTTGCTTCCCATAGTCGCTCGTGATCGCCTCCTGATACCTGGTGAGCTTCATCGGAGTACCATCAGGCATATTTTGCTGCGTGATGACTTCTATATAGAACCGGTACTTGTTGCAGGCCCCGCCATCAAGCGCCGTCGGACAGACCGGATCGAATTTAACGGGATCGTACGCGCTCCAGCTGTAGTTCAGGCGATACAAATCACCCATGGAAGCCCGGAAATCAGGCAGAATCTCGGACATAAGCGCGTTCCCGATACTGTTGGTCCAGGTACCGAGTTTTATCCATTGCTCGGCTGACTCATCAGGGTTCCACTTGCTGATCGTAACGGTGCTTCCTTTTGAAAGAGGTGAAAAGAATCGCAGGTCTCGAATTTCAGAGCTCGTAAGCAGGACGTATTCGGATATCTCGTTCGGTAAGCCCGCGGATGGAACCAAAGTTGCGGCACGCCAGACCTTGGCATAGCGCACATCCCATCCCAGAATGCCTCTCAAGGTATCATCGTGCCGATAGGTGTGAAGAACGTCCTCAAACTCGCTGATCAGATCGGTCTCAGCTACGCCTGCGAGTATGAGATAGCCGAGAGCCTGCAACGCCGGCTCGATAACGGCATTATCATGGCTCTCCGCCTTTCGAAGAGACTCTAACGGGCTTTCTGCTCCATAATAATAGAACCTCCCGTCCGCTCGGAATTCCCGAACCAGATACCAGAGCAAGCCTTTCGCGAGGTTCAGGAAGTCCGGACGATTCGCGTGGTATCCGGCCTGAGCCGCTGCCATGGCCACCAGTGCTTGC
>Ga0154382_196_pt1 | contig 27874 bp, 24 predicted proteins | sample RifGroB1_FD_105626 | JGI IMG/M metagenome (GOLD analysis project Ga0154382, IMG submission 105626) | Bdellovibrionales bacterium GWB1_55_8 | reverse complement strand
CACCGAGCCCGCCGGTATAAAGAATCGATGGTCTATCTGCTCAAACGATATCGCCAATATGACCCGGCCGCCAAAAGTATCCTGGAAGTGGCGCTCTTGTATCCGGGAGTGAAAGCTGTCTGCTTGCATAAAATCGCGCATAGGCTTGCTCGGTGGAAAATTCCTTTTTTCCCGAGAATGGTCTCGGAACTGAGCCGCCTCATTACCGGCATCGACATTCACCCAGGCGCACGCGTGGGCCGCGGCCTGATCATTGACCATGGAATGGGCACCGTAATCGGCGAAACGGCCGTTATCGGCAACGATGTGATCATCTATCAAGGCGTCACGCTCGGCGGGACCGAACTGAAACATGCAAAGCGACACCCCACGCTCGAAGACCACGTCGTGGTGGGAGCCGGCGCGAAAGTTTTAGGGAATATCACCATTGGCACCGGCTCACGCATCGGAGCAAATTCCGTCGTGATCGAAGACGTACCCCCGAATTCAACGGTCGTCGGAATCCCGGCAAGGCGAGTACGTCAGGGCGTCACGCCTGGTGAAGAACTCAGCCACCAGAAGATCAAAGAGTAACGAATCGCCTCATTTCCGCATCACCGCAACCGCAGATAAAAACGTTTTTTGCCTTGAGGCTTCCAGGATTCGCCCGCATTCCATAGTTCGAGGTAGACATAGTCCGTGCAACCCTTGGCCTGTCGAACTGAAGTTCCAGTCTCCTCGCAAACGCCCGGGGTACTTACGTCAAAACTGATACGATTCCGCTCAGAATTCACTATCAGGTCACGTGGCCGGTTCAACTCTTCCCCATCCCAGCGAATGGGACCCTGGAGCGGCCCCGCGCGAAAATGAACTCGTACCGTCACTGGAAACCGGAACCGGTAGGCAGCTCCGTTTTTTACGGAAACCTCGAACCGGAATTTGGATGATTTACCAAGAGTGCGCGAAACAGGGCGCTCGCGAGAACCAAGGTTCTCGGCACCCACTTCGCGACCTTCGTAAACGAGCCTGAATTGAGCCGGCTTACCTCGACCGAGGTCAAAATTCCGGTTCGCAAGCGCGCTCTGGACCATGCCCCCAAATGCACCAGGCTCCCGCAGTCCGTGAGTTCCGCGCGAATCAGCGAAAAGCAGATGATCGAACCAAACTGCCGTGGTGAGTTCCGGATGATTTCGGCACAATCTCATCGTCTCAAGCACGAGATCCGTCACCATCCATAGCCCCCGGCGTCCGTACTTTGCGATCGCCAGGTTCAGAAGATCTTTTAAAGCGCCGCCGTAAGCTTCGCCATCATCATGTTCCTCATTCGTGAGATGGAAGCCGGTCCGATTTGAAATCCGGAACTGATCCGACCCCTCGAACCTGACCCCGCCACTCACGTCCTGCACAACGATATCTGACAGAAAATCCGCAAGACCCTCGCTCAATCCGCCGGTATCCGCAACCTCGAGGAATGTTCCCATGAGGCGTTCCATCAGGCCATGCCCGAGTTCATGCCAGATCGTCGTGTTGTCGCGGGCGTAATTGATGGATCCCGGAGAGTAAGTCGTGAAGTGGATGGTATCATCCACGTAAAAAGCGTTATCGCGCATTGCCGGATCGGGATTGTACAGGAACGCGCCAAACGGACGGCTCGAGAGCTCCGGATCGGCGAACCCCATGGGTATCAGTGATTCAAAGAATCTGGTGATCGCCCAATATACCTGAACTTCGTCAAAACCGTCTTTTAGGTACTCAGCGGCATCATGACCCGGGAGTCGCCGTGCGGAACGGTTCCAGGCGGCATCCTGCGTGCGCAGAGGGAAGCCAAACAGTCCTGCTTTCGGAATCATCTCGAGCTGTTCATTGCTCCCCGTCCCGGAGTAAGAAACCCAATCCGGAAGAAATCGGGAAGACCACGAAAGACCAGAGGAAAGGCGCAACCGATAAGCTTCAACGGCGTCCGGATGTATGGCGACCGTCGCAAACCTGCCTTGAAGCGAAACTCCTCCCGATTCAAAGCTATTGGGGCTTTCAGCCAGAGTGGCCTGAATTGCGGCAACCTGTCGCAGAACCGATGCCATGGACCACTTGCCTCGCGCCTGACCGGCCGGAAACTCCCCTAAAATCGGATCCTCATCGGACTCGAGATATCTCCTGAACCGCAGCATCGAAAACGGGTCCGCAGACGGCCTTTTGATGGCTGCATGAAGATATCTGAGCTCCCCCGGGAAACGCTGGAGCAAGACTCCCCTGCCTTCCACTTCCTCGTAGATGGGATAAACCTGGACCGGAATCGGGCCTCGCTCCGCTCCCAGAGTGCGAAAAGGCCGATAGGAAGCGCTGAGAACCTCGTGCGTGAGCAGCGAAATGCGAATAATATGAAAACCCCGCAGACCTCGAAAACGAACCACTCGGATGGGATTTCCCGCACTCCAGACGTCTCGAAATGAAGGACTTCCAAGACCTGCGTCCGAGCCAGACTGCAGAACGTAATCAGAATCGCCTCGCACGATTTTTCTGCTGATTCCAAACGTTTCGTCCCACGAAAGACCGGCGGAGAGCCGGTCAGCATCCAGGACGAGTGGCGTGAATAAGTGAAATGCCTCAGATTCCAGCCGCGCTTCAAGCTGGATCAGGCCATCTCCGGCCTTCTCGCTCCAGACGCGAACAGACATACCGTCGATCGGAAGGCCTCGTGAGATTTGCAGATACATGCGGAAGCGACTGGTCGAAAGGACGCGGTCCTCGGCCAACACAAAGTCGGACGACGAAAGCGTCATCCCTGAACGTCGCTGTAACACTTCTAAAATATGCTCCCAGGATGCATTCCGATCCTGCGCCCCCGTCACGCGAAGGTCAAAAATGCCGTCACGAGCACCTCTCTCCGAGGCATACGCCGCCCCGAGAACCATACTGATGATAAGCAATGATGCGGTTAAATAGGTGCTGCTCTTCACTTCGCCCTCGAATCAGCGAAACGGATTCCCACACCTGCCCGCATCCGCCAACGAAAATCGTTTACTTTCATTGTAAATTTTTTGGAGAAACAACAAACCAGGGTTTAAGGTGATTCCAAGTGAGGCCCAAATGATCCGTTGGAATGTGGACCCTGAGATTTTCAACATCGGAAATTTTGCCCTTCGCTGGTACGGCGTGCTGTTCGCGGCGGCATTTATCACCGGGTTTGAGGTGATAAAACGAATCTTCATTCGCGAGAAGGTCTCAGAGAAGCACCTCGACCGCCTTTTGATTTACACCATCGTTTCAACGGTACTCGGCGCCAGACTGGGGCATACCCTGTTTTATGAACCGGAAATCTATCTGGCCAACCCGCTCCGGATTCTAAAAGTCTGGGAAGGCGGTTTAGCGAGCCATGGCGCTGCGATCACGATCCCACTGGCGTTTTATGTTTTCGCCAGAAAGTACAACTTCAGCTGGCTCTGGATATTGGACCGGGTGGCGATCATCACCGCTCTTGCAGGCGGATTCATCCGGACCGGCAACCTGTTCAATTCGGAGATCATAGGAAAGCCGACGGACGTGCCGTGGGCCTTTATTTTCGAAAGGGTGAGCCCGCTGCCGCGGCATCCCAGTCAGATTTATGAAGCGGTCGCCTATTTCGCGATTTTCGGCGCGCTCCGCGCCCTCTACGAAAAGCCCCGATTGAGGAACTCACCCGGATTTCTTTTCGGCTTCTTTCTGATCACTGTTTTTGGTGTTCGTTTCCTGATCGAATTCCTGAAAGAACATCAGGTCGCTTTCGAAGCCTCCCTACCACTCGACATGGGGCAGCTTTTGAGCATTCCGCTCGTTCTGCTGGGCTTCTGGTTGGTCATTCGTGCGCTTGCGAGAGAATCCAAAACACCTGAACCGCAGGGTAAGCCGTTTCCCAGGAAAAAGGGCGCCTGACCTCCGGTTTCGAATTTGCAATGATTCACCTGCATCAATTCCTAGAGAGGTGAATCATGAGAAAAGAGATTGATTGCAGGGACTATCCGAGCGTTTCCGGCTGCACCCTGAAAATATCAGGCGAGGAAGAGGAAGTGCTTCGAGCTGCGATGGATCATTCGGTGGCAGTTCATGGCGAGAAACTTTCGCCCGATCTGAAAGAAAAGATCCGAAGCAGCCTGAAAGATGAGCAGCCTGAACTGAAAAAAACCGCTGCCGCCTGACCTTCGGACAATTAGAGCGGAATAAGGTAGGTTGCTGGCATGCCGTTACCAACAACCGAGCGCAAGATGTTTGATCGTCTTCTCGAGAAGGTGCTTAAGTCGCTGCCGCCGGCCGTCTCGGAACTGCTGGAACAGGTGCCGGTTATCGTTGATGATGAACCTACCGAGCAAATTCTTCGTGAAATTTCAGCCGGTGCGAGCACAAGCCCGAGCGAGCTTTGCGGCCTTCACTGGGGCATACCGCTCGGATCAAGAAGCATGCTCGATGGAGAACCCGTCCTTGATCGCATCGCGATTTTCCGTGGCCCAATCCTGAGATTATCTGGTGGAGTAAGAAGCGAGTTACGTAAACAAATCCACATTACTCTACTTCATGAAATCGCCCATCACTTCGGGATGGACGAAGAGGAACTTGAAATGATGGGGTACGGCTGAGCGGTGATTTTAGCTCAATTAAAACCGTAAATGCGTCAGCCGCGACACATTCCCAACAGCTGCCCGCTGCGAGATTCTGTAAGTAGCAAGGGGTGGGGGAAATGAACACGTCGTCGCGGCGAACCGTCTTTTCGCTAGTTTTTGGTCTGCTGGCATTCATTCAGGTCGGGTGCGAGCAGCAGTATGCCATTCAGTCGTTGCCGGCAACTGATGCGAAATCCAGCCGGACCATCGAAATCTCAACAATCACCAACGAGAATAAACCGCTGATCAAAGTTGTCCTGGTAATCGACAACTCACGAAGCATGTTCGATGAGCAGGCCGCGCTGGCCAAAGGAACCGAGAAGTTGGCTTCGAACCTACGCGGGTTAAACGTGGACCTTTACGTCTATACCACTTCCGCGATCAACAGCGCCTTGGCCTCGCAGAAGGCGACGCATTCCACGCGGACAGAATTTCTTTTTTCGGACTCCGCCGGCACGCCTTTGACCTCGCTGGTGATGCCACCCCTGGGGACAATTACAGGATCCTATGTCGAACAGACGGTGAACGCCTTGAACGCCTCCTTTAATGGGGCCGCCGGGGGCGTTTTTCAGTTTCGTGATGGCATGAGCAATGAGGCCATCAGCTCCGTGAGTTCCGGACTGGTGTCGGCAATCACGTCCATTGGAACGGATGGAAGCGATACGGAGGCAGGACTCTGCACGATTGGAAGGGTGCTCGCGGCTGAGAACGAGGAAAATGCTGTTTTCCAGCCCGGCGACAAAGCCGCTTTCATCATCGTTTCAGATACAGACGACTGGTCGACCGCCGAGGCTTGCACACGCGATATTCGACGTAAAGAATACCGGTACACAAAAACAGAAATACCACCCACTGAATTGATCGAGGCAGCCAACGGCGACCAGGCGCAATGGTGGTCCTACCAAGCGGCGTTCGAGGAACCATCATCCGGCGCGAAATCCGAAATTTTTCGAATGAGCTATGACTATCTCATAGCCCAGACTTACACCATCAAGGCGCAGTATCTCGATCCGAAATACACGGTGGTTTCGACTTATCACAACAGCCCCCCTGTTTACCGACTCACCTCCGCATTTTACACTCCGGAATTCCGGGTCAGCTACAGCTACGAATATCCCGACACCTGCATCGTCGATGAACAACCCGAGCCTTGCACAAAACAGGGAAGCGTCACCAATGCGCTTTTCGATCCGGCGCAGGCGGGAAACCCGCCGTCTACCTCAGGCGCCTGCACGACCGGCATTGAGCAGTTCGTGAAAGCAACTCTGCTTGGCGCGGGACAGATCCTGAAAAGCTGTTCTTACAAATACTCCGCGATCGCTTCATCTTTGGGTGAAAACTTCAGTCCCGCTTCGTATGGAAACGCCCCGTCCGGAACAGGTCAGCTCGCCTGCAACACAGCATTGGATACGCGTGCGCGTGCAATCGTCCCAGCTGGGAAAGTATTCAGCCGCTGCTATTATACCTACACGGAATATTTGAAAACCGCGCAGTCGCTCTTCGCTCCTGCCTCCTACGGAAATCCCCAGACCGGCACAGGAAAGCTTGCGTGCAATTCCGAATTGGATGCCCTGGCGCGGTCCCTCGTTCCTTCAGCCAATACATACAAAAGCTGTTATTACACATTCACGAACAACACCGCTTCGGCGAGCAAGGTCTTCAACCCTGCGGACTATGGAAATCCCGCCGATCCTGGCAGCGTAAGCGCGACCTGCAACAGCGAGCTTGCGGCACTTGCGCCCTCAATCATTCCTGCAGGAAAAACCGTCAAAACCTGCACCTATAGCGTGACTCGACAGGTGGGGACCGGCGCGAAGGACGTGCTCCCCTCCGATCACGGTCTTTCCCCAGGAAGTGGCACGCTTTCATGCAATACATCCCTGCGCACATATGCTCAGAGCCTCATCAGCACGTCGGCTCCAGGCAAGATTCTGAGAAATTGCACTTATACGTACACTCCCCCTCAGCCGGCATCTCCCGGCACGGTACGCAACTGTTCCTTCACGGACTCAACCCTGAACGTCGCTCATGACCTTTGTCAGGGCGCAGCGGTGACCGAATCAGGCGTGAGTTATCCCGATTTGCAAGCCTTGCTTCGCGCCAAGCCAGCAAAGTGCGGAGTAGCCTCGCTCTCGGCAGCGACGTACAAGGGCTGCACGGCCTCTCGGCAAGGGTGGAAGAAAACAGTGAGTGTGCAACCGGCGCGCGAGGAATACATTCTTACCAGCGAGACCAACAACGTTTCCATTCCTCAATCATTGCTCCCGGGTTCCGTGAGCTTTGTGGACTCCATCTTGGCACGTTCCGAGGAATTGTTCGGCACCCGAGGCTTCTTTGTATCCGCCATTATCCACGACACGGATCTTTCAACCGAAGGCTGCGATGGGGGCTATCGCGCGAGCCCAGGGAAGAAATACCGCGACCTCGTGGATCGCCTGGGCGCCCAGGGAAATTCATACCCGATTTGCAGTCCGGATTATGCCCCGGCTCTTGCGTCGGTCCACGATTTCATTATCCGGACGACGTTATCGAGCTATCAGCTCGCTCTCAAGGAGGGCGAACTCGTCGAGGAAGTATCGATTCGAAGAAACGGCGAAGTGCTGTCGCTAGAGAATGGCAAAAATTACATCCTGAACGGCAAGAACCTTGAGTTCCTCAATGATATTATCCAGCCGGGCGACATCGTCGTGATCAAGGCTTTCGAATGGATTAAAGTGCGCGCAGTTATTCCGGAAGATTGATGCTCGCAATATTTTCCCTTGCCAACGAGGGTAAAGCCTAATATTTGATGGGAGTTATCCTTCGGATTGCGAGCGTAGCTCAGCGGCAGAGCACCGCCTTCACACGGCGGGGGTCACAGGTTCAATCCCTGTCGCTCGCACCATTCACACACTCACGCGTCGCATCACCTGAAATACATTCGCTTTCGGCATGTTCCAGGCTTATACGGAAAGCAGGAGACTCGTTTATGAAAATCCTTGGCTTCGCGCTTTTGGGTTCACTGTTTTTTTCCGCCTATCCAGCTCACTCAGCGACGAAAACTTTTCAGTATCTGGCTCGTGTACCTGAGGCGGGACTGAGCTGCAATGATGCAGCCAAGGACCTTGAGTCGAAGTTCGCCAGCAGAGAAGACGTGCGGGTCTCGAGCAGTGAATGCCGCGGTCTCGTGAGCGTTCCCAACCAGCCAGACATTCAGAAAATTTATTCGATTCTTGTCTCCTACGAAGCTGAAAGAGCGGTTTACCCCACGTCCATCACTATTGAACGCTATGATAGTTACGAGCATTGTGTGAACCGCGTGCTGCCGCAAAGAGATCTTTTCGAAGCGGCCACCGGGCTTGCGTCTATTACGGCAATGTGTTTGCCCTCACGCCTTTATGGAAATTATCAGATCGAGATCCAAGGACTTGGGAAAGCTAAGGCTCGCCTTTACAACTTTCAAACTCGACACCCGTCTCAAGCGCTTGCTCTCATAAACCGGCTCGGAGCCGTAGTAGCGGAGACCATCAACTACGCAGGCATTTACTACTATTCAGAAAACAGCCTCATTTTGCGTGATGCGTCCATTCTCAGCTTTCCTTCTATCGCCGCTTGCGAGAACCAGCTGAATGAGGGCGCTCAGATGCTCACCCGCCTGGCGGAGAATCGGTTTGAGATATTTTGTCGGCCCATGGCGCCCGGAAACCCGAACTCTTCAACCTGGCTGACCGCGATTTACAGCAGTGGACGCATGTACTCGTCTCAAACTCGCCCCGAACAGTACTTCTCCATGAACGAGTGCCTCAGTGACAAACAACGAATTCTCGATGAAGTTCGCGGTTCCCGACGTGATCCCATCGCCGCGTTCTGCACGACAGACATCATGACTGATATGACGAAACTGGAGATCTTCTACATTTTGTTCTAGGCAACCCGGAGCTGTCGCTTCATTGGATGTCGATGGGCCGGATTGGCTTCTGAACTTTCTTCAGCTTCGCCCGAAACCTGGTCAGCTCCCCTGACCATCGCCCGGAGCTCGGCAACGACAGTGCCGAGTGCGGCGGCTTGTCCGCTGAGGCCCTCAGCAGTCGAAGCAATCGACTGCGAAACGTCATTGTTATGATGCGTAGTCTGATCCAGCTGGCCCATCGCTTTGGTGATCTCTGAGACGCCTTGAGCCTGCTCTTGAGACGCCACCGTGATTTCGGAAATCATGGAATCCACCTGCGCGACCTTCACAAGGATCTCATCGAGAACCTGCGTGCCCGCAGCCGCCATGCGAGTCCCCTGCTCCACGCTGATGCGTCCGCGACTCACGAGCGCTTCCACCTTGCTCTTCGTGCCTTGGATGATCTGCTCCACTTTCTGACTGCTCTCATTCAGCATGTCGCCTATTTCCTTGGCTGCCGTGCCGCTCATCTGGGCGAGTTTGCCCACTTCTTCGGCAACCACCGCGAAGCCCTTTCCTGCTTCACCGGCCCGCGCCGCCTCAACAGACGCATTGAATGAGAGGAGCTTCGTCTGAAAAACGATGTCGTGAATGACTTTCGTTTTCGAGGTTATCCCTGCGATCACTTTTGTAATCTCAGTCAGACTCTGATTGCTCTCATCGATCTGGGTCATGATGTCCAGGTTGGAACGCTCAATATCCTGGATCGCCTGAAGCATCTGCTCCGAAGCTCCCTTCCCTTTCCTTGCGCTTTCGACGCTTGCCCGAGCCGACGAACCCGAGCTGCTGGCGTTCTCGGCGTTTTTCTGGATCATGGCGTTCATTTCCTCGACCGAGGCCGACGTTTCCTGCATAGCCGCAGCCTGTTCATTCGTGGACTGCGCGAGCTGCTGGGAAGCAGCGGCAATCGAATGAGAAGAGTCCATTGTCTGATTCGCCTGCTCCTGAAGCTTGGCAATGGCAAGTTCCAGCGGCGCAGCGATTCCCCTGCCGATCTGCAAGGCAATGAAAAGGGCGATGGCGATAGCGATCGCAACAATAAGAATTGTCGCCACCATGCCGTTCCTGAGTTTGGCGCGAGTATTGGCTTCCTCTACCGCGATCAACGCTTCCAGATCATCCACGTAATTTCCTGTTCCAACAACCCACTGAAAAGGCTCGAAAGCCAGAGTATAGCTCCTCTTCGGAAGAGGCTTTTCCTGCCCCGGTTTCGGAAACCAATATTCGAAGTATCCTCCGCCATCCTTCTTGCCTGCCTGAATCAGTTTCTGGATGAAGAGATTGCCTTTCTGGTCTTTTGCGTCCCACCGGCTACTGCCTTCAGAATCCTTGCCCTGATTGACGATATTGATACCTTCAAAGCTGTCGACCCAAAGGTAGCCGTCCGCGCCGTAGGCCATGCTTCTGAGGGTTTCTGCGCCACGCCTCTTCGCTTCCTCCAGACTGAGCTCACCCGCCAGCTGTCTTTGATGGAGCTTCTCCAGAATGCTGATCGCCGCTTCCACTTGGAAACGCGCCGATTTATCAAAGTCAGAAAAGAGCGTCTTTCGCAGTGTAGCGACCGATTCGTGCGACAGATCTCGCATCACATAAAAAGACGTCCCGCCAAGCAAAACGGCCGTCCCGAGTGCTATCACCACCAGCGCCAATGCTATCTTCTTCCCGAACCGATTGAGTCCACGCATTTTGTACTTCCTTCAAGGTACTAACGGTCAATTGTTACGGTTTAATAAGTATATTATCATTTCCTTGACTATTCCAGTCAAGTTTTACTGCTCATTATTCCATTGGGATTAAAATTAAGGCGATCGGACAGGGTTTATTCCTGAATAAATTTTCAGGCTGCACCTACGGCACACCCGTTGCTCATTTGAGTCAAAAACAATGAATCATGCGAGGTCTTTATGGACGTTCGAAATACCCCAAGCGCGCCTGAAAAGCCGATTGTCAGCAGCACAACGCCGATCGTTAGCAATCCAACACCGGTCGGTCATGAAGTATTTGCTCTGGAGCACTCCTCCATCAGCTGGAAAGCCATTTTCGCCGGAACTCTTTTAGCACTTCTCAGTTACGCCGTCCTGATGAGCCTCGGACTCGCCATAGGCGGAGGACAGCTTCAGGACGTGATTCGCGGTGAAAACGCGACAGGACTGGGCATCGGATCAGGCATCTGGATCGCCCTGTCGGTTTTTGTCTCTCTTTTCATCGGCGGCTATTTTGGAGGTCGCGTGGCCGGGTTCATCACCACTCGAATCGGCGGGGTCCAAGGCGCCGTAATTTCGGCCCTGTTCTTCGGGTTCCTGCTTTCACAAGCGGCATCCGCAGTGGGCTTTCTCGGGAAAGGCATCGGATCGACTGTTGGGTTCGTGGGCGGCACCATCGGTGACCTTGCTACAAACCCACAGGTGCAACAGACAGTGAACGAAGCACTCCAAGGTGAAACATTGAACGCCCCTGTGACAGAAGTCGCGCAAGGACTCGCTACGCGGTTGATCCAGGGCGACACAGGGGGAGCGCGGGACTACCTGGTGCAGAACTCGTCGCTGACGAACGAACAGGCCGACAGAATTATCTCGGACGTGCGCGCGAAGGTTGAACCGGCTGCCGAGAAGGCGGCCAAAGCCGGTGCACAGGCCATTTCAGCAGTCGGTTGGACTTTATTCATCTCCCTGACCTTGGGAACATTCTTCGCGGTACTTGGTGGTGGTTTAGGAGCGCGCGCACGCTTGAAGAAACCGTTCACTTCATCGGAGGTCAGGGAAGTACGCAAGACTCGCACGGCTGCGTAATTGAAACAAAATGCAATTAGCTTCTAATTACATCATCGGAACCGTCGCGGGTCTGATTGCGACGGCTCCGATGACGATCTTCATGGAGCTGCTGTACCGGAAACTCCCGAAATCCGAAAAGTCGCCCCTGCCACCGCGCCAACTGGCCATGAAGGTTGCCGAGCTGACCGGAGTGAAACAGTCACTCTCGCCAGACGTGCGCTTCGCGACCACCTTGGCATCACACTTCAGCTATGGCGCTGCTGCCGGTGCACTGTATGCCGCAGCTGTCAAACACCCGGAGGCTTCCGGCTCAAGAAAAGGCGCCCTTTTCGGAGCGGGTGTTTGGCTTGCCAGTTACATGGGATGGATACCCGCCCTCAAATTGATGACACCGGCGAGTCGACACCCAGCCAGGCGCTCTGCAATCATGATCAGCGCCCACTTAATCTGGGGTGCCGCCACCGGACTAATCATGCGTCAGTTGTCTCCGTCAGCTGTCACTTCACTCAGATGATACGAGCACCTGGCTCATCTGAGAAAATGGTGCAACCCGCTGCTGATTGAGAAAGGCAAAACCAGAGCGGCCTAGCCGCTCTGAATCGTGGAGCGGGTCACAACTGTGTAGTGCTTGTAAATCAGCCAGGCGAGCAATGCCATCAGCACGTGCCAGACCGCATGCCCTTGCATCCAATGAATGTCAGGAAAACAGACAATCTTTTTCAGATCCAGGAACCAAATGGTCTGAGCGATGACCCAGACGAAGAAGCCCCATTTAAAATACTTGTAAGTTGGAGCTCCACGACCGCTTCTCGCTAAAGCTATTTCTAGGGTTAAAGCGAGCCTATAAGCACGGCACTGATGCCGTAGCCCCGGAGCTCCCGGCTTTTATTCGCTTCCAGCCAGTAAATACTGAGCCCGACCAAGCAGAACGAAAGATTTGACCACGTATTCGCCGGCGTCTTGATCCAGGCACAAATGGCTTCCTCGCAGAAGACAAGCGAGGGAGACTCCCAAGTCGACCATGGACAGCTTCCGTTTTGCATTTCGAAAGATTATGCCGGATTCGGCGAAGTGTACACCCTGCCCTCAGTGGTCTCTGCCGACAGATTGACGGAGATTCTTCTTCCGCGAATGTCTAGCCTTGTCTTCCTTCACTCGTCGCTGACTCGACTTGGAAGGCTTTGTCTGCTTTCGGGCTTTTGGCTGTTGAACCGCGGACGTCAGGAGTTGACGCAACTTCTCGTAACAATCTTCGCGATTCCTGATCTGGTCGCGGTAGCGGTCACTTGAAAGTACAATTTCCCCGAGATTGTTCACACGATTTCGTAAACGTCGGATCAATCGTTCGCGGCTGTCCATGGAAAGACAGGGACTTTGCAGCAGATTCCACCTGAGAACGGCTTTACTATTCACCTTATTCACATTCTGCCCCCCCGGGCCGGAGCTGCGTGCATAGGTTAGCTCGATTTCAGAAAATGGAATCCGCAGAAACGGGGTAACCACAAGCATAGGGGAAGTTTACCTCGAAAAGCATTGAAAGATCACCTGAAGACGACGATCATTCAACAGCAACCCACGAGGGCTCATGAAAACAACACTACTCATCGCCGGAATCACAGCCACACTCCTGACCTCCTGTTCGGCTGCCCGAAGCGTTCGCGGCACTTCAGTTGGAACAAGACCCAAGAACGTCATCGTGATCTCCATTGATGGGCTTCGCCCCGAGTTTTACCTCGATTCAACTTACTCAGCTCCGAATCTGAAAAAAATGAAACTCAACGGCGCCTACTCTGAGGGGGCGATCACGGTTTATCCATCTTCGACATTCCCAAATCATGCGACGCTCGCCACGGGAACGACGCCCGCCAAACATGGCGTGGTTTCCAATACGCTGTTCGACCTTGAAAAAGGGCCGAGTAAAAACTGGTATTGGCAAGCAAGCCACCTTAAGGTTCCTGCCATCTGGGATGTCGCGAAACAGAGCGGAAAAACGGTTGCGATCTTCGGATGGCCGGTGAGCGTCGGCGCGGAGGCGGATTGGATCGTCCCTGAGATCTTTTCTCCGGACGGGATCGATCATGACAAAAACTGGAAACTCACGTTACGCGAGACTGATCCAATATTCATGTCGGAGCTGCAGAAAATCACGACGGTCAAACATATCACCAGCAGCGAAGATTACGACCGCTGGATGGCGGAATCAGCGATTCACGTGATCCGAAAGCACCAGCCGGACCTTACCTTGCTCCATTTCAGGGGCTTGGATGAAATTCAGCATTCCACAGGTCCCGACTCGCATGCCACGGTCAAGGCCGTCGAGCAGGTTGACGCGCTCCTCGGTGAAGTTCTCAGTGCCCTTGATCCTGAAAAAACGATGATCCTGGTTGTGGGCGATCATGGCTTTGAACGGGTGACAATGGAACTCCACTTGAATGCATTTTTCCAGAGTCGCGGCTGGGTCACTACACGGAACGGAAAAATCGAACAGTGGAGGGTGCTCGCGCACCCCAATGGAAACCAGGCTCCGATCTACATAAAGGATCCTGCTCTCCTTCCGGCAGTTCTTGCCTCCCTGAAAGACCTCGAGAAGAGAGAAGGAATCGAGTTGACCGCTTATGACCAGAAACAACTGAAGGCCATGGCTGCATTTCCCGAAGCGCTGCTCGCGGTAGATGCACCGGAGGGCTATGTGATCGGGTCGGCTGTTGCTGGACCGGTTGTTCGACGCAAAAACAGGGAGGGAGGGACCCACGGCGCGTCGCCTCTTCGCAAAAGCATGAAGACTGGATTGCTCCTCATCGGACCGGGTATCAGGCCGAATACACCACTCCCCGAGGTCCATCTCGTGGACGTCGCCCCAACTCTTGCTGACGCTCTGGGTCTAACCCTGAAAAGTGAAGGAAAGCCCTTGCACAGGGTCCCAGCCGCACGGCTCGAATGCGATTTTGAATATTTTCACCCTTGCGCCGTTGTAAGTACCATTGCCCAGGACTAAACTAATTCAGAATCAAAGCCCTTCAGGAGGTCTCCATGTCCGTTTTTGCCGAAATGCGAATCCTTGTCGTCGACGACATGCTGACGATGCGAAAGATCATAGGTCAACAGTTGAAGACTCTGGGAGCCACCTCCATCTCAGAGGCTAATGACGGCACCACCGCCTGGGAACTTCTCGAGAAAGAAGCAGCCGGCAAACCGATTCAGTTCATCATCAGCGACTGGAACATGCCTCAGATGAAAGGTATCGACCTACTGAGAAAATGCCGGGCTCATCCTGTTTACAAAGATGTCGCATTCCTGATGGTTACGGCGGAGGCCGAGGCCAATCAGGTGAAAGATGCCGTGGGTGCCGGGGTGGATAATTACGTCGTGAAACCTTTCACTCCTGCGGCTTTCGAAGAAAAGATGAAGGCTGTTTACAACAAGCGGTTTCCGGCAAAATGAGCTTTTTCGAAATCGTCGAACAGGGCGAGGCCGCCATCATCAAGTGTCCGGAGCATCTCAATGGCGGCGCCGCCACGGAGTTCTTCTCCCTCTCGCAGTCATGGCTTACCGCCGCAACAAAACTCTATGTTCTGGACTTCGAAAAGGTGAGAACTCTTGACCGCGCCATCATGCGTCCCGTCGTTCTCTTTCATCAAAATCTAAAAAAAGAGGGGCGTTTTCTTTTCACGATCAATGTTCATCATGAAGTCGACATCACGATTCGGGCAAACGGATTGGACTCGATCCTGACTCCGAAGCAAAACATTGCGGAAGCCATGGAAAGCGCCGGCATTCCCGCACCCTCCCGCAAACCCGCAATCGACGTCGCCTTCGTGAACCCTTTCATCAATGCGACAAAGATGACGCTCGAAACCCAAGCCAATACGCCTGTCACGATCGGTAAGCCTTTCCTGAAGGATGGTGACAATCTCGAGTTCGACATCGCCGGTGTGATCAGCCTGACGAGCAGTGCGTTCCAGGGGTCGATCGCGCTTTGCTTCCCCGCTGCCGTGTTTCTTGCAATCTACTCGTCCATGCTTGGAGAGAAACATGAGGAAATCACGAAGGAGATCGAGGACGCCGCGGGTGAAATCCTGAATATCATCTTTGGTCAGGCGAAAGCCGAACTGAACGACAAGGAAGGATACGCAATCCAGAAGGCGATCCCCACGATTGTCCGGGGTAAAACCCTGCAGGTACATCACCTCTCGCGAAGCGTGGCGGTGGTTCTTCCGTTTGAAACCGCCGCAGGAAGATTCAACCTCGAGATCAGCACGCAACTGGCCTGATCAGCAGTCGAAAACCTGCTTCAGCTTTTCGCGAGCGTCGTTCTCCAGTTTTCCACCTTGGCGCCACCATGCGGACGGATGAGGGATCCAGCCAACACTTGCCGGTTGTTTAAGGTCTCCGAGCGCCTGGAGAAGGAACCACTCAGCATCTTTTCCAAGAGCATAGATTGGCTTGCCGGCAAGTGCAGGGTGCTCGAGGCGGGCCCGAAGTTCGGTGAGCCTTCCCCTGACCTCCTCCGAATCCTTCATTCGTTTGTATCGACGTACGCCAGCAGCTTTCGAGAAGCCAAGTGTCTTGAGCGGATCCGCTTGTGGAAAGAGGCGTGTCACTGCCGGATCGAGAGGAAACTGAATCGCATTCAGAACGGCGAAACGATGCTTTGCGCAAAAATCCACGAGTGACTTCGAGCAAAGGTCCTGAAGAGGCGCCTGCTCCAGGAGTTCGCCGAGCATTCGCCACCAGCGGCGGCCAGCCGCTCCGCAAAGCGGGCGCCGCTCATTCCTATCCTCGGGCTCAACCTCATGAATATGAGGAGACTCCGCTACGAAAACCCGATCCACAAAAAAATTCCGGACCTCCCCCCGCTGTTGCGGCGAAAGATCCGGAACAAAATAGCGAGGATCCAGATTCGGGATCGAACTCACTTCGCGTCGGACAGGATGCTTCCGTCTGACAGATTCATCAGCGTGCCATCACCGCGAATGTAGAAATTCTGCGTCTGCTGCTCATGCTTCAAAACGCTTTCCACGATCCAGTTCATATCCAGCTGCATGGCAGCCAGCGGATTTTTCAAGGAGCCGGCATTCGTGATGCTCGATACCTTCACGGAAGCATTGAATTTGAAGCCCCAGGAAACCTTCACGCTGGCGGGAACGATCGTTGCGTTCGTGATATAAGCGCCCTTGCCTTTGAACTTGCCACCAGGAACGAAAAGAACACGGAAGGTGAAATCAACAACGGAAGAGCCGAAGCCGTTGATATAGTTGACGCGATAGGCTTTTCCTTTCGGAACCTGCCAATTGCTCAGCGATGTCCAGGCTTCGACGCCAGTAGGAAGAGCATTGGCGTGATCGACGTTGATATTCACCACGGGTTTGTTCTCGACGACGATGTCCCAGATGGATTTCGCAAGGTTCACGATGCCATCAACCGTGGCATTGCCGGTGCCAGCGTTCGGGGCAGGAGTGCTGTTGTCGCCCGGAGCAGGAAACGGAGCTGGCATCGGAGCAGGACCGGTCGGAGGAATCGGAGTTGGAAGCTGAGGGCGGACCATGGCGCCGAAAACGTCGGCCATGTCGTTTTCATCGAGTTCAATTTCTTCCATCTGAACGGATTGGATGGTGAAATAACGTGGGTCAGTGGTCTGCACTTCAGCGCGAACCATTGGAGCCGAGATCAACGTGGCTGCCACGAGAAGAATTTTTCCTGCGACTAATTTCGAATTCATGAATCCCCCTTAAATAAACAAACGCCAAATTGGTCGATTGCTGATGCGGTGTATAAAACAGCCGACCAGCAAAGACAAGTGCCCTGCGGCGTAAGATGCTAATTTATTAGGAGAATGCTAGGCGCGTATTGCCGCTGTGCATTAAGTCGGCGGAACCGTGCATCTAATGAATAGAACCGAATAGATCAACTACTCTTCCAGAAGGGATGCTTCACTCGCCCACACCCAGACCATCTGCATGAGTTCAGAAATCAGCTCATCCGAACCAGGCTGAAGATGGTCTCCCGGCACGACGATGCGCTTGGAGACTGCGGAAGATTCCGCGATCGCACTCCAGAGTGATGACGATGCCTGCTCCGGGACAAAGGAATCCTGTGCCGCTGAAATGACAAGTACGTGCTGCCTGGAATCCAACTCTCTTGCGGTCTTTTCGGGCGATGCAATATCGAGATACCACCAGCTTGCGAAGCCCAGCAAACCAGCGAATGGGCGCGCCACCCAACCCCACTTCGGACGCCAGGCACGCACAAATTGATGTGCGATGGTTTGCGGAACAGCCCCGAATCCATGTACGAGAACAAGCCCTTTAACGTCAGAATTGCCGGCAGAAGCCGCAAGTGCGAACGGCGCGCCTAAGCTTGCTCCGATGATAGTCAACTGCGAAGGGTTCACGAGCGGATGGCCGGCCAGCATTTCGGTAAGCACCTGGATGCCTTCGATGGTGTCATGGACCATTTTTTTTGCCGCTGGCGCGAACCGTAAGCTATCCGGAAAAACGAATTTGCGCGGCGGAGAAAATGGGTAGTCAAAACTGGCAAGCAGAACAGGCCTGTCAGGCTTTACCAGATCCAGGACGCGCCCTGCATTCTGAAAGCCCCCAAAGAGCAAGACAGCCGGGACGCGTTTCCCTTTCGGCACCAGGGGAATCCTCAGCTGAGCTTCAATCGTGCGCTCATCCGAAAGGGAAACGGGAACTCGCTCTTCCCTGAACTCGATGGACCAGGCGGGAGACGAGGAACAAACAATCAGAAGCAGGAAAATCGAAAAACGCTTCATCTTCACGATTTACCCATAAACCTTTTCACAGTGGAAGTTCAGGAAGGCACAAGTTAGAAAAAAGAAATGCTGCCCGGTGGAAATGCCACAGAATGGAAAAAGAAGTCCCCACTTTTCGTGGTCTTCACGACCGTTCTGCTGGACCTGGTCGGCTTTGGAATCGTCATTCCGCTGGTGGCGATTTACGGCAAGCATTACGGCGCAAGCGGCTTTCAACTTGGCCTGCTCGGCGCCATCTACTCACTGATGCAGTTTGTGTTCGCGCCGATCTGGGGCAGCCTGTCTGACCGCTGGGGCCGCCGGCCGATCCTACTTCTGTCGCTTGCCGGTTCCACAATCTCCTACTTTGCGTTCGCGTTGGCCCCGAGCTTTTTCTGGCTGTTTGCATCCAGAGCATTTGCAGGAATGTTTGCGGCCAATATTTCCGCCGCTCAGGCCTATATCGCGGATGTGACCACCCATGAAGACCGAGCGAAAGGAATGGGCCTGCTCGGGGCGGCGTTCGGCATCGGCTTCACGCTTGGCCCCCCGTTGGGCGGAATCGCATCGGCGCACTGGGGGCTGGCGGCTCCCGGGCTCATTGCCGGCGGCATAACAGGGTTAAATCTGCTGGTAGCGTACTTCCGACTTCCGGAATCACTGCCTTTTGAACTGCGCCGAACGAAGACGGTTTTAGCGGATTTCAGCCCGATTCACTGGACAGCGATTCACCAGGCGCTTCGTCATCCGGTACTCTGGTTGCTCCTTCTCATCTATTTTCTAGTCACGTTTGCATTCTCGAACATCGAACAAACATTCTCTCTGCTGTTCCAATCGCGCTTCGAACTTCCGACCAGCGAAGCAGTGCTTCGCACAGGGTTCATCTTCATGACTTCCGGGCTGCTCAGTGCGACAATCCAGGGTGGACTGCTCAGGCGCCTCGTTCCGCGATTCGGAGAATGGACTCTGCTCAAAACAGGAGTCACGCTCAACGTGATCGCGTTTGCGCTTTTGCCTTTTTACCCGTCCTACGGCTGGTACTTTCTCGGGATCATTCCTATGACCGTGGGCGCGGCGCTCGTCAATCCGAGCCTCGCCTCGCTTATATCCAAGAACTCAGCGGGTAACGAACAGGGCCGGATGCTCGGGCTTTCCCAGGGACTGGGAAGTCTGGCACGCGCAATTGGGCCATTTCTGGGGCTACTCGCTTTCGAATGGAACCCTGTGGCGCCGTTTGCGATCGCAGCAGGGGTGTCGGTTGCGATCCTTGCTTTTTACCAGCTCGCGAAAGTTCCTACGGCGCCGCGCACGCGTTCACACGGAACATGAAATCCATGACCGGTGCAGGCTGCCAGGAACCGATATAAACCTGCGCCTCGCCGCCAACATGCGAATCAAAGTTCGATCCCTGCCAGCAAAACTGGACTCCTGCGGTAGGGTGCCAAACCACAATCCAGTATTTTGTGAATGCGTTCAGCTGTGGGGTCGGCGCGAAAACCGCCAGGCATTCCGAGTCAAAGAACCCTTGCGGGGCGAGGCAGCTGCTCAACACCAGCGGGCCGCCCGGCTGCCCGCCGGCATCTGAGTAAATAGCGACATTTACGTTGCTCGGTGCTGAAGGGTAAGGCCACATCTCAATGGCATTGCTCAAGGAAATAGATGAAAGCTTCATTGTATCCTGAGGAACAAAGGACTGAGCTTTCTTGAGCGAATCACATGGAGTCGCCCCACCAGCACTGCTCTGCGACATCACCGATCCAGGCGCCGAGCAAGCCGCATCTAAATAGCTGGCAGAATGAGGATCAACGGCACCCCCTGAGGCAGTATTTCCTGAAATTTCGAGATTCAGACCGAAGCCCGAAATCACTTTCACATAGAGTGACTGACTGGCACTGCCCCCAGTCGGAATGTTCGCGTTGAAAACCTGTGACGAACAATCCGGCCCTTCGTAAAACTCGATATAGAAATTTGGAGAATAAGAGATCGAGATGGACTCATCCTTATTTACTGCGACGGGTACGCCGTCCACCTGCATCTCGAACATAATCGGATTTGGGTTACAGCCGGGAGAGAGCCCCGCTGGGCCAAGCGTCTTGAAACGGGCTACACCAAACGTTTTCGATGCGGAAACACCGGTTGCGTCAGTCACCGTAACGGTCTCTGAAACACCAGCTCCTGGAACAAATTGAGCATAAAGAACGCTGTCGCCGAAAACTCCGGTCGCTGAACTACTGAAGATGTACGGGGGCATGCCTCCGTAGGCTCCAACGTAAGTGTTGCGCCCGGAAACCAGAACTTCGTCCCCATGATTCAGCTTCAATTGAGGCAGTTCAGGCGGAATTTTGAGATGCGCAAATCCGATCGCCACATCAGCGGTGCAGCCTCCATAATCGTCAAATTGCGCGTAGACGTTCAAAACCACCATTCGCCTGCCGTTGATCGTCACGGTATGATCTGCGTACAAGCGGTAAAATGGATTCCAACGAAGATTTCGTGTGTGGCCCGCAAAATCGTAAGACATGAAATGCCCTAACCTGGCGCCCGAATCAGTCAAAAGAACTGACTGAAGGCCTTTTATGGCCCCGCCGCAAGAGCCCGCCAGATCAAACCCTACCTGGAGCTGAAGATCCAGTACTGGATAAACAGCCGGATCCAGATGGGTGACGTCCCATCTGAGCTGAAGTGCGGGAAAATGGTTGCCTTCCACATCGGAAACCAGACCTCCGCCGGCCAGCGCCGAATTGCCACTCGTGAACAGAGGCAACGCTTCTGACGAACCGTCGCCGGCGGATATCGCGGAAATCTCCACCGGAGCCAAAGCCGCAGCACCGGTCAAATCGAAAGGACCGATCACCGCCTCCTCAGAAGGAAGCGCGAGCCCCTTGAACGCCGCCGCGATGGGCACAAAACCTTCGTCGCCAGAGCCCCCTTCACCGCCATCTTCGCAGTTCTGAAAAGCGGGCTGCGCCGTTGCGGGATCATAGGAAGCGACGATCTCAACCGCTGTATCCGTGAAGAGATCGACTCGAGCCTCACCGAGCGCAAACGGGGCACCCGTGTCCTCCGACTCTTCCTCACTGAAAACAGATCCGCACCTTCCCGATGTGCTGGTGAACGCCAGAAGTTGTACGCGGCGGTCGGGTCCAGCAGGAACAGCCACTTCCATGATAGTAATGCCATCGTGGTTTATCGGAAAAAAGCCTGCGAGTTTACCAATGTATTCCCCGGAGCCGCTGCAATGCATTTTCGGTTCAGGCGGAATACCCGGCCCCGTCACGTTCAAGGCAAAACATCTGAACTCTTTCGCTGTCAGAGGAGGAACATCATTCTGATCAACACCAGGATCAGTCAACATGCTCGCTAAATCTCGCGTGGCCAGTGCTACTGTCGGAACATCAGGAGGCAACTCCACCCGGATTACGTGCTGGCCTACCGGCTTGAGCGAGCAACCGCTCATTACGGATCCAGCGGTCGCGATCACGGTCAGAATTGTCGCCCACGTCAGGAGGGAGCTTCCCCGAACGAACGCTTTCATGGTGCGCTCCCCCACTTCACGGTCACGCGGAGATTGCGGCTCACGGGAAAATTGTTTACCGGGCGGTTTTCAAAATTTGAAGTCACGCCAAACGTTCCAGCAAAACCGGTGTCGCCAAAAGATGAGGGCCCCGTCACCGGCGCGCTCACTACATTGCTCAGGGCCCCGCGAGTTGCCTCGCCGGCCCCAATGTCCACGACTGACGAATCGATCGTCACGGCTTTCTGAAAGGTGTTATCCAGAACAAGGCTCTCACGGCTCACGGCAGCCAGTTGCTGCACATCCAGCTTGACGACTTTGGCCGGAGCCGCGTCGCCTTCTTTCGCGACAAGCTGAGTTCCCGCCATGAGACTGATTACTTTCTGGTCCGATGCCGGATTTCGGCCTAAAACTTTAAGATCCTCTTTCCGCACATCAACCTGGCCCTTGAGCACGGTGATTTCGGTTTTCCCAGTCGCCGCCTGGCCTGCGGGGGCGGCCTGCGCTGACAGCGGTTTTCCTGTATTCAGGAGCGCATTTCTTATCTGCGCCATGTCGCGCACTTCGGATTTCACGACGAATTCGGTGCCCCGTACACCCATCGTGGCTGCCGGCGTCCGCACCCGAAAACGACCCTTGCCTTCAATTTTCTGAGTAATGGCCGCCCGTAACGTGCCGTAGATCATGCTGACGTCCGCTTGGCGGTCCGCGCCGCCGTTTTTCGCGAAATGGTCCACTTTAAAAAGAGCTGAAGGGCCGAGGTCTAGGACACTCTTGTCCTTCATCAGAATTTTCACGTTGCCATTGCTGGGCGTATTCACCACATCACCCGAGCGAATCGGGTCCCCGGGCCGTGCAGGCTTCAACCCTGCCGCCGGCGCACGACCATCGGGGCGCACAAACACACTCCCATTGACGCTCACCACTTCACCCGCCACTTCGGCGGCAAGGGTGGATCCGGGGCTCAATAAACACAAAAGCAAAATACCGCTGAGCGGCACAACACCAACGTACGACATCCAATTCTCATGATAAACTGAGCCACATGACGTTCACAAAATGTGTCATTCAAGACACAAGGCAAGACACAAGACCTGCCAAGCGGCTCATTGCGGCTTTTCTGATTTTCGTTGGCGTTCTCCAGCAAGTTCCGAGCGCACGCGCAGTGGAAGCGCATCCGGGAAGTGCCGCTGAATCCCTTTATTCAGAGGCCGTGCTGGCCTACAACCGCAAGCAATCCCAGGAGGCTGTCAAGATCCTGGATGGCCTGCTCAAAACGGTTCCAGATCACCTGGGGGCACTTGAGCTCATGGCCCTCACATTGAAAGAGGCGGGCAACGATCTGAAAGCTCTTGAGGTTTATGAACGCTTGCTGCTGCTGAAGCCCGATCAGGCGGGACCCTATCATTTCGAACTCGGGGTCATCAGACATCGTCAGAAGAAAACAGCGCAAGCCGCTGAGCATTTCCAAAAAGCGCTGGCACTTGAATTCAATGCGGACGCAAGCCACCTCTTCCTGGGGCTTATCCGGTTTGAAGCGGGAAACCTTAATGCCGCTGAAAAGCATTTTTCAGAAGTTCGAAAGAGCGGAAGCAAGGAACTCAAGATGGTCGGCCACTACTACGGCGGCATGATCCAGTTCAAGAACGGCCAAGGGGCAACCGGCACTGCTGAAATCGGCGAAGCCCGCGCACTGGCTCGCGAACTTCCGGACAGCAAGATGGCCTCCGACATAGCCGCGTCCTCCGACAAAATCCTAGCCCCATTCAATGTGCCCCAATGGTTCTCAAGTTTGAATTTCCTTGGCCAGTATGACTCAAACATTTCGCTGATTCCCTCCGGGACCGCCTCCGCGCAGGTATCGCGGATGGCGACCCCGAACGTCATTCTGAGCGGAGGGGGTGGCAGGATGAGCTCCCCAGTCGGCTCTGTTCAATGGGTGGGAAGCTATCGTTTCAACTTCAACAAAACATTAAATGCGGAGGCAAAGTCTTACGATTTCTTCTCGCAAACTCCCGCGCTGTATTTCACCTACAAGCCCCTGGGACGCACATCATTGGGCATGAAAATCGAAGGGAATGTCGCTTTTCAGAACAGATCCGAGAATCCGTCTGATCCGGACATGCCCTATCAGTTCCGTCCCTATAGCATGGGTGCGGACATTGGCCCCTTCCTGAGACACGGACTCAGCGATAACTGGCAGCTTCAGTTCGAAATCGGCGGAAGAACCCAGAAGAATTTTTCGGACACAAATCTTTCCGGAAAAGCACTGACAGCTCGGCTGTCCGCGAAGGGTTCAACCAGGTCGCCCCTGCTGAATCCGGGATTCACCGCGAGCTTTGAGAAAAATCAGGCAACTGGAAACGAAGAGAAGTATCAGTCCATGGGCGCAGGGGTTTCAAACCAGCTGCGTTTTGCGGCAGGTGATACCTTAAGCGCGTCAGCCGATCTTCTGCTTTCCAATTATCCGGAGTCCTCGATGCTGAGGTCCGATACGAACCTGGTCGGGCGCTTGAGCTACATTCATCGGTTCAACGCGAAGTGGTCGCTGCTCGGTGATCTTACATATGTGAAAAACACCTCGACCGACGCGGAACTCAACTCTTATGACCGAATGACCGCAGGCGTGGGCATCGGGTGGACGCTTTAAAGAGCTGTATCTTCCACGCCGTCCGCCAAAGTGAACACTTTGGCTTGCTCCTGAAGCAGCCCGGTCGCATAGTAAAATCGCCTCGTGATACCGCTTTGCTCAAGCGAAAGCTCATATTTTCTTCCCGGGATCAGAGGTGCGAAACGCCAGGCACTTTTCACCGGGATCGCCACATAAACCCCGCTTGGTGATGTCAGTGCCATATTTTCCGCGACGTCACGCACACGAATATGTGCGAGCCCAAAACCCGAAATATCGTCCGGCCAGGTCACGGTGAGAGCCACAAACGGGGTCCCTTCAATGTCGACCGTTTTTTCTGAAACAACCTGCTCAATTCGAAATCCAGTGCCATGGGCAAAGGCGCTGAGCCCGACCGCAAGAGACTGATCGACATTGATCAACGAACTGACGCCGAAAACAGGATAAACAGACTCACCCTCGCACGCCGCCTCTGAGGCCATGATATCGCTGCCTCGAAACAGCCCGGACAGGATGAATCTGCGTTCAGGTCCCTTCGGAACCAGAAAACGAGTACCAATTCCTTGAAACGCCTGCCCTGAATCCGCCCTGGCAAATGCGCTCAGGTTCACTTTCGGTGGAAGATCCCCTCCGATTCGATGATGAAGTGGCGGATTGATGCCCGGTCCAAAAACGCTCACCACCAGCTTTTCCATACCACAGTAAATATCATCAGACTGCGGCAGCACCGGCTCACTCATAACTGCCATGAGATTGTACGAAACAGCGCCGTTTCCGAATTCGAGACGAACCGGCACATAGCCCTCCGGGACCTCGCGTCCACACGAGCTCGCAAGAACAGCCACAATCAAGACCCACCCGAATCGGAAACCATGCGATAGAGTCATTTGCGTATGATCTCCCCTTTAATAATGATTTCAGCGACCGAGTCGGCGACAGGATCAAGCGGAAGCAACGAACCTGGCATCACCGGAAGCGGTCTGACAGGAGTCGGAGCAACGCTGATGGGCTTGCCCGCAAAATTCCTGACATCGCCTCCGGTTGTTATGGCTTTCGGAGGAGGAGCAACCTCACGGACCAGCTCTCGAACCTTCTTTTTCGGGAGCCGTACCACCGGGGCAGCGGCAGGAGCACGTCCTGAGTCTGTGCGGTTGATCGTCTCAATGCTCTCGCCCCCGCGTAAAACGACGGGTGCCTGTTCCCGCAGTGTGACATGAGCCAATCCTTCCACCGTCATAAACCTCTGAGGAAGGTCCGGATCTGCCGGATTGTCCACGTAAACGTGTGTGCCGCGAACGCCCATGACAGCGCCCCGGGCTCGAATCCCGAAACTCCTCTTCTTGTTCGGCTCACTTCGCACCAGAGCGCGTGTTCTGCCGTATTTCAAATCCAGCAGCGTTTCGTCGCGTCCGTTCTCAACCAGTCGCTGGGTGATCTTGATATTACTTTCCGCATCCAGGTGGACCACGTGCTCCTGCCCGAGGAGAATCGTGCATTTTCCGAGCTGCGTCTGGATCACATCGCCCACCGATACCGGTGAACCCTCTACCACCGGCTTGCCGTCCAAGGTCACTTCGCCACGGATAAACGCCATCCGTCCCACGGGTTCGGCGACTTCGACCGCGAGTGCGGGGCGGCCTGAAATCGAAACCGCAACGAAGGTCGTAAATGCCGCTAAAACGATGCTAGAAGAGTTCATAATTCACCATCAGCATAAGTGAGTGTTTGGCATACGTCGCCAGTTCCACGTTCGAGAGATTCCGCCGGAAGGAGTAATCCATGGTTGCGGAAAACGAGCTTCCGAAAGAACGCGCCAACGCCAAACCGAACTTGATTCCGCGGTCACGGCGGCCGGTCGCAGAACGCGAATAAGACGCAGCCTGAGGCTCCGCCAGAGCCCTCAGCCGCCATTCAGCCCCGACGGGCCTGGAGACTGAAACTGGAATTGCCAAAGAATAGCTGCGGTAATTATCGCCCCTTGAAAACAGCGTCTCGACTCGGAGCCCCCCCGAGATCCTGGAGGAGCCGAATTGCCGCGAATGAGTGAGCGAAGGCGCGAGCCCGAGTCCGGAGCGATCATCCTCCGGGTCGTCCCCCTCTTCCACGCGAAACTTATAGTAAGTGAATGGAATCGCAAACTCGGTTTCCGCGCGAAGTGAATGCCGGAGCTTGCCACGCCACTGAAGCGCTTCGCTCCAATTGAAAAACTGAAAACCATTCGTGTTCATGAAGCTGAGATCAAGCTGGGTACCCACTGACCCGTCGAAGACAGCGAGTTCATCATTGTCCGCGCCCCAATCGAGCGCAATCGCCGAGAGGAGGTTGTTGAATTTACGTGACTCGGATGCCTGATAATAGGTGAAGCCGGTCGAAATCGCGGCTTCCAGGGGCTGCGACGCAAAGGCACGTGAATGGCGCGCCTGGAGAATCGTCGAAACAGCCGGGCTCGCGGTGCCGGTAGCGGTTCCACCGGAAACGACGGAATCGGAAAAAAGAAGCACATTTGAGTCGTAGCCACTGAAAACGGTGGCGCTTCCGCTCCAGCTCTTTGCCTCCAGGCTCAAAACCGGCAATGCTGCGCCGGATTTCAACTCAGCCATGGCAAGCTTCGCTCCCGCTCCGGAGAGTTCGTGAACCGCTGATTGCGCGAGCAGATCTCGCGCCTGGGTTTCTCTTCCGGCGCGGTTCGCGGCATCAGCATAGTTGTAAAGGTAAATGCCACGCTCAGGATCGCTCGTGGATCCCCTCTCGATCGCGTTATGAAAGGCTTTCATCGCGTAGGATGGCTGATCCGCCTCGAGATAAATCAGCCCCAGAAGATTCCATGCACCGACATCAGCGGGATCGGATTCGAGATGTTGACGAAGCACCGCCCACCCTGGCCGGAGATTTTTCTGCTGCAGGTGAAAATTTGCGAATGTCCTCGCAATCTCGCGATTCGTCTCATCAGCAGCTCTCGCAGGGCCCGCAAAACCCATGCAGAAACCCGCCAACACCAGGAAAACCGCCCGCACGTCATCCTCTTTTTTTGATCTCACGATATTTAAATTCTACTGCGGACAGCGAAGTTTTGCGCAATTTTGAAGCATCCAATCGAACCCATTTATTCGATACTGCTGCGCAAATTTTATTAGACGAAAGCAGTCAGCCTTAAACCTGACCTTTCCAATCAAATATAAGTCCCCGATCTCACAAAAGAATTTCTCAAGTCGGCAAATTCTGCACCGATAGGTCCATTGTGAGTTCGGCAGGGATTGCAGGGCTCACGGTATCAGCCAACAAATAAATTCATGGAGGAGGTCACGATGACAAAACTAGGAGGATAGTATGGGTTTACGTATCGCTACCAATATTCAGGCACTTGCGGCTCAGAGACATTTGAGCAATAACTCGGCACTTCAAGGCCAAGCCCTTGAAAAGCTCTCATCCGGATCCCGCATCAATAAAGCAGGCGACGATGCAGCGGGTCTCGCGATCAGCGAAAAATTAAAAGCAAATATTCGGAGTATGAAACAGGCCACTCGCAATGCGAATGATGGCATCAGCCTGGTTCAGACTGCTGAAGGCGCAATGAACGAAGTCGGAAACATTCTGATTCGTCTGCGTGAACTTTCGATTCAGGCGGCCTCGGACACGATCGGCAATACCGAACGCGGTTTCGTCGACAA
>Ga0154382_119_pt1 | contig 28045 bp, 26 predicted proteins | sample RifGroB1_FD_105626 | JGI IMG/M metagenome (GOLD analysis project Ga0154382, IMG submission 105626) | Bdellovibrionales bacterium GWB1_55_8 | reverse complement strand
TTCCGTCCTTCGCCATGCTATTAGGATTTTTTCATGATGCTCACGTTTGCGCCAGGTCCGAAGGACCATTGGCGTAAACCGTGTAGCAGGCCTTTGGGGGCCCCTCTGGGGTTTTGCCGAGCCGAGGCCGCTTAGCGGCCGGAGCGGCAAAATCAAAATGATCCGGCTGGCTCCCTTTCGGGAGCCAGCGGTTATAGGTGGGATGATTGTCAGATAAAACCGAGAGACAAATTTCTTGATGACCCCTGGCGCCCCCAACCTACGTCCCGCCGTACTTATTGCATCAGGTGTCTTGCGATCCATAATGCAGCCGCTGTGCCAGCGAGCAGGTGTAAGACTTTTTTTTCATAACCCATGATGCCGCCGAAGATTTTCAGATCGCCTTAGGTCCCCCGCGTTTTGAAATAGCTGAATTTGAAGACCATTCTCCGGAAAGGAATACATACCCGAGCGTCAAGCATCCGATGAGGGTGAATCCGCCCAAATGCGAAGCACGCCTCTTCACGCCCTTTCATGCCCCTTCATGCAATGATCTCATTGCATTTCGCCAAAACGAAATAAACCACTCTGCAGGCCTGCAATTTTTCTAGGAAACCGGTGTCATTACGCGTCGCACTGTTCACTTTAGGGCGCATTCGCTCCTGTTTCATGAGATTCTCGGAATGAGCCAAAGCCATGTGGTCAAGATTCCGCAAAAAGAAAGAAGAACGAGTTTATCTGGCACGTGCGCCCAGAGTGCACCTCAACTCGCTCATTCATACAGAATTTACCCGACGAACCCCTGAACCCGCAAAACAGATGGAACTTTCGAATATTTCGTTAACCGGGCTCGCTCTGACGGCCGACTCGAAGGCCGATCGGGTTCGGGTCGGAAATTTTATTTTTGGCGACCTTGTTCTCGGCGGCGCTCCCGCCATTTCGGTCAAACTGGAAGTCATGCGATCCATGGGATCCATGCTCGGATGCCGTTTCAATGAGCCTACCAGTGAGCTACGGTCCAGAATTCTGAAATATTTCGAAGTAGAGATCGCATCAGGAGAATTTCTGCCTGTACCTGCCGGCAGACTGGCACAGGAGAAGGATGGCCAGCCGGCTTGGTTCACCGGAGAGAACAATTGCGAACTCTATCTCGTCACATCCGGAACCAAAGTTGTCAGATTTCATCTTGGTCTGTTTGCAAATTACGTCGAAGGCGGAGAAGACCTGCCGTTGCGCTTTGGAAAAATCGTAGAAGATCCAATTCCTGAAAAACCCGGGCACAAAGGCTCATCCCTGATTCGTCCAGATGAAAACTGGGGCAAGGAGCAGCTTGTCATGGCCCTGCGACTGGTGCGCCAGGCGGCTCAACTGAACCCCGAACATCGCAAACGATTGGAAGAACTGCTCAATGCTTCTGAATGAGCGCAGCCCAAAATCCATCACCGTGAGGGGCTAAATGAGGAGCCAGAGCCCAGGTCTCCAGAACGGTTCCCTTCAGATCCGCTCTGGCTATAACCCTGGGGCCTTCGTCTTCAAATATTGAGCAAACCGAAAAAGCCAGATATCCGCCCGGTCGAACTCTTTCCCACCCCTGCATGATCAGTGATGACTGCACCGCTGCCAGCCCGGCGAGTTCCTTCTCAGATCGAAGCCACCGCACGTCCGGATGTCGCCTGATGATTCCGCTGCCGGAGCACGGAGAATCCACCCAGACCAGATCAAAAAGCCCCGGATCCTCTTGCCCCCCCGCTGCAAGCACTCCGGGCGAAAGGATCTGAATTCCTGCAGCGGCTCTCTGCACCGTCTGTCGCAGGAGTGTGATCCGCTCTTCGTCTCGATCGGTGGCCACGGTGTCCATCCCGCTCCACTGAAGTCCCACGGCTTTTCCACCTGGCGCCGAACAGAGATCCAAGGCTCGAACGCGATCACCTTTTTTTGAAAAGTGACGCAAAACCTTTCCGGAAATCTCATTCACAAGAAATTGACTCGAAAGATCCTGAACGATGAACTCTCCCGTCGCAAAGCCTTCTTTATCCTGAATCGCGCCACGCTCGATCACTTCCCAGGCCCCGGCAAGAGGACCTTGTGAAACCCAGGCCCCCGGGTGCCATTCAGCGCTGCGCGCGCGAATCCAGAGTTTCGGCCGCTCAAGACAGCTTTTCGCGAACTCCGAAGCCCATTCGACCCCTTTTTGCGCTTTAATCTTCTGCCAGTACCACTCCGGCAAGCTCGCCCAATTCGCTTGTTCCTGAACCGAGCCCGAAGCCGGAAAGGGAAGCGCGCGCCATTGATCCGCCTGCTCAGAGATTTTCCGGAGAATCGCATTTGCGAAACGAGCTGGAGCCTCGCCTTCACGACGTTTGATTTCTGAAACTGTTTCGGAAACAACAGCACCGGGCTGAGTTCGCTCCTGCGCTATGAGCTGATAACTCGCAACGAGCAGCATCTTGCGCAACCAGCCTGAGGGTTTCTTCTTCAACGCATTCGCGTCGATGGCCCAATCCAGCCGCCCCTTCCAACGCAGAGTCCCTGAACAGACATCCTGCAGCCAGCCACGAGACTCCGAAGGAATCTCACCCGAAGCGGCGGCGATTGCCTGATCGAGAGGCTCTCGCCCGCTGAGTACGGCGGTGATTAATCGCACCGCGAGAGTTCGTGGGTACATTTAACGCGAGCCACTCCAAAGCCAATACACGCCCGGAGATAAGACAGCCGGATGCGCGGGGTTACCCGTCAATTCCATGATCAGCGTTTGGATCAATCCTTTTCTAGATTGAGAGGATTCTCCTTCACCCATACTGTCGTCCAGGAGCAGTTGCAAAAGTCGCGGGCGTTTCCGCTCTGCGTACGAAACGCGGGGCTTGCCCTTGATGCCGCCGAGCGCCCCCGCTTCCGCGATCGCGTCATCCAATGTTCCTAGCTGGTCCACAAGTTTCGCCGCCTTGGCCTGGCTGCCGGAAAAAATGCGTCCATCGGCCAACTTGGTGACCTGATCAAGGGAGATCTTCCGTCCGGAAGAAACCGCCGCTTTGAACTGATCGAGAACATCGTTGATCATATCCTGAAGCAGCTGCCGGTCTTCGGCGTCCATTTCGCGATATTCCGATCCAAGATCTTTGAATTTTCCGGTTTTGATGGTGAAACGCCGAACCTTCGCCCATTCATAGAGACGCTCAAGATTCGCGAACTCCATGATCACACCGATTGATCCGGTGATGGTCCCCGGATTCGCAAACACTTTTTTCGCACCGCACGCGATGTAGTAAGCACCACTCGCCGCAACCGACCCCATGGAGGCCACGACCGGCTTGTTCAGCTTTTTCACGGCCTCGTAGATCTCCTGTGAAGGGGCAACCGCGCCCCCCGGAGAATTGAGCCTGATCACGATTGCTTTCACATCGCTATCGCTCTCGAGCTCCTCAATTTCCTCAAGCGCTTTCTTGGAATCAAGAATGACGCCCTCGATCTCAATAACGCCGACCGATCCCGAACTGAAGAGAGCCGATGTACCGACCCCTTTACCAGGGGAGCGATAAAGGAACAGAGCTCCGGAGACGATCATGAAAATCACAAAAAACGATGCCGATAACAGAAGAACGAGAGCAAGAGGGCTCAGTCGCTTCTTCTTTCGGGTGACGCCCGCGCGCCCTCCTGGAGGAGAAGGCGAAACAGCCGGCTGGTCGAGTCTATTATTCGTTATCTGAGTCGAATTTTCCGGAGGAGTTGACGTAGGATCCATGGGGCCGATCATACATCGAACAGCTGGTATCGATAAAAAAAAATGCCGTGCCCGGAGCCCGAGCACGGCATTCAATTCGTTGGCTTATGACACCAGATTGCGCCGCGATCCGGCCAAAAGGGCTGTCACAAGCAGGCTTTCACTTGCCTATTATTCTTCTTTCTTGGTCAAAGCGGCCTTCAGCTTGTCGCCAAACAGATCGCCCATGGAGGCCTTCTTCGACGCGTCGCCGACGTATTTCTCGTAGTTGGCGCGCTCTTCGCTGCGGCCCAACTGCTTGATGGAGAGTCCGATGCGGCGCTCTTTAGGTTCGATCGAGAGGATTTCCGCACGAACCTTGTCATCGACCTTGAGTGCGTCAGAGGGCTTCTCGATCCGGTGATCAGCGATTTCGCTGACATAGATCAGGCCTTCAACGCCTTCTTCGATCTCAACGAAGGCACCGAAATCGGTAAGCTTCGTCACGATGCCATCAACAGCCTGGCCCTGGCGATAACGGGATTTGATATTTTCCCATGGATCCCGTTCCAGCTGCTTGACACCAAGCGAGAACTTCTCGTTGGCCTTGTCAATGCCGAGCACCACGGCGCGGATCTTATTGCCCTTCTGGTACTTCTCAGAAGGGTGACCGAACTTCTTGGTCCACGCGAGGTCGCTGACATGCACCAGACCGTCAATGCCCATGCCGATGTCAACAAAGAGACCGAAATCGGTAACCGACTTGACTTCGCCTTCTTCAACAATGGTTCCGATCGGGAACTTGACTTCAAGTTCGTCCCACGGATTCTGCTGAAGCTGTTTCAGGCCGAGGCTGATGCGCTTGTTCTTCGCATCGACTTCGAGGACCTTGCATTCCACTTCATCGCCGACGTTGATCAGCTTGGACGGGTGCTTCACGCGCTCGGTCCAGGACATTTCGGAAACGTGGATCAGGCCTTCAATGCCGTCTTCCAGCTCAACGAATGCACCGTAGTCCTTCACGCTGACCACTTTGCCCTTCACCTTCACGCCGATCGGGAACTTGTATTCAGCTTCGTCCCACGGATTCGGGGAGACCTGTTTCAGGCCGAGCGAAACGCGTTCCTTTTCGCGGTCGTATTTCAGGATCTTGACCTTCACTTCATCGCCCACCGCGAACAGTTCGCTCGGGTGCTTGATGCGGCCCCAGGACATGTCGGTGATATGGAGCAGTCCGTCCATGCCGCCGAGGTCGATGAACGCGCCGTATTCCGTGATGTTCTTCACGGTACCGGCGACGATCATGCCTTCCTGGAGGGTCGAGAGGGTTTCCGCACGCTGGAGCTCGCGCTCCTGGGCGACCACCGCACGACGCGAAAGAACGATGTTCCCGCGCTTCTTGTTGAACTTGATGATCTTGAACTTGAGCTTCTTGCCAAGGAACTTGTCGAGGTTCTTGACCGGCTTCGTGTCGATCTGGCTTCCGGGAAGGAAGGCCTTCACGCCGATGTCGACCGAGAGACCGCCCTTGACCTTCGCAATGACGGTACCTTCGACCAGCTGGTCCTTTTCACAGGCCTGCGAGATTTCGTCCCAGGCGCGGATGATCTCGGCTTTGTCCTTGGAAAGGAGCATGAAGCCGTTTTCGAGTTCCATGCGCTCGAGGTACACGCTGACAACGTCGCCGACCGCGACGTGCGCAACACCGTGCGCGTCTTTGAATTCCTGCAAGGGCACGAGGCCTTCGCATTTGTAACCGATATCGATGGTCGCGAAATCAGGGCTCACGCCAACGACTGTTCCGTCGATGACTTCGCCTTCCTTCACTTCCTGCTGTTTCTGCGACGCTTCAAAAAGTTCGGCAAAGTTTTCATCTGCCGTGTCTTGTTCTATCGTTTCTTCTACATCAGACGAGAACGATGCGAATTCGTCCATCCAGTTCTGATTTGAGGGGATAGCACCCTTCTTCTTCGATTCGGTTTCAGTTGTTTGTTTAACTACCATATTTCAAGCAGACCTTTCTTCTATCACCCGCCGGAGGGCACCCAATGCCGCAACGCAGCAAAGAACGAGCGCTCGCACACAGGCAAGTGAACGTGAGCAGTTACATATAAAGAGCCAACTCCTCTTTGTCAAAGTGAAACCGGCATCCTGATTGCACGGATGCGGAGCCTGAATTGAGGATTATCTATGAAACCGAATGCCAGACGCCTTTCCAGCCTTCCGCCCAAAAAACGTGTGCAAAACGCACCCAACCGCGCAAAACCGCACGAAGCACATGCTCGGCGGCCCAGCACCGCAGCAACTACCCCGCCCCTCCCAAGAAAGGGCGTGCCGGATATCGAGATTTATCAGAAGGAAGACTGTCCCTACAGCCATGCAGTCCGCGCCAAATTGACCGAGCTTGGACTGGACTTTGTGGCCCACACCGTTCCTGATGATCAACCCTTCAAGCACGAGCGCCTGGTACAGGCGGGGGGCAAGGACCAGATCCCCTTTCTGATCGACCGCCGGTCAGGCGTGCAGCTTTATAATTCGGGCTCCATCGTCAGCTACCTGGAGCACGAATACGGCACGGCAACCCCTAACCCGATCATTCAGCTTGCTAGAAACATCGATACCCGTGTCCGATCGCGAGCGGATCGCGTCGCCTGGAGGGTCCGCATGCCGATCGAGCGCATCGCTCAGGTCCGTGATCAGCTGAAATCTCCCGCCAAACGCCAGGAACTGCGCGGTGTGGTGCGAGATTCGGTTGAAACGCTCCGCGGCACTTACCGCGCCATTCGAAAAGCGATCAATGGGTCCCGCGCCGCCTGAGAGCACGATCGTAAATCTCGAGAGTACGCCTCACCCTCATCAGTCGGTCGTAGTTTTCGAGCACATGTCGTCGGGCTTTAAGCCCCATGTTGATACGTTCCCCGTGATGCTCGAGTAAAAACCGCAGACGCGCTTGCAGATCAAAGGCGTCATCCGGACGCATTGCGAGGCCGAACTCCTCGTTTCCGATGATCTCGCGGGCACTGCCTCCGGACGAAATGATGATCGGGCGTTCCATGGCCATAGCTTCAATGGCGACCAGCCCGAAAGTTTCCTGGCGAGATGGCATGACAAAGATATCCAGCGCACTCATGACCTCGGGAACATTCTCCTGGAATCCGGCAAAAACGACATGATCCTCCAAACGAAATTGCGTCACCATCTGCTTCAGTGTTTCCAGATAGGTGGAGGGTGCCCCTAACGTCTCCTCGCCGACGATAACGAATTTCATTTTCTGATCACTGACTCTTTTCAACAATCCAGCTGCGGCCTTAATGAACGTTCCCTGCCCTTTAGCGGGATCTATTCGCCCGACGACGCCGATCACGATGGTATCAGGGTCCGCTCCCCAGCGCGCCCGTTGGTGCATCCGGTTAAACTTAGACGGATCGAAGCGTTCGAAATCCAGGCCAAGGTTCACAACTTTCACCCGCCGCTCCAGAATGGGATGCGTGCGGAGGACATTTTCGCGCAAGGTGTTGCTCATCACGAGCATCGCATCGAGGCGCCCATAAATTGTGCCATGAAAAATATTGCGTTTATCATGGCCGCACATCATGTGGCGCGTTGCCAGAGCTGCCACCGAAGGCCGCTTCCAGAGCCACGGAATCAATGACCCGAGAACCGAGGTCTGATGGGTATGAATTAGATTAACGCCCTGCTCGATCACCTTGTCGAGCTCGGCCTTGAGTTTCAGATCGAAATAATTCCGAGGCCGAAAGGAAACCGGCAACACACTGACTTCCTTGCGGCTCGCGAGCTTCTCGTGAATCGGACTGCCCTCAAGACAGAGAACTCGAACATTAAGCCCCAACCGCCCCGCATCCATTGCATCTTCCGCCGCGACCTGCTCAAGACCACCCCATGAGTTCGACAGACATACGACCAAGGCGTTCATGCGATCGCGCAGCAACTCGACCAAAACATTGGACTCCGGCGGTTTCCTAGATGCGAAGTCCACGCTTGATCTCCTCCCAAACAGTTTCAGGCTGAATGAGCCGGAGGCACTCAATTGCCCCCTGCTCCCGATCACAGGTATTTCTCTCGCAAGGCCAGCAGTCCACCGGATTCAAAGTAAGTTTGGTTTTTCCGGGACCAATCGGCGCGGTACGATTCGGGTTTCCCGCACCCCAGACCACATGCACGGGACTTCCGCAGAGTGATGCGACGTGAGCCAACCCAGAATCATTGCTGACGGTAAATCGGGCGTTCCGGAATATCTGAGCAAACGCACTCACGGCGGATCCTTTTCCAGCCTGATCAATCACCTTTTCCGGATGACTCACCTTAGACTTGATCTGCTCCGCCAGAGTTGATTCTGCAGCACCGCCCACGATCAAGACGGGCCAGCCGCGCTCATGGATAATCCGGTCCGCGAGATCCGCGAATCCTTCCACTGACCATCGCCGCGACTCCGCAACTGAACCCGGAGCCAGACACCAATAATCCCCCATCGGTGGAACGAGAGGGATGGCGTCAGGCCAAGACGTTAAAGGGTCAAAAGTAGTCACTCCCGGAACCCCGGGATCAAGGTCATTTTCGGGCGGAATTCCCCAAAAAAGGTCGGCCGGCACGCCTGGCTTCGCGACCTCCGGAAGAAGGTTCATGTAAGCCTGCGCACGGTGCATGACCTCACTTGAGCATGCGCCCGACACCCTGTCGGTCAGGAGCAACGCCCGTCCGTCTCCGGGGTACCCGCGACGGACCTTGCAGCCGGAGCGAAAAAGCAACCATGCAGCGGAAAGGGAGTTCGGAAGCGAGATACCAAGATCCCATGGGCCCGAAGAACGAAGCTCCGCGGCTGCTTTCTCGGTGGCCTCAAGCCTTGCACGCAAATTCCGGGTCTTGGGGACATCAATGACCGTCACCTCGTTCACAAGATCCGAATACTGAATAGAGGCGACCCAAGGAACACAAACCGTACGAATTCTAGCGGTCGGGAAAGCCCTCCGTAGAAAATAATAAAATGGGTAAGCGATCACCTGATCCCCGATCCAATTCGGCGCACGGATCAGAACATTTCGAGGATTGTTTTTCGAGCGGTAGATCATATTATTGTCTACTTACCCAGAGTTCATCACTGAGCAGCTTCTCCGCCACCCGGTGTTTGGCCTCGGTCCACGTTTTTCAGCGTTGCCACCACAGTACCGATCTTCACCTTCGCTTCAAGCTTGACGACAAATCTTCGCTCATCATCCGTAAGCCAGAGAAAACTGTCGCCCTTCTTCTGAAGAACACCCTGAAGTTTCGTTTCAGGCTTAAGCACAATCGTATTCACACGGCCCATCGGCGTATCGAGCACTTCGCGGCGCATCACCGTTACAACGGCTTCCCACGACTTGCCTTCGGACACAACCGGGAACGTGACCACAGCACCGGTCGGAAGGGGAACCGTGCGGAGGTAATAAAGCGAAGAGAGCATGTCTTGCGAAAAGGACTCTATCGGAAAGAACTCTTTCTTTTCCGAGTATCCCTTTTCTCTCCGGTTCCAGCGGTTCCAATAGAACGTCTGCCGCTTTTCCGAATCATAGAGCTCCAGGGAATCCCGAGCTTGCTTGGTCTCGTCAAGGACCAGATGAAAACGATGAGAAAACAGGCCGTCGTAATCGATGTAGGTCTCAACCGTATCGTTCAACCGGTAAAACATGCTGAACAGGCTCGAGCTGATAGCCGTGCCACGAACATGGTACACCCTCCGTTCCGCCATGGTCTTGAAGGGCAGAACCTCGAGCGTGAAATCGCCGGCAGCGACCCCAAAATAGGTGATTTCAAATACATGTTTTTCCGCAAGCCAGATCGGATCGATCTTGGGCCTTCGATTCGGGTACTCAAATACCGCAGGGACCGCTTCATCGGCAGGGCCACCGGTCTTTGCCTTTGCGCCGACCTGCGATGCTTTAAGTGCCTTGTTCTTGGACTGGGCTTGCAACTTGGCGACAGTCGCCTTCGCGCTCACAGGCGAAGCCGACACGACCTTGGATTGCTGCTGCGCATTAACGGAGGAATCCCTGATCTCAAATTTTTGCTGAAGCTCAACAGGGAGCTCCTTCGGGAGCTCCGCTGAAATATCAATCTTGCCAACAGACTTACCCGCGCAACCCGTAACTGCCAGCAAAGCCAGCGTGGACGCGACCGATTGACGGATTTGGGATTTCATCAAAATGGAAAACACGTTGAACAGTTTAGGAGATCGATTCAGGAAAGTCGAGTAACCTACCGTCTCGATCGTCCCTTCAGCCACTCGTCTGCTTTAAGCGGCGTCAGATCCCCCTTGAAGCGACGATGAATCCATAGCCACTGCTCAGGGTGAGCTTTGATATCCTCCTCGAGGACAGAAGCATAAAGAGCCGTATTGGCCGCCAGCTCGAAATTCGCAAGTTCAGAGCCGGAGTACCTCGGATCACTCCGCCATTCCAGGGCTGGACGAATTTCGACCACGAAACGCCCGTCCGGCGTTCGGTAATTAACTACAGGAAGCACCGGAGCCCCCGTTCGCCGTGATAACGCAGCAACCACATTCGGAGTGCCGACAGGCGTTCCGAATACCGGAACCCGAACGCCCACCGGCGGCCCCGAGTATTGATCCAACACAAACCCGATGGTCCCTTTCCTATCCAGATGCCCGAGGACATCTTTCAGCGTCTGAGGCTCATAGGTGGCGCTGACACCGCATGCCCGCCTGCCACGCTCAATTCTCCGATGAAGCCATTCGGGTTTAAGATGTTTGGTGACGATCAGCAGATCCATCTTTGCATGCAGGGCGCCCGCAGCCACCATGATTTCCCAATTGCCGAGATGACTGGAGAGCAGGATTATGCCAGTTCCCTCGTCGTGCGCTTTTTGCCAATGCTCCACTCCCCTCACCTCGACTTGCCTCTCGACAAATCGTCGCATCGGACCAAAGAGCATCAGAATTTCAAATCCAAGCTGGGCGAGATGCTGATACGAGCGACTTTCAATCTGAGCGCGTAAAACCGCAGCATCTTCACCGGGAAACGCACGTTCAAGGTTAGCGCGGACAACGTCGCGTCGAAGCCCGCCGATATACATCAATGCGGCGACCACGCCGGCAACGAGGCGGCGAACCGTGTAAGGCAGGCCATAATAAAGCCAAGCCAGCGAGGAAAGAAAAAGAACCGCTACTCGCTGCCCCATAAAGCCCTCACCCAGGATTCTCTTCCGCTCACAAATTCCACGACGACTTCAAGCACAATGACCTCGTCCGGCCGGACCCCGAACTCACGCCATTTTACCCAGTCCTTGCCCGTAAGCGCCACCCGCTTGCCGGTTCGACGAGCGGTTCCCAAGATTTCACGAACCTGTTGATCGGTATAAATAGCATGATCCGGAAAAAGGAACGACCGGGAGATTTCATATCCTGCTTGGCGAGCAGAGGTGAGGACGGACTCGCCATCCGCGACACCGGCCACCAGCCAGACGGGGCCGGCTTTCTCGGGTCCGGTCACGGCAAAGCGAACTTTCACCATGGGGGCGGCACTGCCATCACTATCCGGTAACGTTTCGCCCTTGGTCCAGACCAGAAGATCTGCATGAGCAAGAGCGCTCTTCGAGTCCCGATGTAATACTTTCCAGGGGGAAGCTGACGTGACGGCGACGATCTCAAGGTCTTTGCGAATGCGTCGGTTCTGAAAACCATCGTCAAGAATCACCAGATCGATCTCAGCGCCGGATTCCTGCGCTCGCCGGAACTGCCTGATCCGGTCAGCTCCGACCGCGATGAAAGCGTGGGGCGCTAGCGTCCGCAGAAGCGCGCACTCATCTCCGCAATCCGCCGTCAGCAGCGGCTCTTGAGTCTCAAGTGGAGAAATGAGCCCTCCGACGCGCTCCCACTTTCCGCCATAGCCGCGGGACAGGATGCAAACTCTCAGACCCCGATCGTGTGCTTCGCGAGCTATTTGCGCCACCAAAGGTGTTTTCCCCGCGCCGCCCGCCTGGATATTTCCAACGCTCACGACGCGCACGGGAAGGCGAACACAGCGGGTGATTCCGATTGTCGCTAAAAGCCGCGAAAGCCCTGATCCTGCCGACCAGATTTCCGATGCGGCCCTGATCAATGGGTTGAGCATCGCACCACCTCCATAAGTTCACGCGCGGCTGCGGCACTTGGGCTCTCAATTCCCGCGGGGGACAATTGTTCGCGAATCTGATGAAATTTCGACGCCATGACCGTCCGCACAGCCTGATCCGTGAGCAGACGAACCGCCTCGCACGCAAGATTTTCCGGGGTCACATCCTCAAGCAGAATCTCACGAGCGACCCGTACGGGTGCATCCAGATCGTTTTTCAAAATCAGGTTCACCAGCCCGACAGGCCCGCGGTACCTGACAACTCGTCTGTAAAGCCAAGCCGTCAGGCGGTTCGTCCGATATATAACCGCATGCGGACATCCCAATAACGCCGCTTCCAACGTGGAAGTCCCGGATTTCACGAGCGCCGCATCCGCCGCCTTGAGACACTGCGCGGAGTCGCCTCTCGAGAGCCTGAGGTCAATCAAAGCGATTCCGGAGCCCTCAGTTTCGCTTGCATCTGAATCAATTTGGCTTCTGACCTCATCGAGATCCGCGGTTTCCGGCAAAGGTAACAAGACCTGAAGAACCCGCGGGGGCTCGAGAACTCCGGATTTCTTCAGCTTTAAGGCCGTCAGGTTGGCTGCGTCGATCATCAACTGAAGGTGCTGCGCAAGCTCCGATGGCCGACTACCAGGAAGAATGGCCAGCACCGGATCATTCGATCTCAAGCCAAGGCTCTGACGTGCAGCCTCTCGCGGAGAATCAAGCGCCAGCTCATCCAAAAGAGGATTACCGACGTACTTCACTGCCAGGCCCTCGCGTTGGTAAAATTCGACCTCAAAGGGAAAGATGCAAAGCACGCGGGTGAAAAGATCCTTCAGCAGCTTCAGTCGTTGTTTTCGCCACACCCAGAGTTTAGGCGGTATGTAGTAAATCGCCGGGATTTTCAAATGGCTGAGGGTTTTTGCCAGGCGAAGGTGAAATTCCGGGTAGTCGATCACAACGGCGACATCGGGACGGTTCCGTTTCAGCTCCTGCGAAACGATTCCCAGGATTTTCAAGATTCGAGGCAATCTTCCAAGCACTTCAACAAATCCCATGGACAAGAGGTCTCTCGCGTCGGCGATCGCCCGCAAGCCCGCAGCTTGCAACTTGGGACCGCCGATGCCAAAAGCATCCAGCGTCTCGTCGGCCGGGAGTTCAGCGCGCAAAGCTTTCAATAACTCAGCACCATGTGCGTCGGAGGATGCCTCGGCTGCGGAGATGAATATCTTCACCGAACCTCCGCCTGAAGTAATCCTATCGGACTACCCCTGTATCGCTCTCGCGTATGAACGAGACAAATTTCTGAATTTCAGGGAACTCACCGTATTGGGACTCGATTTCAAGGAGACACTGCTCCTTCTGAACGTCCGGGCGGATCCAGAGTTTAATCGCTTCGTTGATCTTCTGAATGATGTCAGAAGGAAACCCCCGACGCCGGAGCCCCACAATGTTCGCGCCTTTCAGATTCGCAGGCCTCGAGCCGATCGCGATGCTGTAGGGAGGAACATCGCGCTCCAGGCCGGATTGACCTGCAATATAGGCGTAGGAACCGACACGGACGAATTGCGTCACACCTGTCATGCCTCCGATCGTGACGAAATCCTCGATCACGACGTGACCAGCCAGGCCGGCCCCATTTGCGATAATGCATTGATTTCCGACGAGACAGTCATGCCCCAGATGGGTGTAAGCCATCAAAAGATTCTTGTTGCCCAAACGTGTTACGCCGCCACCCTGAACCGTCCCAAGATTCAACGTGACTGCCTCACGGATGGTATTTTCATTACCGATGATCAACTTCGTAGGTTCCCCCTTGTACTTGAGATCCTGAGGGATCGCGCCGATAACCGCGAAGGGGAAAAAGACGTTGTTTTCGCCAATCTCGGTCCAACCATCCATCACGACGTGGCTGATCAGGCGATTGTTCTTACCGATTTTGACATGTGGGCCAACCGTGCACCAGGGGCCGATCTCGACCGATGGATCGATCTGCGCCTCCGGATGGACGATAGAAGTTGGATGAATCATTTGACTGCCTCTTTTTCGGGTGAATCCGTGATCCAGTTCGCCATGATCTTGGCTTCAGCGACGAGCTGCCCATCCACGCTTGCCTTGCAGTCAAAAGCCCAGAGCGGCCCACGAGTGCGACTGACGACAGTCTCAATCGTCAGTTTGTCCCCGGGGATCACGGGTTTCCGAAACCTGGCGGAATCAATTCCCACCAGGACACAACGGGTGTCCCGGAGTCCTTGTTCCGGGTTGTTTTTTACGTAAGGGTACAAGGAGAACGTCGCCACCTGCGCCATGGTCTCAATCAGGAGCACTCCAGGCAGAATGGCAAATCCCGGAAAGTGACCGGCAAAATAAGGCTCATTATAGGAAACGCATTTTGTGGCCACCACGCGAGTTCCAATTTTCCCGTTGATACTGGGATCATTCAAGTCACCGCCCGCCTGAATCTCAAGCACCCTGTCCACCAGGAGAAAAGGCGTGCGATGGGGTAGGAACTTCTGGATCTGGTCAATACTCAGGGCGTACTTTGTCTTCTCCGCCACTACTGTTTCCTGTGCCAATTTCATGCTCCTTCGCTCGTTGGTGATTCTCGATTACGACAGCTCAGAAAGGAGCCGCGCTCAGAGTTCTCTTTTCTTCGCGCGATCCTTCAGCAGTCGGCTGAGGAGAGCGTGGACCCGGAAGTGCTCCGAGTGATCCCGTTGTGGATTGCCGACCGCAGTACCACCGTCAGGGACGTCTTTGGAAACCAAGGTCATGGCCGCGACACTGGAACCCGCGCCGATATGAACGTGGTTGGTGACTCCACAAAGCCCTCCGACAAGGGCGAATCGCCCTACGCTGGAATTTCCCGCAAAACAGCTTCCGCCGCAAAGAATCGCGCCCTCTTCGACGTGTGCATTGTGACCCACTTGCACGAGATTATCGATTTTTGCGTTCTTCTCGATCCGGGTCTCACCAAACGTGCCGCGATCCACGCAGCTATTGGCGCCGATCTCGACATCATCCCCGATAATCACTTTTCCCACATGATAGATCTTCTGCTGCCCCGTTACAGCGCCTTCCACTCTGCGAGGCGCATAACCGAATCCGTCCGCCCCAAGCACGCTTTGCGCGTGAACACGTACACGGTCGCCAAGCCTGGTCCACTCGTACAAGGTCACACCCGGAAAAAGCACGCAATCTTCGCCGATCGAACAATCCGGGCCCACGTAGCAGCCGGGATAGAGAATGCTTCGAGCGCCGATCCTGACACCACCCTCAATCACACAGTGAGGTCCGATGCGAACCCCTTGTCCTATTTGAGCCGTGGGATCGACGACTGCCGAGGCATGGATCTGTTTTTCTGAGGCGAACGCAGCACCCGAAACCGGTGGAACGTGCGAAATTGTCGATAATGGTGCGCCCAACTTCTCAGAAAGAACCGCCATCGCGTAGTACGGATCCGGACAGGCGATCACCGCTGTTGTGATCCAGAGCGGCAGCCCCGATTTCCTGAGCGGCTCAACAAACGGCTCACCTGTGATGAGAACTCCAGGAGCGGCGTTGATCAACTCGTCTTGGTACAGCTTGGAAAAGAAAAAGGCCAACTCGCCATTTTTTGCACCCGTCAGAGGGACAGGCTTTTCCACACGAATCTCATCAAGCAGACGGCCGAGAGATTCACCATTCGCGAGTCGCCCACCGGTCCATTGGAGGATCTGATCGACGGTCGCCAGCATTTTAAGCCTGAGGTTTCTTGTTGAATCGCGAAACGATTTCGTCGGTCAGGTCGTCCTTTTCCTTCGAGAAAAGGACCGTGTTTTCATTTTTCTCGAGAATGACCGTATAGTCCTTGTCCTTCGCGAGTTCAGAAATAATCTGGCGAAGGCGGTTGATAATCGGCCGAGTGAGCTCCTGCTCTTTCTGCTGAATCTCGGACTGTGAGCGGGCGGTCAGCTCCTGGAATTTCATGATACGTTCCTGGAGTTCACCCTGCTTTTTGGCGCGTGCTTCGTCATTCATCACGAGAGACTGCTTCTTGAACTCTTCGCCCATCTTTTTGATGGAGGACTCCTCGTCCTGCAGCTTCTTTTTCTTTGCGTTGAATTCTTTTTCCAGCTGAGCCTTCGCTTTTTTTCCAAGCTCGACATTCTGGAGCGCCTGCTGCATGTCCACCAGGCCGATTTTCACTTCTGCTGCCTGGACGCTCGAAACCAGCGCAACCGACATTGCGGTTGCGACACTCAGAAATCTCACATTAATCCAATTTTTATCGAAGCTCATAAACTCTCCTTATTCGTGCTACGCGGCCAAAACAGAGAAGCATACTCAAACGGCAAATTCAACGGTCACCCGAGTACATGGCGGCACTCAACCATCAGAATGGCGGTCCGATGAAGAACTGGAATACCGGGCTCAACTCGCCGCCCCGCGCTTTGATCGGGAAACCCCACTCAAATCGCAACGGACCGATCGGCGAAAACCAGCGCAATCCAAAACCCCAGTCCTGGCGCAGCGTAAAGTCATTACCCTTGGGGAAGGTGTCCCAGGTATTTCCAATATCGTAGAACAGAGCCCACTTCAGGCCAGCTTCGCGAATGAGCGGGTACTCGAGCTCAAATAATGCAAAAGCCTGAAAAGTACCACCCTTCGGGCGCACGTTGCCCGCTACGTCTACGTAAGTGGGCCCCAGACTGAACTGCTCAAAACCCTTCATGTTGTTCGGGCCACCGAGGTAGAAACGCTCGGACGGAGGAATCTGCTCACCGGCGAGGCCATAGACCTGACCTGTTTCCACACTGTTTCGGAATACCAGGTCACCGACCACTCGTGCGTAATACCGATTATTCAGAACCCATTTCACGAATTTCTTGGTACCGCCTAGGCCGGCCGTCTCAAGGGATACGCTTTGATAATTTCCGTCCGTTGTCTCGTAACGATTATTTCGTTTATCTCGGACCAGACTCCACACGATGCTCGAGAGCACGCCTGAGTCGCGCTCGGCCTCGACCGGATCAAAAAGAACACCTTCTGTCGGTGTGGCCTTGAGGCCTTCGTTCTTATACGTGATATAAGCGTTCACGAAGTCAGCGACCGGGTACCCCAACCTGACATCAAAGCCCAGCTTGCGCGTGAAGTACTTTCTCGGAATCTGCATCCCGACATAATAGAGATCGTATCCGAGCGACCATGGGCTGTCGAAAGCGTAAGGATCCGTGAAGCCAAGATTGAAACTTTTATTGTTCTGATCGGTGGAATACTGGCTTGCCAAGCTGAGCGTCTGCCCACGCCCGAGAAAATTGATCTCAGCGACCGTGCCCGTGAAAAAGAAGCCCTGGATGCTTCCATACCCGGCACCAAGCGTGATCGTGCCCGTTGAACGCTCTTTTACACTGATTTCAATATTCAGAACGTCGGGATTGCCCTTTGGCGAACTGGTATTGAAAACAACCTCACCGGGAGCGAAGAAACCAAGCCGTTCGACGTTCTCACGCGACTGTCTGAGCTTCGAACCGCTATACAACTCACCTTCACGGATCTTCAACTCGCGGCGAATCACCTTGTCATGGGTTTTTGTATTGCCCGCGACATTGATTTCACCAAAGTAGACGAGGGATCCCTTCTCGAAGTCGTACTCCATGGATACAGCTTTTGCATCTTCTTGAAGGTTCATCTTCGGGACGACGTTCACAAAAGCGTAGCCCAGATCCTGATATTTTTCCGTGAGCCGCTGAATGTCGAAATTTCGTTTCGAGATGCTGAAGACCTCACCTTGCTTGAGCAGAAGTTCCTGGCGCAGCTCGTCTTTAGTGAATAGCAGGTCGCCACCGAACTCGAGCTCGCCCATTTTGTACTGATCCCCTTCATCCAGGTAGATCGACACAAAAAGCCAGCGCTTATCCTCACTGACGGTTACGACAGGATTTTCATAGCGGAACTTCACATAGCCATGATCCAGGTACCAATACGTGAGCCGCTGAAGGTCCTGCTTGAAAGCGGATTCCTTGAAGCTGCCGGAACCGCTCAGGAAGGACATAAATCCGCCTTCGCGGGTTTCCTGCAGAATGTTCTTCAACTGATCGTCCGAATAATGGCGATTATTCAGGAATGTAATTTTCTTGATCTGCACCTTATCGAAGTCGTTGATCCGGTAAATCAACTCAACTTCGCCGGGCTTCACGGATTTGACCTCGAAACGGACCTTCGCGAGGTAAAATCCTTTTTCTTCGTAATGCTTCTGAATCAGGGCAGCATCTTCTTTTGCCTTGTTGGCGTCAAAGATGGCCCATTCGCGCAGCTTGACGACTTCTTTTAGATCATTCGTCCCGATTCGTTCATTTCCATCAAAACGGATATTCGAAATCACGGGACGTTCGCGGAGAACATAGGTGAGATTCACGCGCTCGCCATCCGCCTCGCCCAGGATTTCGATATCCTCAAAAAAACCCATTCCGAAGATGGCTCGGATGTCGCCTCTCGCCGATTCCGAACTGAGCGGCTGCTGCAGCTTGGTCACGAGTTTTGCCTGGACGGCGTCTTTTTCGATCCGCGACAGCCCCCGGAATTCGATCTTTGCGACCGTCTTTCCAAAAAGCGCATCCATGTTCGAAAGTCGCGCATTCGCCTGGGGCTTTTTGGACGCGACGGGTGCCGACAAAACGGGTGAAGCGCTCATAACCAGTAAAGGCAAGGCGAGCGCGAAGATCGCGAGAAGCAAAGAAAATTGTCGTAGGATGCAGCGCATGGAAATCACACAATATCTCTAGGTGGAGCACATTCGACTGTCAAACCTTAATTCACAAAATCGCCGTCTTTCATAACCAAGACGCGGTGCATTCTTTTTGCAAGTTCCTGATCATGCGTGACCAGGAGAATCGAAACTCCCGTGGCCTCATTCAGACGAACTAGCAGATCCATCACATTACTCCGATTGACCGAGTCCAAGTTGCCTGTGAGCTCATCCGCCAAAAGAAGCTTGGGCCTGAGGATGACCGCACGGGCGATCGCCACCCGCTGCTGCTCCCCACCCGAGAGTTCGTTCGGACGATGCTCCAAGCGATGCCCCAGACCAACGAACTGGAGGAGCTCCCGCGCCTGCGTGAGCGCGGTATTTCGCGAATACCCGGCAATCAAGGCCGGCATGATCACATTCTCGAGCGCGGTAAATTCCGGCAGAAGATAGTGAAACTGAAAAACAAACCCCAGGCTTCGATTACGAAAAAGAGAGAGCGCCTTCTCCGGTAGCTTGAAAAGATCCTGTTGTTCAGGACCAAAAAGAACCCGTCCTGAAGTGGGCGGCTCCAAAGTTCCCAGGACATGTAGCAACGTGCTCTTGCCGACTCCCGAAGCCCCGGTTATGGCGACCATCTCGCCGATGCCCATCGTGAAGTCAACATCGCGAACGACCGGTATCTCGGTTTTCGCTTTGAAGAATGACTTACTCAAATGCTCCGCCCTCAAGAGCACTCGACGACCGCTGGATGGATTATCTTGGTTTGCTGTCATGACCTGACCCACTGACGAGTTACTCATGCCGCAAACCATCCAGCGGAGATTTGCGAGACACGCTCCACGCCGGATAAATCGCTGCAAGGAGCGAAATAACGATCGCGACCACCGCGATCAAGCCGATTTCGGACCATCGTTCCACAACAGGAAGGAAACCGATATAATAAATCTCAGGCGGAAGATCGATCAAACGGGTCTTGTCGATCACCAGATTGATTAACAGGCCGAGCCCTACACCCACTCCCGTGCCTACGAATCCCATTCCACCACCGATCAGGCAGAAAAGACGAAAACTCTGTCCTTTTCGCAATCCCATGGCTTTCAGAATCGCGATCTCACGGGTTTTGTCATGAATCATCATCATGAGAGTACTGACCACATTGAATGCCGCGACAATGATGATGGCCGTAAGGATGATCGCGATCACCACCTTCTCGAGCCGGATTGCGTAAAAAAGATTACGGTTCAGCTGTGACCAGTCTTTGGCACGAAAAGGATACCCGAACGCGTCCGCCAGCCGGTCGGAAGCCATGCGGGATTCCTGCCGCGGAGCAAGACGTATTTTGAAACTTGTCACGCGCCCCGGTTGCTTCAGCGATCTCTGCACTTCGGCCAGCGTGGCCAGAACCAGCTTGGAGTCGTATTCGTGCATCCCCATTTTAACAATACCGACCACGCGGCCAGTCACTACGTTCGAGACCCCCGCCTCATCGAACCCGGAGAACCCTGCCTCGTTCCCGCCGGTAAAAGGAATAATCAAGCGAAGTTCAGAACCGACGGACGCCCCGATCTTATCGGCAAGAGCACTTCCAAGCACAATTTCGCCGTACGCGGCAGGCAATTTTCCTGAGACGATCCGCTCACCCACCGCGGTGACCTTGCTGACGGTTGCGGGATCGATTCCCTCAAGGACCGCCCCAGCAACCCCCTCCGGTCCAGAAACCATCAACTCGGCAACAAACGATGGAGTGATCCCCCTTGTAGGCACGAGCTCGCGGATGCGAGACATGACAGATTCGGAATCGCCCACGGGCTCGCGGGAATACAGAATCACATCCCCGTTCATGCCTGTGATCACACGGGTGAGCTCCCCTTCGAAGCCATTGATCACGCTTGTCACAACCGTGAGCGCCAGAACGCCCAATGCGACTCCCGCGACGGAAACCCAGGCAATAAAGGATAGAAAACCGTCGGACGCTTTCGATAGCAGGAACCGCCGGGCAAGCAATGCAACCGTCGATTCTTTAGCTGACATCAGGTGCTGTTCCCTGCCGTCCCGGACGCTTCGCCCGCGCTTCGGACCGGCCTCATCAACGGGAAAAGAATGACATCCCGAATGCTCGGCGAATCCGTAAACAGCATCACCATTCGATCGATGCCGATGCCCTGCCCCGCGGTGGGCGGCATTCCGTACTCGAGCGCGGTGACATAGTCCTCATCCATTTCGCAGGCTTCTTCATTCCCTGCCTCACGGGCGCGGACCTGACCCTCAAAACGTTCTTTCTGATCCACCGGGTCGTTCAGCTCTGAAAAGGCGTTGGCCATCTCGCGGCCATAAATATAGAGCTCAAAGCGGTCCACGAGAAAAGAATCCTTTTCATTTCTTCTTGAAAGAGGCGAAACGTCCGCTGGATACATTGTGACAAAGGTGGGCTGAACGAGTTTTGCCTCGACCTGTTCATCAAAGATGACCATCATCAGGCCGCCGGTCGAATCTTTGGAATCCATATGAAGGGAATGTTTCTTCCCGTACTCAAGGAGAGCAGCGTGATCTCGCAATTTCGCGCGAGCATCCGGAAGCGAGCTGAAATCCGTATATTTCAGAATCGCTTCTTCAACGCTGATCCGCTCCCATTTGCCGTCGAGATTGATCTCGGTACCCTGGTAATTCAGACGCCTGCTGCCGAGCACCCGATCAGCGACCTGCTGAAAGAGTTCTTCCGTCAGATTCATCAGATCTTCGTACGTCGCATACGCCTGATAAAACTCGAGCATGGTGAACTCAGGATTGTGCTTGATCGAAATCCCCTCATTCCGGAAATTACGATTGATTTCAAACACCCTCTCAAAACCACCGACTACAAGGCGCTTCAGGTAAAGCTCCGGCGCGATCCGCATGAAAAGCGGCATATCAAGCGCGTTGTGATGCGTTTTGAATGGCCTTGCGGTGGCACCGCCGGCAATGGGATGCATCATGGGCGTTTCAACTTCCATGAACCCTTTGCCGACAAAGAAAGTTCTCAACTCCTCGATGATGCGGGACCGGCGGCGGAAGGTCTCGCGCGTATCCTCACTCATGATAAGGTCCAGGTAACGCTGACGATACCGGATCTCAACATCAGCGATGCCATGAAATTTTTCCGGAAGGGGCCGAAGTGATTTACTGAGCAGCTCAAGACGTTCAGCATTCACCGAGAGCTCATTGGTGCGGGTCTTGAACAACAGGCCTTCCGCGAAAACCACATCGCCGATATCGAGTTGCTTGAATGAAACGTATTTTTCGGGACCTAGTTTGTCCTTCTGAACAAAAAGCTGAATGACCCCGGTCCGATCCTTCAATCGAACGAAGGACGCCTTGCCGAAATCCCGTATTGCCATAATACGACCGGCAACGGAGCAGCGGCTCAACTCGCCGTCGAGCTCTTCCTTTGTTTTGGCGTCGAAGGATGCATGCAGGTCAGTCGCAAGCGCATCAGGGGTGAAACCGTTCGGATAAGGATTTTCCCCTTTTGCGCGAAGCTCATTCAGCTTCTCAAAACGCACCCGAACCTGCTCGGAGAGATCAGCGAGAGCGGCCTCTGGTGACTCTACAGAGGCGTTCTTTCCCTTGTCACCCTGGTTTGACACTTATACCTCACCTTCAAGGAACCGCTCGGCGTCGATGGCCGCCATGCAACCCGTTCCGGCCGCCGTTACGGCTTGACGGTAAATATGATCCGCAACATCGCCCGCTGCGAAAACACCCGGAACATTCGTGCGAGTCGAGCCGGGTTCCACGAGCAAATACCCCGAAGCATCACATTCCAGCTGAGAACGAAAAACGGAGGTATTGGGCTCGTGACCGATTGCAATGAAAACACCCTGAAGCGGCAATTCCTCGACCTTGTTGGTCTTGAGATTTTTCACCCTGATTGCTGTTACGGTCTGCTCTCCCAGAATCTCCTCTATCGCCGTGTCCCAGAGCACCCGGATTTTGGGGTTGTTGAACGTACGGTCCTGCATTGTCTTGCTGGCGCGCAATTTGTCGCGGCGGTGTATCAGGGTCACGGACTTGGCGAAACGCGTGAGAAAATTAGCCTCTTCAAGCGCCGTATCGCCACCGCCCACCACCGCGATATCCATGTTTCGAAAAAAGAATCCATCGCAGGTCGCACATGCGGATACGCCTTTGCCCTGCAAGCGGCGCTCGCTTGGAAGATTCAACCACTTCGCCGAAGCCCCCGTGGCGATGATCAGTGTCCGGGTCTTTACGATTTTCCCGTCTGAAAATTCGAGAGTGAAAGGCCGCTGGGACAAGTCCGCTTTTACCAGGCTTCCGGACAGGATCCTGGTCCCAAGCCTCTCAGCCTGTTTCCTGAATCCCTCCATCAGATCAGGCCCTGCAATGGGCTCAGGAAATCCAGGAAAATTTTCGACATCAGTGGTGATCGTGAGCTGGCCGCCAGGCTGTTCACCCTGCACACAAAGCGGACTCAAATTCGCTCTCGCGGTATAGATCGCGGCGGTAAGGCCGGCAGGGCCGGTTCCAATGATGGTAACGGACTCAATTCCCTGACCTATGGACGCACTTGCGTCGGTCGATTTCAAACTCGAAATCGAAGGAGTAATGATGGACATGATATTACCTCGTAGAAGATGGACTGCGCGGTGGCGGAGCTGATTAGGCGCGGCCGCTCGAGGGTTCACCCTCGTTCGCGAGCGATTCCACGCTCACCCATTCGGCGTTTTCCGAATCGTCGGCCAATTGCTGAACAGCCTTATCCACTTCCGCGGCAGAGAGAACACTGGTCGCAAGGTTCTTTTCGATCAAACGGACATCCAATTTCTTTTCATCAACAGCAACATGCAAAAGAGTCATAGCCCATTCATTAATCGGCGTCGCGCCGAGTGTCAATCTCATTGGGGTTATTAGATGGCTCATCGGGGGCCCGTGAGGGTCCTCAGGGGAGGCAATGCGACTTGGCGGGGGCCCTAATGCCAGGTCTTTGGACCATCCTCCCGGTCCGAAGGGTCATTAGGCGCCCCTTTGACCAATCGCAGATGATCGGCTGATCGCTTCTTCTTCACGGTTTTTTTAGAGGATCCCTGACCGAACGGCTTGCTTCTGATTTGAAGGAAACGTCCCCAACCCCAAAGGTAAAGAAAGCCAGCAGCCATTCCGCCCAGGTGAGCAGCACCAGCGACGCCTCCACGAGGCGAAAAGACCGTCGACATAAACTCGACGGCCACAAGAATCCAGATGAAATGCTTAGCCTTCATCGGAAAGAGCATCATGAACAGCAGCACCCGCTCGCCGAACAGGAGCCCATAGGCCATCAGCAAACCGTAAATGGCCCCTGAGGCCCCTACCATTGGCGTATGCAGCGTTGCTCCGCCCATGAAGAGCTGAAGAAACAGATAGAAAAGGCCGGCACTGATCGAACAGAAAAAATAAAACCGCAGGAATCTCGGCGTACCCCAGGATGCTTCGATCTCCGACCCGATGAAAACCAACATCATCAGATTAAGGAAAAGGTGCATGACATCCCCATGCAAGAAGGCATAGGTAAACACCTGCCAGAAACGGTAGTCCAGCATGAGAGCAGAAGGAACAAGCGCGAACCACCGAAGCAGGTTCGCCCCAAAAAACTGATCTGCTGTTTGCTGGATTACAAACATCGCAAAACAGATGATCGCGATTAATTTTACGGCCTTAGTCAAACGCAGCTGCATAGTGAAAACCTTCGTTGGTATCGTGAACCGTTACAGAGTGTATACCTCTTTTGAGCTCACTTCACCGGTTCTGAAGCAGGTTCCATAATTTCGATCAACAATCCGCCGGCTGACGCGGGGTGGATAAAATTGATTCGCATGGAGTGCGCCCCGGGCTTGGCTTCGGAATAGATCAACCGGTATCCTGCGTCACGCAAGCGCTGAGTCAGATCGTCCAATTCACCCTTTTGAAACGAGAAAGAGAGATGATGAATCCCAGGTCCTCTTTTCTTCAGGAATTGCGCAACTGCACCCGCGGGGTCTGTCACTTCAAGAAATTCAAAACAGGGCAAGTCACCGGACCGTGACACAGGCAGAAAATGGGTCACGACACCCTGCTCAGGGACCGGTTCAGAATGAGTGATCCCGAACCCGAGAAGAGCGAACAGGCGCTTCATGGAATCGATGTCAGAAACCGCTATACCGATATGATTCAGACTAGCCACAGGGAAGTCTCTCCTTACGGACTGACAGAAAGCCGATCCGATAAAGCGAGATTAAACAATTAGGGAATTGATGGAAGAGAAAAAAGGACGAGGACCATCACCCCTTGTTGCTGTACCCGAAATCGCCTCCTCAGACGAATTCAGCAAGTGATAATGGTCCTCAGTCAAGTTGCCTAAGCGTCGAGTACCCACCAAAGTTCCTCTAGCCTAGACAATAATCTCATCGGCAGCTGTCCCGCCAACTTGAGTTTTTGTTGTAAATATTTTTTGCATCACTATGACCAGGGACAAAACAGTGTCGAGCAGGCCCCAAAAAAGAAACGGGGGGCCTCGCCCCCCGTCTCAACTCAATAGAATGTCTGGAGTGGGACTTAGAAGCTCGATCCTCCCCCACCATATCCAAACCCAGCATTGAAGCTTCCGCCGAAGGCTCCGATGGAGCCATAGCCGTATCCGCCACCAAAAGACTGAGTTTGCATCATGGCTTGATAACGCCTCTGCTCGGCTTCATAGACCTGCTGCTGCGAAATCATGTAATCCCCTTGCGCCTGCCTGGCTCGTTCAGCCTGAAGCATCTGCGATTGCATAGAGGACTGCAGCAACATCTGATATTGTGAGTTGCCAGCTAAATTCCAGCCACCGGCGCCGCCACCACCGCCGGGCCAGTAACCGCCGGCGCCGCCACCACCGCCGGGCCAGTAACCGCCGCCGCCGCCACCACCGCCGGGCCAGTAACCGCCGCCACCGCCACCACCGGGGCCCCAACCAATTTGAATTCCAGCACCAGCCCCCCCTGCGCCTGGTCCGTACGGACCATAGGGGAATAGTGCGCCGCCTGTACTGTAACCTGTTCCGTAGGGGAAGGTGGGCATTCCAAAGCCACTCACCATGGAGCCACCGGTGCCCCAAGGGTTGCCCAAGCCGCCACCCCAGGGATTTCCCATGTTGCCGCCGATGCTTACACCGCCACCAGGCATTCCCCACGGACTACCCCAAGGGCTGCCGCCCATGTTGCCGCCAACGTAAATACCGCCACCGCCGCCCAACAATCCGCCGAGCAGGTTACCGGCAAAATTTCCCGCAAAGCTTCCACCGTACGGGCTACCTCCGCCATAGTAACCGCCGCCGAAGCCACCGCCGCCAAACCCTCCACCAAATCCGCCACCGCCCGCGCCTCCCGGAGGCATACAGGGAACACCGATCGTGGCGCACTGATTCAGGTAGCCGCTATAGCTATCCGAGTAGGCATTTACCATTTTGGACTGGTTATAGGCGCCAAACCCCATTGCTGCATAAGGCGTAAGCGCCTGCAGCGTGCCGATCAAATAATCCCCGAATCCCGGTTCGCGCGGCATCATCGCCAGGGCGCGTGGATCGAAGCACTCGGGACAATCCCCCTTGATGTCGGCAAGATCCTGCTTCATTCGATCGCGTTCAGCGACAAGACCCTTTTTCTCCTCCAGAAGCTCCTTTTTCCGGTCATTGGCCGCAATAATCGCCAACTTCAAAGCAACGCTTCCGCACTGTCTGACAGCGGGCTGGCAGGTCGCACTCAGTTTTTGGAATTTCTTGTCCCGTACATAAAGCGCTTCGCAAAGCTCACCAGGAATCTCGTCGATGGTGGCCGGATCAATGCCGACATCGGCAAAATCCTTATCTTTGCAGAGCGGCCCCGCTCCCACGCCCGTTCCTGGACGGCAGGAACAAGGACCATCGAACTCTTCACCGGGATCGAAGTTCCGTTTCTGCAGCTTCTTGACGAGCGTCTCTTCTTCTTTAATCCTGGCGTCAATGGCCTTAACTTCTTTTTCCTTGTCGCGCAAATCGACTTCGCGCTCCCGATAATTTTCGCGGATTTCTTTGACCGCTTTTGTGTCGGCCAGTGTCTGCGCAGGAATCCACGTCGCTAGCAGCGCACTTGCTAAAATCCAACCCAGCGTCCTGTGAGATCCTTGTGGAAAGCTCTTCATTTGTTTCTCTCCTATTCTCGCGCCAGCGCACGAGCAGACTTCACGCGGAAGTCCTGCGTCTTACAGATCGGCTGATGCCGGAGAGAAGTTGAACAAATTCATTATCGCTATCAGATATCGAGAAACATCTCCCCAATCCCAGTGTAAGAGAGACAAGTCCTTCTGACAACTTGCACAAGAAATACAAGCACTTATAATTTAACTGGACGTAATTTCGCCTGCCGAAACAATAAGTTCAGCCAGCATAAAGCAAAATTTCAACCAAATCAGGTGAGGCGCGCTTTCCGAACGGCTTCTCCGCGAGCCTTTTCGCGTGTCTTTTTAGCGGCTTGCGCTTTGCGGTTTTTCATTTTCTGTCCCTGTCGCTTACGTCCACGTCCCATTTGCTGCCTCTCAAATAAATGCCGAATAATGAATGAAGCGTGGAACTTATCACAGATACCGGCTCAGTCAATTACTCCCTGCTACTCGCTTAGGGGATATATCGCACCGGGCAGCTGCGATCTATCATGGCACCATTCCCGTTAAATTTGTAGACTAGTCTCTAGCGCTCAATGAGGAGCGCTGCCCGGAATTCCAGGCAACACAGGAGGCCCCTCCATGGAAAATGACACATTTGCTGGCTCGTCGCATCTCCGCGAAAATTCGGAACGCTATCAGGTCGGCGCCACGGTCGTCTATGGACTCCACGGCAAATGCACGATCACACGTGTGGAGACTCGTCAGATCTCGGGCGAATCGGTCGAGTTTTACAGAATGGAAGTTCAAAAATCCCCCCTCTCCCGCTCGTCCAAAGCAGAGCCTGCGATCTGGGTACCTGTAGCAAATGCCATAGACAAAGGCGTCAGACACCCCGCCAGCAAAGGGGCTGCTGCCTCAGCCCTGCAAATACTCTCAAATAGAGAATATTATTTCTCCCTTAAAGACCCCTGGCACATCATGCACCCACGCCTTGAGGCCGTCATTCGTCAAGAAGGAGTAATCGGCCTCGCGAAAGCAGCCAGCTACTTGCACGTGCTGAAAACGCATACCGCCGCGCCATCGCGCGACATTCTTAAAATGAGAGAAAACGTAAACAGACTCCTGCTGCGCGAACTCTCGGACGCACTAGACGAGCCGATTTCAAATGTCGAATCGCGGGTCGCAGTGATGATGCGCAGGAAACTTATCCCGTCATCGTAGTAATCAATAAAAACAGAAACAAAAAAGCCCCTGAAGAATTTCTTCTTCAGGGGCTTTTTATTTGATTCGGCTTGTGACAGGCCGAAGGCCGTAGTCATAAGCTTCTAAAGAGATGGGGGCATCGAGCTAGGTTAGCGCCGAGCTACCTCGGTACTATTTTCGCCGCGGGCGGTCTTAACTTCTGAG
>Ga0154382_145_pt2 | contig 28253 bp, 24 predicted proteins | sample RifGroB1_FD_105626 | JGI IMG/M metagenome (GOLD analysis project Ga0154382, IMG submission 105626) | Bdellovibrionales bacterium GWB1_55_8 | reverse complement strand
GCGCGAGTCGCCTCGATAAAGAGCTCTGGCGCCGGGTGAAGCAGCGGCTCCCCTCCCATCAGCCAAAAGCTCCCGATGTTTCGAAACAGCTCCGCAAGCCTCGCCAGGTCCTTCCTGAAAGTGTCCACGTCGGCAAAAAACGGCGCCGCCACTGAGCTGAAATGGCCGCAAGTTCTACAATTCAGATTGCAGTGTTCCGTCAGTAAAGCGGTGAGATGGGGCAAAGTGGGCATCTTAGACTATTCTAGTATAGCAAGGTCGCATCTGACACAGGCGTTTAGAGCCATTGCTGCTCGACGACATTCATGACAAAATCAGTAGTATATATCTCTTCGGGATACAGTCGCACGTGAGTGAAACTATGACGAAGCTCAAAGTCACGCCTAGCAGATGCTCGGTTGCCCTGCTTATTCTTTTCCAGTTATTTTCGAACTCGACTTTCGGCGCGGATTCCTCCCAGACTTTCATGTACCAAGGCAGATTTTTTAACGCGAGTGGAACGGCCCCACTACGAGATGTGCTTGATCTCACGATCGGAATTTTTGATCCAACCGGCACCTGCCTCCTTTACGAAGAGCAACAAAACGCCATCGATGTCCATGCCACGTACGGAGTTTTTGCCGTGCAGGTGGGCTCCCCTACCGGCTCGGCCAAACGAACGCTAAGTGATCCCGGTCACTCCATGACAACCGTGTTCGCGAATCGCGGATCATTTCCTTGCTACACGCCCGTCGCAGGCGACATTCGCAAATTGAGAGTCACCGTAACCCCGCAGACCACGGGAATTCCGACAGTGCTCTCCCCGGATCAGTTGATCAATGGATCACCCCATGCTCAGGTGGCTGACACCCTTCAAGGCCTTGCGCCGAATCAATTTCTGCAGGTCAATGATGCTTCAACGGTTGCGGGCGCCGCAGCTGGAAAATTTCTGTACACAGCCGATGGCGTGACCTTTTCGTGGGCGGACGGCGGTTCAGGCATTCAAGGTCCTACCGGCCCGACGGGTCCGCAAGGAATTCAAGGAAACGAAGGGGTCGCCGGCCCGGCCGGACCAACGGGTGAAGCGGGCCCGACTGGCCCACAAGGATTGCAAGGAATCGCAGGAGTTGCGGGCGCACCTGGACCCGCGGGCGACCAGGGAATTCCAGGTCCGACCGGACCGACAGGTGAAGCAGGCGCGAGCCCGTGGGGCTTGGCCAGCGCAGATACTTATTACACAGCCGGGAGTGTCGGAATCGGAACGACCAGTCCGCTCGATACTTTTTCCATCGGTGCGGCACCAGTTGCATCCTCCACTCGCGCTGTATTGAACCTCACAAACACACCCCTTTCGGGCGCCTCCGTGAGCGGGACCTATATCGGCGCGAACGTTTCCGCGGCCAGCGCGGATTTCCTGCACTATCAGATCGCCAACGTAACCGCGATGAGAGTGGACCCCTGGGGCCTCTTGACCACAGGGAACGGCCTTTCCAATTCAGGCCTACTGGTTTCCAATAATAAGAATCCAGTGAATGTCGCAGTCACCATCAACGGTGCGGCAGCTCAGACGGCCGACCTCCTGCAGGTAAGGAATCAACCTGGTGCCGTTCTACTGAATGTAACTGCGGCCGGAAATGTCGGAATCGGAACGACAAATCCTGCAACGCCCTTGGAAGTACGTGGCGGGCTTCGTCTCTCATATGATGAGACCAAGCATGCCAATTTTTCCGTGAATAATTGGGGTGACCTTCACATATCCGCTCCCAGTTACGGCATCAGTATCGATTCGCTACTCAGAATTAATTCCAACGCAATTTACTTTGAAGGATCTGATTCCAACGCGAAAAAAACCCTGTCCTGGGAATCGAATGACGTCGTGCTGAATGCGTTGGGCACGGGTCCGACAAACGGAAACATGATCTTCAAGTCCGGCAATGCTGGAATAGAGCGAATGAGGATCAACTATTCAGGCAATGTCGGCATCGGCACTACCGATCCCAGCACACTGCTCCATCTGAATGGAATATCAGGCGCAACGCTGAAAATCGTTGATGGCAATCAAGCTGACGGCAAAGTTCTGACCTCCGATGCCGATGGCGTCGCAAGCTGGCAGGCGCCTTCTTCTGCTCCGGTGAGTAGCGTTGCGGGAAGAACCGGAGCTGTGACGCTCTCGAGTACCGACCTGACAGACTGGGCTACCGCCACATCCGGTTTCCTAACCACCTCATCCACTGTCGCCGTGAGCAATGGCGGAACCGGCGCTACTACACTGACAGGACTGCTGAAAGGTAACGGAACCTCCGCATTCACAGCAGCAGCTGCGGGAACGGATTACGTCGCGCCTTCAGGCACCATGACGAGCGGAAATTTAGCGCAGTGGAATGCCTTGGGTCAGTTGATTGACGGCCCGGCAACCAGCACCTTTGCTCCCGCCTCGCACAATCAGGCCTGGAGCACGATCACCTCCACCCCGACAACACTTGGAGATTATGGAATCACAAATGGGGCCGAAAAATCCGGCGCGGTGACTGATGGGCATCTGGCAACCTGGAATGGCCTGGGTCAGCTCGTGGACGGTGGCGCAATGCCCACGAATCAATGGGATGCCGCAACAGGTGGAATCAATTATGCGGGAGGGAACGTGGGGATCGGAACAACCGCTCCGCAATATACCCTCGATGTGAACGGCAGCTCGAGGATCATGGGTGCACTATTGACTTCCAATCCGATCGGCATCGGGAGCGGAGGTAGCGCAGCCTCGCCTGCCCTGTATTATACCGGTGACAGCAATACGGGCTTGCTCTTCCCCGCCGATGACGTTTTCGGCGTTTCAACGGCTGGAACCGAACGACTTCGCATTACTTCTGTTGGAGACGTCGGGATTGGCACGACGGCGCCGGGCTACGGAGTGGAAATAAACAAAGATACCTTGTTCTTCACAAATGCGGCGAAGGACAGTTTTTATCTCTATGCAACACAGGGGAAAGTCCACGTTGGTGGCTCGGGCACCCCGCAGTCGACGCTAACCGTAGGCGGAAATGCATCTATCGGTACGAACGTTGCTGCGCCGGCAAATGGGATGATCGTTCAAGGAGACGTCGGGATTGGCACGACGGCTCCGCAGAGGAAATTAGATATTTCCGGAGGTTCACTGAAGGTTTCTTATTCCAATAACCAGGCCTATTCGCCTAATTCCGTAGCAACCGCATGGCCAACTATCGAGGCGTTTAATCCATCCGACGGTATTGTGAACAATTTTTCTGTTATCTCCCTTCAGGCCGGATCTACCGGAGGTGCATCTGCTCTCGTCGGTGTTGAACGCAGAGCGAGTGATCAAGGAGATCTATTCTTTTCAACCGAGGGAGGAAGCAGCTGGGAGAAAATGCGGATCACTTCGTCCGGCAACGTCGGGATTGGGACGACCAGTCCTGACTATACATTTGAAGTAGTAACCGCAACCTCAGGTACAGTCGCTAATTTTCGTGGACCAAATCCAACAAACGTACAGATCTATCAATCTAGCACCTCATCTTCAATTGGTGGCTATTATGGTGCCACGGCCTACGATATTTCGATGTTCGGTGGTCCATACGCTGAAGCTTCATTGAAGATAGGCGCAGCGGGGGATTTGGCCTTCACTGCGGCTGGAACGAACCAAAGTATTACACTCAACCCTAGTGGCACTGGTCATACGATTTTGAACGGCAAAGTCGGCATTGGGACGGTGAATCCACAAGACCAGCTTGATGTGAATGGAAACATTCGCGTGGCGAAGAATGCAGCTCAGCCATATCCCTGCGACGCGGCTCATGACGCAGTCCTGGCCCTGACCTCAGGGTACCGTCATTGTGTTTGTAATGGCGGCTCCTCGACATGGGTCTTTACCTCAGATGGTACAACTTTATGCACGTGGTAGCCTTTTTCCGTGCACCGGGAATAGTGAGCCGCCTGCAAAAACCTGAATTTATCCTAGTTGCCTCTTTTGTCATTTTGCAGGCTATGTGTCTTCCGGGTTGTGGTGAAGTCACGATCAATCTAGCGGGCACACCTTCTCCAGAGCCCGTGACGCCCCCAGTTTCGGACCCTGGATCCACCGATGATACCATTCCACCTTCGATCACGACGTTTTCGCTTCCCTTGACAGCAGGCTCGCTTGCGGTCGATGGAATCAGCATTGCGGCATCCGACAACGTTGACGTGACAGGATATTTCCTGAGTGAAATTGCAATAACTCCTTTGGCTTCTGCCGTGGGCTGGAAGGGAAATGTGCCCACGACATTCACCTTCTCCGGACCTGGGAGCCGAAGGGTCTATGCATGGGCAAAGGATGCTGCGGGCAACATTTCGGAAGGCAAGAGCACCAATGTAGAGATTAGCCTGAACCCTTCCCCGCGGTATTACGATACCAGCATTGTCCCCACTCTGGTGGCACCCACGTCATCCGGAACGACCTATTATGTTGACGGGACTAATGGTCTCGATACCAATGATGGTCTGACACCGGCAACAGCATTCAAGACGATCACCAAGGCCACTGATCGCTACAGCAACCGGATGAAAGGTGGAAACACAATCAAGATTAAAGCGGGGCTCTATCGAGAGCGCATTAATCTCGCCAATATCACCGGGAATACCGATGAAGCGCATCGCTTCACTATCGGACCTTTTGGAGATGGAGAAGTCATCATTGATGGTTCTGACACTCACACCCTGACGTGGTCGCAGCATTCTGGAAATCCCAATATTTGGCGCACCCCTTGCGATCTAAAGATCAGCGGAGCCAGCAAACCGCCAACCGCGGTTGTCCTGGATGATGATTACAAGCAGGGCCGCGTTGTTTATCAATTATCCGACGTCAGTTCCTACGGTCGCTGGTGGTACGATTCCGTTAACAAAATTCTGTATCTTCACACCAACGGCGACCCTCCCGCGGTTCACGATATTATCGTTGTTACCGAGGATAGAGACTCAGTTCAATATGCGGTTAAAGCCGACCTTGAGAACTTCGTGACCGTCTACGGGCTGACCGTTCGTGGCGCCGGTTCCTTCGGAGTATGGATGTCAGCCGATCACTGCAAGGCCGAATACAATTTAGTGAAATACAACGGTAAAACTGGAATTTTTCTTAAAGGGAACTACGGTGAAATCCTGAAGAATAAGACAATCGGAAACGTTTTGTTGAATTGGCCGCGCGGAAAGACCTGGGACACTTCTGGCGGTTGGCCGAACGGTGGAATTACGACGGGCGGCTACGGGCACGTAGCTGGCAATATTGTGGATTCCAATGGAGGCGAAGGGATTGGTTGTATGAACGGCCAGGGGTCCATCGTCGTGGAGGATAATATTGTTTCCAACAGCTGGAGCGCTAACATCTATTTGGATAGTCAACCCAATGACATTATTCGACGGAATCTGGTTTTCAATAACGACTACGCCCCCTCCAATGCGATTGATGCATCGAAAATTCCAGCCTGGACAAATATGCAGAAAATCCAAAAAAGGATGATCCCGAATGGAGTGATGATGGGTGACGAAAACGCCTCCCAAGGTGGCACGATCAATTATCAAATCTACAACAACCTGATCATCAATACCTATTTGGGCATTAGCCATTACATGCAGCGCACAAACGCGGGAATGATCAATTCGATCATCGCCAACAATACGATAATCATGCCTGATTCTTTGCTGTGTCCCTACGGCATTTACGCTGGATTTGAACTGTTAAACAATAATGGCCTGAATGTAGGCTCATATTTTGTAAATAATGTGATCATCAGCAATCAGGCAGACCAGATGTTGCTACACATTGGCTCTGGCGCTGAAGCCGGCGTCACTTTCTTGAATAACGTATATCATGCGCCCAATAATCCCACCCCTTATTGGCTGGGGTCGTACCCCTATGTGAAAGACAACTTTGGCCTCTACAAAGCCGCCACGGGCTTGGATTCAAACAGCTCATATGCCGATCCGAGTTTTGCTGGAGGGAGTAATGTTTTCCTGCCGAGTTTTTACAATCCCGCAGAAGGGAGCCCACTCCTTGGTCATGGCACCGTACAAAGCGGATTTTCAACGGACTTCAATAGCAACACGCGCGGTCCACAATGGACTGTCGGGGCCTTTGAGTGAGAGAGAAATAAAAAGGCCGCACGCTCCAGCGGAACGCGCGGCCCTGAAGATCTGATTTTTCCCGCTCAGTTGCAGGCAGGAATATCAAACTGCTTGCTGAAAGCATCGCGATATTCGCCACGAGCAGTCAGTTTGTACACGCTCACGTTGTAGGAGCTCGGATAAACGCCGGTGTAGGTTTCGGTGACAAGGCAACGCTCGCCGCGAGCATCCCACTTCGCGCAACGCTCTGCCGTATAGGTGCGTGAGGTCGAGAGGGTGACGGTTTCGTACTTCGTGCACCATTCATTACGTTCGGTGTAATCCCACTCCACGCAAACGCTGCGCTCAGGATTGAAAGGGCGGAGGTTATCGCCGTCAATGCAGACGCCGTCGATCGAAACGCCGATCGTGCCGAAGGAAATGACCGGGAAACCGACCACGTAACCAGTTGCCGTCTTAATTTCCTGCCAGGAGGATTCCGGGCCGACCGAAGCCTGGGCCGAAGCCACTGAGAAACCAAGAACAAGAACCACAACCCACGATTTCAATGTTTTCATTTGATCAAAACTCCTTAGTAAATGTTTCGTGCAGGAGAACTAACAGGCACCCGGAAACACGTGTTTTAAAAAGCAAAACTTTTCCGCAATTTTTTTAATCTTTAAGATCAATCACTTGCATGGCACTTCCAAAGCCACTTTGTCACACTCTGTGACAAGCTACTCCTTGATCCTTATTCGCTCTATTTTTAACTCACCGAAAATATCAATCGTGAAGTGGATCTCAGGAGCGAAGGACACCAGGGAATCCAGACCTGCGGCAGCCCAGCTCACTGCGACCCTGCAGCTTGCGGAGCGATCATTCGCCCGGCAAACCAGGGCTGTCGGAAGTGCCTTGGTCCGCGCCGTTCCCGGATTCGAGGACTGCTCCGAAGAGTCGTAGAACGATAGATCCTGAGACTTATAGGTCGCGGCAAGCAGTTGATCGACCACACCCTTCAGCTGTGCTCCTGCATGAAGTGGAACGGACGTGCCCCATCCTGGGATCAACGAGGTTGCTTCGGATGTGTAAAACTGACTCGCCGGAGCCGGGCGCTCGCTGAACTGACTTCGATTCTTCAAGTAGACCCAATCGCCAACATAATCGGCGTATTTACGGGCGAGTTCACGACGTACACGCGAGGAAAGATCGATCCACCGGACCGACTCCCCTCTTCCGACACGCTCGATGAAATCGACGTCAACCAGGTGCACCAGCGTGTTGTTCCCCGCAGCCCTGAGCAGCGCTTCAGAGAGATCATTCAACAGCGCATCAGCACGATCATCCGCAACAACACCGTCGCTCGCACAGTCATGACCTACTTCATGAAGCACAAGAGCCGTAAGAAAGGGAGCGGTGAGCTGCCGCATTTCCGCCAATTTCTCCATTTCCACACGACTGATGCGCAGAATCCCCCCCGGCAGCCGTTGCGCCAGCGCATGGTATCCTGCTCCGTCCGGAATGGAATCCACGAGTTCAAAGCGGGTGCGAAGCGCGCCAAGGTACATCTGGTCTCGGCAATTTTCGTAAAATTTGGCGACTGACGGACGTCCGGATGCGACAGCGAGACTCGGCACCGACACACTTTGCAGGATCTGAGCTGCCGTGCTTTTCGCAAACGCGAACTGAATGGAGTTGTCGCCCGTGTTTCCGGCGCCGCCGGCACCCGCATGGCCGGAACCGCTCGACAAGAGCCCTGCCGCCAGGATCAAACTGACGAAACGATTTCTGCTCATATTTCCGCCTTGCCTCGCGCCGCTACGCGATTGGACATCTCAAAAAGGTTAAAATGCATCTGCATGACCGTGTCGCCATCGAGCTCGGTTTCAAACTCCGAGATGGCTTCAAGAACAAGCTTCTTCAACCAGCGCTTCATCTCCGGAATGCGACCCGAATCCACGGTCACGAGATAGGTCTGGAACTCACGGTCCTCGATGGCATCGGAGTCAAGCGCTGATGCCGCCATTGCCAGACAGTCTTTGTGAAACTGCTTTCCGGAGGCATTCGGCATCTCGTCCTGCACCATCAGGACGGACCGGTTGATCCGGTATCCAAGAGGGCTTTTCTCGACGAACTTGCGTTCAATCATCCAGGACAGAACACCTTCGACGTCGCGCTTGTCGACCTGGTAACGAAAATGCCGCTGCACGACATCCAGAGGAACATAGCCACGAAAAAGCGAGAGTATTTGCTGAACGAGAAAGAAGTCGATCAGACGCACCCCTTCGCAGCTTGCAGGAGGCTCCCATTTTGTCGAACGAAGCTCGATTTCCTGAAGAAGCGCTTTTCTTTTGGAGGTAGAAAGGCGATCTGCGCGAATCATGGCCTCGAAGTAGAGTTGCTGACGAAGAGACAGCTTGAGGTTCTTCACGCACTTCTCGATATATTCACCCCTGAGTTCGCGTTTTCCCGTCAGGACCATTGCCAATCCGGCATGGGATGAAAAACCAAGTGATTTCGAAAGTTGCGCAATCGTATAGCCCCGCTTCGCTTTTCTGCGCTCGCCAAGAACGTCGCGCAGGTAAGCGCGATAGTCATCGTAATCAAAGATGCTGGGCAACGATTCGACAGCCGGCACTCGTCCCAGAGTCTTCAGGACGCGACCAGGCTTCAAGCTGGGCTTTATGGGGGATCCGGCCACGGGCGTATTTGTCACAGTCTGTGACATAGACGTCCGGTCGACATTCGTCAAGCGGACTTACCTGATGGCCGATTTGCACCGGAGCGCTTTTTTGTCTCCCATTGCGTCGATCGTGCCTTTTCCGGTTTTGGGATTTGCTGTCAGCACCAGAAGAGCCCCGGGTACTTCGAAGTCGGCGCGGATGACGTTCATCTGCCCTCTGTCGTTCACCGTGACATCCACATCCGAGACGAGCATCACTTCCCTCGTGTCAGAATACAGGATCGCGCCCTTCGTCCGCTGCGGCTGACCGGATTGCCTGAGTTCTGATACATCCAGGAAAAGCCTGTAGCTATTCTTTGCGCCGATCATGGTGCAGGTGAATCCGTCCATCATGACGGGATTCGGTGCCGCAAAGGCCGGCAGCGCACTCAGAATACCCATCACACCCAACAAAATTGAAACAGTCTTCATTCTACAGTCCTTCCTATTTCGGTTCAGAGCCAGCGGTGACGCAACCTAACCAACAAGACGCGTTGCGTCAAGAGTAATATTCCAGGAATCCTAGGAAGGACCGCAGCGAAAGAACATCACGTCGAACTGCCATTGCTTCACATTTGCTGAATCACTGATCCGCTTTTCCCTCCCCGAAAACGGGAGTAACTTGAAAAGACACATGAAACCTTTTTCGATGAAAACCGATCCGTTGACCGCAGAAGAGTATCTCGAAGTTCATATTCGCGGACAGCAGCTGCTGCAAACCCCTTTGCTGAACAAAGCATCCGCCTATACGGAAGAGGAACGAGTAAACCTCGGGCTGAAGGGGCTTCTCCGGGAAGGGGTTTCCACGATCGAGATTCAACGTCGGCGCAGCTATGAAATGTTCCTGCGCAAACACGATGATCTCGAAAAATATATTTTTCTGCAGGGTCTGCACAATCGCAACGAAACACTGTTTTACAGCCTGCTTCGTGAACACCTCACGGAGATGTTGCCGATCGTCTATACGCCGACGGTTGGAAACGCCTGCATGGCTCTCAGCCACATCACCCGCGATTACCGGGGCATCTACATCAGCCCGGAGAATATCGCGAACATCGATGAGATCTTCAAGGACGTCTCGTTGCCTGAGGTTCGTCTGATCGTGGTGACCGACGGTGAACGAATCCTGGGTTTGGGTGACCTCGGCTCGGACGGAATGGCGATCCCGGTCGGGAAAATCAATCTCTACGTCGCCGCCGGCGGGCTCCATCCAGCCTGCTGCCTTCCGATCACGCTCGATGTCGGAACCAACAACGAGCGCCTTTTGAACGATCCTCTCTACCTCGGTTACGCAAAACCCCGGCTCGAAGGCAAGGAATACGAGGATCTCGTCGAGCGTTTTGTCCTCGGCGTAAAAAGAAATTTCCCCCATGCACTTCTTCAATGGGAAGACTTCGCCAAACATAAGGCATTCTCGCTTCTTGAGCGCTATCGCCATCGAATCCTTTCTTTCAATGACGACATTCAGGGAACAGGTGCCGTGACGTTCAGCGCCCTGATGACCGCGATGAAAATCAAGGACGAGCGGTTCAGCGATCAAAGCTTCGTCGTTGTCGGGATGGGGCAAGCCGGTTACGGGATCACTTCAAACATCTACACGATGCTGAGAGAAGAAGGACTGAGCGCCGAAGAAGCACAAGCAAGAATCTTCGCCTTTGACCTTCCTGGACTGATCACAGACGACATGCCGGACCTCGATCCGATGCTGCTCAGGTTCGCGCAAAAACGCTCGCGGATAGCTGAATGGCGGCTCGACTCTCGCGCCACTGTGTCGCTCCTTGACGTGATCCGAAACGCGAAAGCGACCACGCTCATCGGAGTTACCGCGTCGCCCGGGCTTTTCAACTCAGAAATTCTCGCTCAGATGGCGAAAAACGTGGACAGGCCCGTTGTTTTTGCGCTTTCAAATCCGACGTCGCGATGCGAATGCACACCAGAGGAAGTTGCCCGCGCCACGAATGGCAAAGGACTCACTGCAACGGGAAGCCCATTCCCCGATTTCGAATACGCAGGTCGCAAAATGGTGAGCGCCCAGTGCAACAACATGTTCATCTTCCCGGGGGTCGGACTGGGCGCACTTGTCAGCCACACTCCGAAGGTGACGGACAAGATGTTTCTTGCCGCGAGCAGGGCCGTGAGCGCCTGTGTCACTGGCGGCGAACGTCAGAAAGGCATGCTGCTTCCCGACCTGGAAAAGATCCGAGAAGTGGCAGTGCACGTCGCGAAGGCGGTCGCAATCGAGGCTCGGGATTCGGGACTGGGCCGCTCCATGGACGACAACGAGTTCGAACGACTCATTCGCAAGGCCCAGTGGGAACCGCGGTATTATCCGTTTAGGGCGGCGCCACAGAGGCGTTGACGATCGTTTATGGCTGCCTTAGGCGCCGGAAACTGAGCAACGTCTGGCCCGGCAATAGCGCCTGAGCGCACCAACGGCAATTGGAAGAACTGACACGAAAATCACTACAACAATGATTTTATCGAGCCGATTGGCCAGCTCGGTCTGTCCCAGATAATAGCCGATCCATAGCAAGGAGGTAATCCAGACGGATCCCCCTAAAATGTCCCAGGAAATGAAACGTTTGTAAGGCATCCGGGCCATCCCTGCCACGAAAGGAACAAAGGTTCTGAAAATCGGCATATAGCGCGCGGCAACGACCGCTATGCCTCCATACTTCTCATAAAACGCGTGCGCGGCTTCGAGGTGTTTTCTTTTGTAGAAGCGTCCATCGGGCTTGTTCCAGATCGAGTCACCCGCCTTATGACCCAGATAATAGCCGAGCTGATCGCCCACAATCGCCACCACCACGAGGATCAAGTTGAGCTGCAGGATCGAAAAAGATGCCAGATGGTGCGGGTTGGCGGGATTTGCGAGCACCCCGGCCGTGATCAAAAGCGAATCCCCGGGCAAAAAGAATCCCAGAAGGAGACCGGTTTCGGCGAATATGATGCCGATCAGGGCAAAAAGCCCCCCCGCCTGAATCAGCTGAGAAATCCCCTGTGCCGAATGAAGCTCTTTCAGCCAATCTAGCATTGCAACTCCCTCGTCAACTCCCTCGTCTCACCGAAAATCCCGAGGGTCATGATTGTACTTGTTCCAAATGCTTCCCATAACTCGCGCACAAAATGAAGGGGCAACTGCAACCGCCCCAATCGTCGAGGTATCAGCAGGCAGCCTGCCTTTTATCCTATGAAATCAGATGGAGCTGCGCGAAAATTCAATCAGGGACAAACAGCCAGGACACACTTATGTCAGAACCGAAGCGGCCCCAGCCAACTATCTTGATAGCCGAGGACGAAGGCGAACTTCGGGAAATGATCGCAATGGCGCTGGAGAGTTCCTTTGATGCGAATGTCGTTCAAGCAGCCACGGGCAAACAGGCGATTCAGGCAATTCAGACCAATCCCGGCATTCAGGCAATCGTATGCGACTACAACATGCCGGACGGAAATGGCGGGGCCGTTTATCAACATCTTCTCGAGGCTAACCTGAACATTCCCTACATCATGGTGAGTTCCGAGACGCCCGAGCGTCACAAGGAGTTCAGCGACCGTAAGCTGCTGGCCGGTTACGTCGAGAAGCCGGCGATCATGAAACCACTGATCGAACTACTCAGGGGGCTTTTTTCCAAAACCTCACCTTCTCACATCAATGAATCACCCTTCTGTCCGGTGCGAATTTCAGCACTTCTGAAACTGGGCGTCTGCCATCGAGATTTTTATCTGAAACTCGCTGACGATCATTACGTCAAAGCCGTTCACGTGAACGAAGGATTCGATTCGACGGATGCAGAACGATATAAACAGAAGAACATCACTCACCTGTATCTGAAAGCCGAAGACCAGCCGCAGTTCCTTTCACTCGTTCAGGACAACCTCACGTTATTGCTTGAAACAAAAAAACTGGGCACGTCAGAGGTCATCGAGAACGTTTTCACGCCATCAATCCTGCTGATTCACAAAGTGACTTCGACGTTCGGATGGTCCGAAGATCTCAGGGACATCGTGAGGAATACGGTCGCAATTGCCGTCAAGACCATGAATGAGAATCGGGACCTGAGATCCATTCTGCAAAAACTCCGCAGCCAATCTCATCGCGATCTGGCGGAATTCTGTTCCGAGGTCTCCTTTGTGGCAAGCGGGATCGCAACCGCCATGGGTTGGAGTTCCGAGCTTACCTATTACAAACTCGCTCTTGCTTCCTATCTTCAGGATCTGTCCCTCACGGACGAACAGACCGAGCATTATCATTCGCTCGTGCAGGCCGCTCACGAACCTAAGAATGCGAATCTTTCGGAAATCAGGGAATTCAAACTGCACCCCGTGAAGTCAGTGAGCGTATTGGAAAAATGGAGAAACGCACCACCTGACGTGGATGCCATCATTCTTCAGCATCACGAATCTCCGGACCAGCGCGGCTTTCCACGAGGACTTCCGCCGCAGACCATCAATCCGCTTGCCGCGGTGCAGATCGTCGCGATGGAACTTGTGAACTTCCACCGCATAAATGGACCCGATGCCGATATGGTCGCATTTCTCGCCGATCAAAAGTCGCGTTATCAACAAGCTACATTCAAGAACATCTATAACGTGCTGTTTTCGTCGTTACAGATGCATCTTTAAAAGGACCTATGACGAGCAGAATATGGCTTCAGGACTACACTCTGAACGAGGTGAACGAGCGCGGCAAAGGATGCATGGTCGAGCACCTTGGCATTCAGATCACCGAATTGGGGCCGGATTTCCTGAAAGGCACCATGCCTGTGGATTTTCGCACACGGCAGCCCCGGGGGCTTTTGCATGGAGGCGCTTCGGTCGCGCTTGCTGAAACTCTCGCGAGTCTTGCCGCGAACCTGATCCTTGATCCGGCGATAGCCTATGGCGTCGGCCTCGAAATCAACGCGAACCATATCCGCGCCTGCACGGAGGGCCATGTGACAGGAGTCAGCTCCCCGCTTCACATCGGGAAGACAACTCAAGTCTGGGAAACCCGAATCACGCAAACGGCCTCAGACACGAAACACCTGGTCTGTGTCAGCCGAATGACCATTGCGGTGGTGAGCCTCCGCCCGGCACGCGGCTAGCGATAATAGATTTCCTGATGAATGGACTTCTTATCCACTCCCCGTTCGAGCAGCAGCTCTTTCATTTCCGTGATCATCGGGCCGTTTCCACAAAGATAAAAATCCGTTTCGCCCCAGGGAAATTCCCCATCAAGACTTCGGAAGTACTCAGTCACGCGTCCGCGAAATCCCTGCCAGTCCTTCGAGGCCTGGGTAATGGACGGAAAAAAGGTAAGCCCTTTCACACCTGAAAGCTCACGCACGTAAAGAAGCTCGTTCTGAGTTCGTACCCCGAGAAAACACCATGCCTGAGCGGGCGGTGAGTCCAGGTATTCGCGTGACAGGACCATCGACCTGAAAGGCGCAATACCAGTCCCCGTCGCTATAAAGCAGGCGTTTCGCAGGGATGGGGTCTGGTAGACGAAATCACCATAAGGCGCAAACCCCCTGAACACATCGCCTGGGCGGAGCGTCGCGAGATAGCCGCTACCCGGGCCCTCTTCAATGAACTTGACACAGAGTTCGATCGGACGCTGCTCGGGCGCCGAGGCAATCGAATAAGCGCGCCTAAGATCCCGCCCACCTGAAGCGGCGCCTGCCGGAACGACAACGCTGATGAACTGCCCCCCTCTGAACTCAAGAGGCCGGTCTGTTTCGAACGCGAGTGCGAAAACCGATGGAGTGAGTTGTTCAAAATTTCGGACCGTGCATTTGAATTCAGAAGCCGCCATTCGCACCTCTCTGTACTCGCCTGATTAGCTCAGCTCGGAGCGAGAATCTAGCTCGATCGGATTGACGCGCTCCCCCCTTCTGATACAGTGAACCCATGTTCGGATTAAGCATGGGTCATCTGCTGATTGTTCTCGTCGTTGTTCTTCTTTTCGGACACCGACGCCTGCCTGAACTGGGCAATGCGCTCGGTCGGGGCATCGGCGCCTTCAAGAAAGGGCTCGATGGCAAGGACGATGATGATGCTCCCAAAATTCCAGACGACCGGGCCTGATCACTCAAGGCGGCCCTACCGAAGAAACCACTGAAAACCGTTGAGCCGCGCTCATCGGGCTCATCACCTTTCCGCTGATACTTCTGACTCGCCAATAGAAATCACCCGCAGGCGGATTCGTCAGAATGTGAAAATTCTCCTGTTTTACAGCTCGAAAATGCACCTGCTGAAACTCGGAATCTCGGGCGATCTCAATCTCATAATTTTCCGTGAAATTGGTCTTCTGCCAGGTCAGGAGCACTTTCGCGCGCTCGGTTTTGCTGACAAAACGCTTGCCGTCATTCGGGAGCGTCAGGACCGGCGGCAGGAAAGAAAAACGGAACGGCACCAACGGGGAATGAACCTGAAACCCCTGAGCGGTCTCTCCGGAGACCCGGTAGTAGATCTCTCCGCTGAAGACCTTATCCCGGTTCAGTGACAACGAAGGCTGATCAGACTCACGAACCATGAGCGGCCTCTTGCCAGGACCTTTCGAGAGCTCCACACGGTACTTCTTCAAACCAGGGTAAGGCTGCCAACGCAGTGCAATATCAAAATTCTTCAGGACTTTCTTCCGCAACTGATTGGACGTACTCGCATGTCCAGCGACAAGCGGCTCAAGTAGCCTAATCCCATCGAATTCCGGATCAACTACAAAACCTGCTTTTGACGTTTCAGGCTTCTGCCATTCCCCGCTTAAAAGCCGAAGCTCCCACCTATACTCTCCGGGATTTTCCGCAGTCCACCGATAGCTGCCTTTACCCTGCTGAGCCGGAGCCACCACCTGCTCCAGAACCCTTGGGGACTCCGGGTCGGTGCCGTTGCGAACGATAATCGTCACGGACTGGTCAGCGGGCGTGATTTGCCACTCAAACAAAACAGGAACCACAGGTGACGCAGCCCCGGAAGGCACCGTCAGATGAGCTCCGAGCTTGGGAGATATCAATTCGACTTGCACCATTTTCCTGGGCGGAGGGGGCGGCGGAACTGGAGACGGAGAAGGCGAAGGAGACGGCATTATAACCGCCTTTGCCGGTGCCGGAGGCGCTTTCGGAGGCAGGGGCGCACGCGTTTTTTTCCATACGGGCGACTTGAGGGTTTGAGAGGTCTGCTTCGGGATTGAAACCACCTTTTCGCCGGAACGAATACGCAATTCGCGTGTTTTCGCACGTCCGGTCACCTGACCTGCAACGACATCGACCTTCGGCACCCGGCTGATACCGGTCAGAGAAAACTCGGACTCATATGCCAGTCGGATCATTGCATTCGGCCCGAGCTCGATCGTGCTTCCGTCGTCCAGTTCGACACGAGCCGAAGAACCGGCGGCCGTTACGATAGTATCTTCGTTAAAAAGGGCTTCGTTGGTTTCAATGGGTCCGAAAACGGATTCACCCAGAAGCTCTCTTCTGACCGTGCCCGCGCTTTCCGCGAGGATACCCACCCGTTGGCCCTGCTGACTGGAGCCATTCGTCAAAAAGCCAACTCCGCTGAAATAGACCCACCCCACGGCGAGCAGAAGAATCGTCGCGAAAATGATGATGAATACTTCGGATCGTTTTAAGCCTAAGCGCGACTTATGCATTCGCCTCACCAGCATGAGGCGACAACAGCAGAGCCGCTGCGACAGTCAGATCATCATCGAAAGATTTTCCGCCATTGTGAGCCATGAAATCGGCAACGAGATTGCGGATCACCTGCTCGGGTCCGGCCTGCACATTCGACTGAATCATACGCACGGCGCGTTTCTTTCCGTAAAAAGATCCGTCGGTTCCCGTGCCCTCAAGAAGGCCGTCCGTATAGAGAAACAGAAGATCCCCCGGGGAGACGGGAATTGTCTTCTCTTCGAACTCCTCAACGTCCTGCCTTTCTCCAAGCCTCGGACCATTGGCCACGAGGCTCTTGGTCGTGTAGCCATCCCCGTTCTTGGAGAACAGCCACGCCGGATTGTGGCCGGCGCTGGCGAAGGTCAGGGTGTTGTTCGAGAAATCGATCACCCCGGCAAGGAACGTCATCATGATCTTCCCTTGCGAGGCATCATGGATCACTCGATTCGCGTAAGAAAGGAGCACGCTGGGCGAGAAGACGCGATCAGGCTCGGCCTCCGCAAACTTCTGAATCATGCTGACGCAGCTGCGTGCAGACGCGGTGATCAGCGCTGAGGGGAAACCATGCCCGGTCGCATCGGCGATCATGAAAGTGAGGCGTTCACCATTCTGGAAAAAACCCCACCAATCCCCTCCGCATTGATCCGCGGCCTTGTAATGGCTGTGAATTGCCACATTTTTGTTTTGGAACATGGGCGGAGGTAAAAGCGTCTGTTGAACGGTTGCAGCGATCATCAGATCATTTTCCATCTGGAGACTCTTCATTCGTTCCTGAATGAGTCCGCTGATCTGGCGGGACATCGCTTTGAATGAATCCGTCAGTGCGCCGATCTCGTCGCGCGAATGAGTTTCGAGGTCCAGCTCGAATTTTCCCGCCGCGACTTCCTTGGTTGCTTCATAGAGCCGATTGATGGGGGCCGTCAGGGTCTTTGCGAAGAACATCGTCAGAACGACAGCAATGGCCACGGCAATCAGCCCCAGCATGGCGAACTTTTCGGTCAGGGCGTAGGTCGCCCGCATGGCTTTCTTCCACTCAGTGCGGTTCACCACCACGAGATCCATCCCGGCGTTCAGAAAGCTTCCAAGGTAACGCTCCCCGTCCAAGTCGTATTCTTTTGCTCCTGTGGCCACCTGACTTGCAACGGCCGCCTGAAACAGGGGGTCCCGCTTCAGATCATCCGAGAACGCCTTACTGGACAGGAGCAGTCGCCCGGAACGCGTGGCAATCGTCACGTCCGAGGCCGCCAGCTGTCTGATAAAATCCCCCATCGGCAAAACCGCCAGTGCAACCGGAACTCCACCCGGATTGTCCTTCATTTTCAAATCCGCGAATGCGATCCCGAGCAACGGGAAACCCGAGGCGGAAGTCAAATCTATAAAGCAATAGGATCGCTCCAGAAGCTCAGGCAATGCGCGGGCCAGGACAGATGCTGACAATTCAAAGGTCGCAGGATTCCACTTTCCTTCGAAATCCCCCTGGCTCTGACCGGGCATCCGGGAAAAGAGAGCAAGATCAACGTCCGCGGGCCGTTGCCTGACCAGATAGATCAGCAGAACCGGTGAATCGGACTGGTTCTCCGCTACGGAACGAAGGCCTGCCGTTCCTGTGGCATCAAGTGGTTTTGCGGGATCCACGGAGGCAAGCGCAAGGCGAAGGGTTCCCAGGACACGCCTTCCGGTGTTGGCGAATTCCCGACCAACCAGAACTGCTTCGGTCGCCTGCGTCTGATACAAGTAAGCTTTCTTGTCCTCTTTCAGCAGGAAAATCGCTGAAACACTGAGAAAGGTGATCACGACAACAAGGAGCAGCACGCCACCCAGAATCAGTTTCGTGCCCACGCTCCAGGACACCTTAAATTGCTGTTGCTCCATTTCTCTATTTTCACTAACATTTCAAATGAATTCAACTTTCATCTTACAATGGAGTACGTGTGCTGAACGTAATTAAAGAGCAAAAAGACGCCGCATTACTGGTGCGCTTGGTAGGCTCGATTGAGGAGGGCGTGCAGTTTGAGCAGCTACTCGGAAATGTCCCCGCTGAGCTCATCGTGAACTGCAAGGAGGTTCCTCGCATCAATTCCGTGGGCGTAAAGGCCTGGATTCGCTACTTTCAATCCCTTCAAACAAAGGGTGTACGTCTGCGATTCGTGGAATGTTCAAGTGCAATCATTGAACAGGTGAACCTCATTTCGAATTTCGTTCCGGCTGACTCGGTGGAATCCTTCTTCGTGCCGTTCGCCTGCACAAAATGCAAAAGTGAACTGCTGGGATTGTATTCGTCAGCCGCAATTAAAAAACTCCAGGGGAACGTCCCTGCGCAAACCTGTCCCAAATGCGGTGGAAGCGCCGAATTTGATGACATTCCCGAAGAATACTTCGGGTTTTTGACGCGCTAGGAGGAACTCCGGTTGTCTGAAACACTGCTCCTCATCTCCTCTCTTTCTGAGGACCAGGTTTTTGCCAAGGCGGTCGGAGCCGAGGCAAAGCTCCCTGTTCAGACAGTCACCTCTGCGGCCCAGGGAGCGGAGTTCATCAACAAACATGAACCGAGCGTCATATTTGTGGATGCGTCGAACGAACAGCTTTATCTGCAGTTCGAGGAAGCGATTCAAAACTCAGTTGGGATTTTCTCGGATAAAATCAACGCAAACGCGATTCATTTTCTGTCATCAGAGAACCTGGATAAAGTCCGCTACCTCATTCAAAGCCCGCTTTTCGGGCATTTTGTCTTGCGCAATTACGGCGATCCCGCGTCGGCCGGCGAACATTACGGAAGGCTCGTTCGAGCGACACGCGCTGAACGTGCCTTCGGACTCAAGACCCTGCTGCGACCAGATGCGAAAGTACAGATCGTCAAACTCCAAAGCACCGGGCAGAAACAGGACGCTGTTGAAGCGGTCAAAAATTATTTCGTGGCGGCGAAATTCCAGCCTCGGATGGCGGTCATGATCGCCAATGCGGTTGATGAACTTCTCATGAATGCGATGTTCGACGCGCCGGTGGACGAGATCGGCAAACCGCTCTACTCCAGTGCTCCCAGAAGCGCGGTTTTTGACCTGAAAGACCGCCAGGCCATCGAAATGCATGTCGGTTACGACGGCAAGTACGCCGCGGTCACGGCTGTCGACCTTTTCGGAAGCCTGGACAAAGTGAAGCTCCTCAGCCACATATCCAAGATTTACACCGATGAGGAATACAAAGTTCGCACGACAGTGGCTGGAGCCGGGCTAGGACTGGCCACTGTATTCCGCTCAGGCGGAAGTTTCTTTTTTGTGAGCGAATCAAATGTACGCACGGAAGTGACGGTGTTTTTCCGCCGAGCGGATAATTATCGCGAATTTCGCGAACAGTTCCGCTTCCTCTCCACTCAATACTACTTCTGATTCGGAGCCTGCCTCATGTACTCGCCTTCCCAGAAACCCGTGATCGTGCTGGCCTCGACGTCTCCAAGGAGAATCGAGCTGCTCAAACAAGTCGGGTTGAACCCGGTCGTTCTTTCCCCTCATGCGGATGAAACCGCACTCCCCCGGGAAACCCCGAAACAGACCGTCGCCCGACTCGCGCGCGAAAAAGCAAAATCATTGAGCGACAGAGTTTTCAACGAACACGGAAACGCCCTTATCATCGCGGCGGATACGATCGTTGTGTCGCCGAAGGGCAAGGTGTTCAATAAACCCAGGGACCGAGCCGAGGCGATCCGGATGCTCGGCGTGCTCGCCGGAAACACCCACACGGTACTCACCGGATACTGCATTCTTTCCGCGAAGCGGACCCATGTCCGAGTGATCTCTTCACGCGTTCGGATGCGAAAACTCCCGAGGCGCGATATCGAGCGCTACGTGGATTCAGGCGAACCCATGGACAAGGCGGGAGCCTATGCCGCTCAGGGACTTGGAATGGCTCTGATCGAGCGGATCAGTGGAAGCTACATGAACGTGGTCGGATTGCCTGTCGCGCAGGTTCTGCAGGACGCGGAGAACCTGTTTGATTTTCCTCTTTTCAGCTGGGAGCTCAAAAGGTGATACCTCCCGGACAAAAACCTCTGGCCGAGCGGTACGCGGCAATAAAAATTCGAATCAAGGAACACGCCCAGGCAGGCGTACAGCCCGTTCTGATCGCAGTCTCCAAAACCCAGCCTGTGGAGGCCATTGAAGCACTTTATGCGCTTGGTCATCGCGATTTTGGGGAGAATTACGTTCAAGAGCTGGTCAGAAAATCCGAGGCGCTGAGGGAAAAAGGCTGTGCGGATATCCGCTGGCACTTCATCGGTCACCTCCAGACCAATAAGGTGAAGCAACTCCTTCCCCATCTGTATGCGATCCATACAATTCATTCCGATCGTCTTGCAGCGGAACTCGCAAAACGCTGGTCTGATCTGACGCCATCAGGGAAACTTCCCGTATTCATTGAAGTGAATATCGATCGTGAAGAGGGAAAATCGGGATGCCCCCCCGAAGATGCTCGGGGAATTGCTTTGAGGCTCTCGCTCGACCCGGTACTCTCGGCGAATCTTTCGCTTCAGGGGCTGATGTGCATCCCGGACCCCGACCAGCCCGGAGGCACTCGTGCGAGTTTCCAAAGACTCAAAGACCTTGGATCGACGATCCCGTCGGCCGGACAGCTGTCCATGGGAATGTCCGATGACTTTGAAGCCGCTTTGGAGCAGGGGGCGACCCATATCCGAATCGGTACGGCTCTTTTCGGGGAAAGAAACCGGAACTAGCGCCCCAACTGGATTTATGTTAACTCCACAGTTACGCGCCCGTAGCTCAGCTGGATAGAGCGTTGCCCTCCGGAGGCAAAGGTCAGAGGTTCGAACCCTCTCGGGCGCGCCACTTATCAGGCCGGCAAGCCCATAGACAGTATCTTCAAGGCCTTTCGGAGCTTCTGCGCCTCGAATTTGGAACTGAGATCCTCTGAAAGCTGCTGAATGGCGCTCTTCTGGCGCTCCAGAATCGTGCCGTGACCTCTGCTGACAAGGTTATCAAACGTATTTGCGATCGCGACGATGCGTGCGAGTTCGTAAATCCCGCTTCCTCGCAATCCCTTCGGATAGCCGCTTCCATCATGGCATTCCGCGTGCTGTGCGACGATCATCCGCACTTCGTTCGGGACCGATTTATCACTGGCAAGGGCCTCGGCTCCCAAAGCCGGATGTTCTCTCATCTTGTGCTCGAGCTGTTCAGGGGAATCGCCCTCTGCTGTCAACACCAGTGCTTTGCCGAAATCGTGAAGAAGAGCGCCAGCGCCCATATGATTCAGAATCAGCTGATGGGTATAGCCCATATGCAACGCCAGGTAGACCGAAAGCACGCTGACGTTAATAGAATGATCAATGGTTCCAGTCGCGAGCGTCTGGAGCTGCGCCAAGGGCCGCGCGGCAAAAGGGGCGCTCAGAACCTGATCGACCAGTTTCTGAGTCGTCTCAAGTACCTTTTTCACCTGCTCATCCGAGCGAGGGAACTGAAAAAGAGCCATGGTCCTGGCTTTCACTTCTTTGCGGAGAACATCAACCGGTGCGGCAGTATCCACGCGACCGGACCACGCCAGAAGCGCTGAATAATCCTGCTCACGAATAAAGAAATGCGTGATTCTCTTGAATTGAAGGCGGTCATAAGAATTCCGGTCAACGTGCTTGCCGCGATCCAGGTAAGGCACGAACCTTTGTTGCACATAAAGATAGATCGGCACCGGCAGTGGTTCGTTTGGAATAATCTGCTCCAATGCGCACGTGACAAACACCTGCTGCGCAGTGGCTGCAGGCACTACCGCAGCAGCAGGAGCCGGGGAAGTATCCTCAGGTGAAGCGCTTGCCGCAACAACTCCTTCAGCGTTTGGCGGTGGCGGTTGCGCGGTGATCGACATGTCGGTGGCCGTAATACCTGAAAACTGCCGCGCCAAGCGGTCCCGATTCACACCCGCAAGATTTCGAGGTATGGACTCCGCCAACACCACGGCCGAGGGAGCCTGAGCAGCCGGAAGTTTCGCCCGAAGCAGGGCCATGATTTCCTGCGGCCGAAGAACACTGTTTTCTTCCTTAAGTACTGCGCATACCAGGATCGGCTTGCCGCTCAGATCGTTGGTGACAAACCCCACCCCTTCGGTCACGCCAGCTATCGTTTTCACAGCGGCGTCAATCGGAGTTGGAGAGATGAAACCGCCGGCTTCTTCCAGAAGCTGTTCTCGCCTCCCCAACACATGGATGCGGACTCCACCTCCATCTGACTCGTCCACCAGAGTCGCGATATCGCCTGTGTAAAGCCACGTGCCGCGTATCTTCATTTTGGTGGCGGTTTCAAATTCCTTTTTTTTCTCTTCCGGTCCTCGGTACCCTGCCATCACCGATGGACCAGAAAGTGCGAGCTGACCTGTTCGCTCCCCTTTTTGCTCAAGGGTATCGCCGTTCGCATCGATCACTTTATACTTCATTCCCGTCAGGCCCCGCATCCACGGGTGAGGACTTGCGGCAAGTTCCGAGTCGTCGTCCATGGCTGCGGTCCAGACGTTTTCGGCTTGGCCATAGCATCGCAACACCGGGGTTCCGACGTGGGCACTTAACGTCTGGAGCTCCGTCGAAGGCTCGTTCAAGCCAACGGTGATGGATTTAATCAGAGGAAACTTGGTACCCGCCTCCTGGCAGTAGTGCAGGAATTCCTGAGCGGAATCCGGATTCATTGCCAGCCGGGTAACCTTCGCATCGCGGAGAAACCGCATGGATTCCTTCTTTTCCAATCCCGGTTCCACGACACACGTATGGCCGTTCAGGAGCGGAAAAAGCATTCCATGGATAAACGCGAAAGGATGCGCCCAATTCATTGGCGTCAGGAAACGATCCGCCTTGCCTGCGCGATATAGAACCCGGATCGCCGTCGCGGCATGGATGAGACGGTTATGATCAAAGGCCGCAAGCTTCGGCTTGCCCTGACTGCCGCTTGTTCGCAGCAGCAAAATAATGTCGGTGTCCCTCGGAGGAGAATCGGAAGGAGCAGCGAAGCCCGCGTCATACTCCCCTCCCTTTTTTTTATCGAATTCGAAAACCGGGAGTGACAGTCGCTCATTCCTCAAAACTTCCCGAGCCAGAGTTAGGCAATCGGAACTCACGGCGAGGTGCGTGGCTTCAGATTCCCTCAGCCAGTCCGCGATTTGCTCCTGGCCTGAATCGGGATCCACCGGAATGACCGTGGCTCGAGTGTTTGCCAGTGCGAAAAAGGTCAAGGGAAATGACCCGCGATTCCTTGCAAGCACGGCGACTCGGCTCTGCTGCCCGAGCTCGTTCTGGTAAAGATAACTCAGGCGCGCCACCCTTTTTGAGAGTTCGTTAAACTTCAAGTCCTTCCCGAGATCCGAGATGGCGACCTGCATCGGGGCCTTCTGCGCCGCCGTTAACAGAACCTGCGAAATCAGCATGCCAAGATCCTACCATCCCAGGTTGAACTCTGGCTAGGAACGACTATGATACGGCCATGTCCATCACGCCTTCCTCCCCCGGAATCCTGACCTGGCGCCTTGAGAAGAAAAACCTTCCGCTCCGCTTTTTATGGAAGATCGCCCGTGGCTCCCTCGAAACCAAGGAGGTATTTTTCCTGACTGTTTCTGACGGGACTTTCTCCGGCATGGGAGAAGTGTCCCCGAATACGCGATATGGAAATACCCCAGCGATCATCGAGCGCGATTTTGGGCGCCTGAAAGAGGCGTCCACCCAGGAACCGGGTTTGAGCAAAATGCAGCTGGGTTCGTATGGTCGGTGGCTTGATCATCTATCACTCTGCCAAACCGTTCGGTTCGGTGCGGAATCAGCCTGGGTGCATCTGCAAAGCGGGCGTGCCGGGAAACCTGTTTCCGAATACCTCGGACTTTCCGCCGTCGAGGAAGTGGCGACCTGCTTTTCCGTTCCGATCATGGATCCCGGTAAAATTCAGGATTACCTGGCTCCCCTTGCACGCTTCCGCTCCATCAAAATAAAAGTGGACGCGCAAACGGGAACTGAAACGATCCGCGAAGTGTCAAAACATACACAACAGTGCCTGCGAATCGACGGAAACGAGACCTGGGAGGATCCGGATGAATTCATGCGTTTCGTCGAAAGCCTGCGCGGCAAAAACATCGATTTCATCGAACAGCCGATGCCAGCTTCGATGGAAGCCGCTTATGGTGAAATACTGCCGCTGATTCCCTGGCCCCTCATCGCCGATGAATCCATCACGGATCATGCTGACTTCGCAAGTCTTCAAAGGCAGTTCTCCGGAGTGAATATCAAACTTATGAAAACCGGAGGCTACGTCCGGGCGATCGAGCTCCTCAAGGAAGCGCGCGCCCGTGGAATGAAAACAATGCTGGGATGCATGGTCGAGACCTCGCTCGGAATCTCGTCCGCCATGCACCTGGCTTCGTTGATCGATTACGCCGATCTGGACGGCTTTCTCCTGCTGAAAGAAGATCCATTCGGCCTCGTAGAAGAGAATGGCGGGCTCCTCCGCCTGACTCATAACACCGTTAGGAAGCCGGCATGACACTCCTGCTGAAACAGATTTTCGCATTCATCAAACTTCTGAACTCAGATACCGAAACGCACCCCCTTGCGCTCGGGATCGTGCTCGGGATGTTTCTCGGGTTCACTCCCGTCTTTTCCTTGCAGACGGTCTTCGTGATTTTCATTCTTTTCCTGTTCCGAATTCAGATCGGAGCCGCACTGGTAAGCGCATTTTTTTTCGCCATACCTGCTTATCTGCTCGATCCGGCTTTTCACCAGCTCGGATCATTCATCCTGGAGCGGGAATCACTGCGGCCGCTTTTCACGACGCTTTACCACATGCCGCTTGTGCCGCTCACGCGCTTCAATAATTCAGTCGTGATGGGGTCGGCAATAGCAGCGCTCCTGCTGGCGGCTCCGGTTTTCGTCGTTTCAAAAAAACTCATCATCGCATATCGCGCAACCGTGGTCGCGCGCTTCAAGAACACGAAATTATGGAAGGCCGTTCAGGCGACCTCCTTCTACCAGTGGTACGTGAAATTCGAGGAATACCGTGGCTAAAGTTAAAAAGAAAAAAGGAATTGTCCGCTTCGAAGCGATCGTTCCTTTCGCCATCGTCTGCGCGCTCATCGTTCTCTATTTCGTGCTCTTCTTCGATCTTCACCTGCGCAAAGGAATCGAATGGGCCGGAAGCTATCTGAACGGTGCGGAAGTGAACGTCGGCTCGCTTAAAACCAGCTTCATCAACGCCTCCGTCAGGATCGGGAAAATTGAGGTGACAGACAAGGACAAGCCCGAACAAAACAAGGTCGAAATCGGAAACATCGGTTTTGAGCTGCTTTGGGATGCGCTCCTCAGGGGAAAAGCCGTCGTAAATCTCGCCGAAATCCAAAACATTCAAGTTGAAACTCCCCGAAAAAGTCCTGGCCGTGTTTATCCGTCGGAATCACGTTCCAAGGGACTTGAAATCATCCGCTCACAAATCAGCGGAACCGTCCTTGGGGATGTCGCTCGTATGCTCGATGGGTTCGATCCCAAGAAAGCTCTCGGAGAAATCGGCAAGCTGAAGTCGGCGATGCATATCGAGCAGCTCAAGGCCGATCTCGACCGAAAGGAGAAAACCTGGACCAGTGCCCTCGCGGGCATTCCCGGGCAGGCGGAGTTCAGCGGCCTTCAGCAGAAGCTGAACTCGATTCAGATCGGAGCGACGAAAAATCCGGCCGAGATTCAGAACCAGATTTCACAAATCAACGGACTCCTTTCAGAGATTGACGAGAAGAGCAAAGCCATCCAAAGCCAGGCCGGATCTCTCAGTTCCGACGTGAATTCCTTCGCCGGCGCCGTGGGCGGGATCGATCAGGTCATGAAACAAGACATCCAGGACCTTGAGAAAAGAATTCAGCTTCCGAAACTCGACGCTCGCAGCATCGCTTCGGATCTCTTCGGCGGGAAAGTCGTCAGCCAGGTCGCACAAGTGGAACGATATGTGACGATGGCTCGCGAAACGATGCCCGTCAAAAAAGCGCAAGCCGCAACCGCGAAACCTGTTTCGCCGCCGCGCGGAAAGGGAAAGATATACCAGTTCGGAAAACCAAACAGCTATCCGCTTTTCTGGCTCAGGAAAGGCGAGATCTCCTCGCGCCTGGAGAACACAGCCTTAGGCGGAAACGTCTCGGGCCAGCTACTGGACCTCAGTTCAAGCCAGCCGCAGCTGGGCAAACCCATGCAGCTTCACCTGAACGGCGACTTTCCGAAGCGCGGGTTCATGGGTATCCAGCTATCGGCCATTCTGGACCACACGGGGGAAATCCCGGTGGATACCCTGAAATTCTCTGCCGCATCCTTTCCGATCGAACAGAGGCAGCTCTCTTCTTCGGATGAGGTCCAGTTCGCGATCGCGAAAGCGATCGGAAGCGCCACACTGGAAGGTGTCCTGAAGGGCGATGGCGTGCAGCTCAGAATCGACACCGGCTTCCGAGAGGTGGATTACCTGATCTCGGCAAAATCAAAACTCCTCGAAAACACCCTCAAATCAGTGGCGCGGGAGATCCCCGCCATTTCCGTGCAGGCATCCCTGGACGGCACCTGGGATAAGCTTGGCATGAGCCTTCAGTCTAACCTTGCCTCCGCTCTGGAAAAAGGTTTCGCCGGTCAGCTGCAGTCGCGCGTCGCCGAGGCCAGACAGCAAATCAGTGGCATGGTGAACGCGAAAGTCGCCCAGCAACGTGCGGAACTCGACCGCCGCTATCAGGAAAATCGCCGGAAAATCACAAGCCAGATCGATGAGAAACGGAAGAAAGCGGATGCGCTGCGAGCGCAGGCCATGGCGAAGCTGGATGACGCAAAAAAACAGCTCGCTTCAAAAGGTCTGGACGGTTTGAGGAAAAAACTGCCATTCTGATATTCATCGCGGTTTGCCCGCCTTTTTTTCAAGGGAGATCTTATGAAAAACGTCCTCGCAATCTCGTTTGTCTCATGCTGCATTTTGGTGTCCGGTTGTGGAAAACTTTCTGCAATCGAAGATCAGGCGGAAGTAGCAACCGCCGCTGGGGACGTCATGAGTTCCTTTGATGAATCAAGCGGAACTGAAGGGGGTTTTGCGCTGCTTGAAGCCCCGCTTCTTCAATCCGGCGGCGCCTGCTTCTCAACCGCGCTTCTCAGCAGCTGCTCAGATAAAACACGTACTCGAACTTTCGAGGATTGCACCATCGGGCTTGTAAACACCTTGAACGGAACCGTCACGCTGAGCTTCTCCGAAACGGGTTGCGCGATGAACATCGCTGGAAACAGCGTTACGCGCACGGCGGATTTCACCCTCACCGCTCCTCGCGGCACTCTTACGGTGAGCGCGCCGGGTGGCGGCCAGGTGATCACCAGAACCGCGGACGGATTCACCTACCGCGTCGGAGGAATGAAGCGCGTTCTCAAGACGAGCTCAGGTGTGACTGTCGCTGACGTGGAGACGAAAACTCTGGGCGACATCACCGTTACCGGAACCTCGCGTGCCAATCGCGTGATGAATGGCGGTTCGATCGAAATCAAGCATGTCACGCGCGACTACACGGCGGTCCTGACTCCCAATAACCTCGCCTGGACAGCCGGTTGCGTCTGCGCGGTCTCAGGAACCTTGACCGGCACTGTAACAGGCGCTCAGAGTTCAGACGATGTTGTCGTGGAAATGACCGGTTGCGGGACCGCAAAGATCACGGCAAACGGCATATCTGAGGACGTGAAGCTCGATCGCTGCGGCGCAACCTCCTGAACAGCCGCTCTTCTGAACTCAGGAAGCCCGGGTATCGGGTATCGCGACTCGCATGGCAGAGAACGTGACCACGAACGTGGTGTT
>Ga0154382_170_pt3 | contig 28328 bp, 27 predicted proteins | sample RifGroB1_FD_105626 | JGI IMG/M metagenome (GOLD analysis project Ga0154382, IMG submission 105626) | Bdellovibrionales bacterium GWB1_55_8 | reverse complement strand
CGCCCGTTGCGCTTGAACTCACCGGGCCCGGCACCCTATTCACCGGATATTGTAACGGACCCTACACGATCGAAACAAGAAACAGCGAGGGTGTCGCCTGGGCACCCTCCAGCGATCTCTCGATCGATCTTTCCGGCGCGAACGGCATTTTTTTCAGCGACGCAGGATGTTCCTCTCCGATCACGTCACTGACCCTTCCCAGGAACAGCAGTTCAATGGGCGTCCATTACCGCGTCAACGTCTCAGGCAGCTCCGCGGTGTCGGTTTCATCGGGCTCCATGTCGCCGTCCAGCCTGAGCCTGGAAGTGGCGTCGAAACAGGAACGGATCGATTTATTCGCCGGCGCTCTGAGCCACCTCGGCTATCTCGACGGCGGCCCGAGCGATGCCCGCTTTCACTTTCCGGAACCTCAGAGTTCTCCCATGCTGGGCGTGGGCTCGGCCGTTCTTCTCGGTGATTTTTTCTATCTCACGGACCCTGCCAACTGCGTGATCCGGAAAATCAATCGCATTACGGGGTTGGTTTCCACGTTCGCGGGCCAGGCTGGCGTTTGCCAATCGACTGATGGCGTCGGGGCAGATGCGAGATTTCACAATCCTTCGGGAATCGCCACAGATGGAGTTGCAACACTTTACGTGGCCGACTCAGGCAGCCACACGATTCGTGCAATTGACCTGTCCGACATCAGCACGACCACGCTCGCTGGAACCGCTGGCGCCTGGGGATTTGTCGATGACACGGGAGCCGCCGCGCGGTTCATCTATCCCTCCGCGATTGTGCATCTTGCTGGTTTTCTCTACGTAACCGATGTGTCCAATCACGCCGTCAGAAAAGTGAATCTGGACACCAGGCAGGTAACGACGCTCGCAGGCGGAAACCAAGGCCTGGCTGATGGTGAAGGAGTGCTGGCTGAATTTCAGTATCCGATGGGCATCGCCACGGATGGAACCGACCTCTACGTCTCTGATACGAGTGTCAGCCGCATCCGCCGCGTGACGCTTGCCGGAGTCGTCACCACCGTCGCCGGGTTTGCCGCTTGCGATTCCACCGACGCTATCGGTACGGCAGCGGGCTTTTGCAGGCCTACGGCAATCACGATTGATGGAACCCACCTGTATGTTGCTGATACGGGCAATAACAAGATCCGCAAGATCGCGCTCGATACGATGACCGTCACCACCTTTGCTGGATCCGGGGTGACCGGATCCGAAGACGGCGTGGGAACCTTCGCCACTTTCAATCGCCCGGGGGGCCTCATCTCTGACGACTCCGCGATCTTTGTGATCGATTCGCTCAATCAGGGTCTTCGGCGAATTCAACTATCCGATGCCACGGTCACCCGCTTTGTGGGCATCCCACCAAACACAGGACTGACGAACGGCGCGGCGCTCTCCGCCCGTTTCAATTCGATATCGGGTATCGTGAAGGTCGGAACGAATCTCTACGTCACCGAACAAGGGAACCACATCATTCGGCGCATTTCGCTGATTGATGGCCAAGTCAGCCCTTTTGCCGGCCAGGCCGGCACCCTTGGATCCGCAGACGGGATCGCTGCAGAAGCGACCTTCAACGCCCCAAATGGTGTGGCCACCGACGGCGTTCATCTCTACGTCGCGGATAAAGGGAATCACACTATTCGAAAAATTGTGCTCGCCACGGCCGAAGTGACGACGATTGCGGGATTGGCCCTTGCCACAGGGACGACGGATGGCAGCGGTTCCGCGGCGAGGTTCAGCTGGCCCCACAGTCCCGTATTGGTCGGAACGCAACTTTTCGTCGCGCAGTCAAACCGAATTCGACGAGTGGACATCAATACCGGCGCCGTGGATACCGTTGTCACCGGGCTGGCAACCATCGGAGGCATGACCAGCACCGGCGGGAATCTGTACATAACGGAATACAGCGCACGCCACATGATTCGGAGAATTCAAATCGATTCATGGGCCCAGACAGCCCTAGGCGGCGCGACCACAGCGGGGTACGCGGATGGGACTAGTCCAGCCGTGCGATTCAATGAACCACGCGGCATCACTACCGATGGAATGAGCCTTTTTGCGATCGATTCCAAGAACAACTCCATCAGACAGCTGGCTCTGACCAACAGCGCGGTCACGACATATCTTGGAACGCCACCCATTCAAGCCGATATTGACGGAGCATTGAGCCAATCGCATACGGAATCCGCTCTTTCAATTCTCTCGACCGACTCTGGAATCTTTCTTGGAAACGCCACGAGTTTGCGGTGGATCCATTGAGACTCAGGGCGCCAGCGCTTTGTGCCGCGTTTTAGCGCCCTGCCGGTATAACCCGTGCATGACTCAAAGGCTTGGGCGGCGACCTCTTTATCGTAATCAGGTCAGGCTTTCTAACGGCGATCATCGCACCGCTGAGCTTCGTGCTTTTCAAAAGGTCTGCAATCTGGCTCCTTGCGGGCATCTCCGCATTCATGACGCTCTATTTCCTAATTCAGCTCCCCGCGATCACCGATGGCGACGTCATCCGTGAAAGCGTCGAGTGGCTGAGTGAGCCACGACTCGCTTTGTCGTTCCAACTCGACGGACTCAGCCTTCTTTTTTCGATTCTGATCTCAGGTATCGGAACCCTCATCATCATTTACTCGGGCAAATACCTGAGAGGACATGCGCGAATCGGGCGATTTTATTCTTTTTTCTTTCTGTTCATGGCCTCGATGCTGGGGATTGTACTCTCAAACAACCTGATCCTGACGTTTATCTTTTGGGAACTGACCAGCATCGCATCCTATTTTCTGATCGGGTTCGATAACCATCGCGATGATGCCAGGAAAGCAGCACTCCAGGCGCTTCTGGTGACGGGCGCCGGAGGCCTGGCCATGCTCGCTGGGTTTGTTCTCCTTTTCCTTATGGCCAGGACCTATGAGATATCCTTGCTCATGGAGCAAAGTGACGTGATTCGAAATCATGCACTCTACTCACCGGCTCTGATTTTAATCACGCTTGGAGCTTTCACCAAATCCGCTCAGTTTCCATTTCACTTCTGGCTCCCGAACGCAATGCAGGCACCCACTCCCGTGAGCGCGTATCTCCATTCCGCAACCATGGTGAAAGGGGGGATATTTCTCCTGGCTCGGCTCACTCCGGTCCTGGGCGGCACCCACCTCTGGTTCATTCTCCTCGCCACGGCAGGCACGCTGACCCTCCTCACAGGCTCGTTCATGGCACTTCAGCAACGAGACCTCAAGCTCATCCTGGCCTATATGACCGTGATGGCGCTCGGCCTTCTGGTCCTGCTTTTGGGAGTGGGCTCGCCCACCGCGATCCATGCTCTCGTGGTTTACGTTTTCGCTCACTCGCTCTACAAGGGCGGCCTGTTTCTTATCGCAGGAAACATCGACCACGAGACAGGCACTCGGGACATCGATCGCCTCGCAGGCCTGCGGCGGACAATGAAATGGACCGCACTCACGGCTGCGCTATGTGCCCTTTCAATGGCGGGGTTTCCACTGTTTGTCGGTTTCATTGGCAAAGAGCTGGTCTACGAAAGCCTCTGGAACCCTGTTTCACGGTCATGGCTGCTCATTGTCGCCACTACGATATCAATGATGGGTCTGTGGGCGATCTCGCTATTGATCGGCTTCAAACCATTTTTGGGGACTAAAGCAGCCACATCTCACCCGAAGGTACATGAAGCCCGTCCTGAAATGTTACTAGGCCCATTTGTTCTTTCGCTTTTCGGCCTCGTCGTCGGATTGGCTCCAGGCACATTCGCGGCCTTTGCTGATGCGGCTTCAAGCGCCATCCTTAACCGGCAGACGGAATTACCTCTTGCCATCTGGCATGGCTTCAACCCGGCGTTCGCATTGAGCGCAGCCTCCTTCCTTGGAGGATTGTTGATTTATCGCCGCCATTCGCCTCTCCGAAGGCGTTTCCTGGCGGTGACCACGAGTATCGCATTATTCAGTCCTCAGCAAAGTTACGAGCTCATGCTGAACTTTCTGAAATTCAGCGCAGAACGACAGACCCTGGTTCTTCAAAGCGGCAGTCTGTTCCAGTATCTTCTCTGGATCCTTGTTTCGATCGTGGGTGTACTGATCGCTTCCGGATCTCCGGATTGGCTGAATCCACAAGGCTTCGAGTGGAGCAACATCCTCTATTACGAATGGGTCCTCGGAACCTTGATGGTTCTTGGGTCTTTAATTGCCGCAAGGGCCCGCTCACCATTGGTTTCCGTGACCTCTCTCGGAGTTGTCGGCTATGCAATCGCGCTGACCTACGTTCTTTATGGCGCTCCCGATCTGGCGATGACTCAGTTCCTCGTTGAAACATTGACTGTCATCCTACTTGCCTTGGTGTTGAGCAAGCTCCCCGATTACGTACGGGTTCCGCCAAGACCTTTCAGGAACACGGTGGCGCTCACCGTTTCGGTCATGTTCGGTCTGGTGATGACCAACTTGATCTGGCACACGTTGAGACACCCTCTGGACCGTTCGTTGAGCGACTACTTCTCGAACAACAGTCTTCCTTTAGCCCACGGACGAAACATCGTGAATGTCATCATTGTCGATTTTCGTGCCTTGGACACATTGGGCGAAATCACTGTATTGGGGATAGCCGCTCTGGGAATCTTCGGACTTGTTCGCCTCAAATCAGCAACAAGGGGCGGCCCTACATGACTTCCTTGATTTTGCGCACCGCGAGCCGATTCCTCATCACACTGCTGCTACTCTACTCGATCTTCCTTCTTTTACGCGGTCACAACGCGCCTGGAGCGGGTTTCGTGGGGGGCCTCGTGGCAGCAAGCGCCTGGGCCCTCTATGGAATCGCCTTCGGGGAAACTTCAGTAAGAAAAAGCCTTGGGCTTGAACCTCAGACGTATATTGCAGCAGGCCTTTGCATGGCGGGCTTCAGCGGGATTCTCGGCCTTTTCAGAAGCAAGCCCTTCCTGACAGGCCAATGGCTGCTGGTCGATCTCGGAAATGGACGCAAACTAGAACTCGGTTCCCCTCTTCTCTTCGACATAGGCGTCTACCTGGTCGTTTTGGGAACAGCGCTGACGATCATCCTCATTCTCGAAGAGGAGGAAACCTGACATGGAAGCATTCCTGGCCGTGACCGCGGGGATTCTGTTCGCCATCGGATTTTACCTCGTGTTGCAAGAGCACCTGCTGAAGCTGATCTTCGGCATTTCCATTCTCTCGAACGCCGCCAATCTCGTCATTTTCGCAACCGGTAGAATGACGCGGGGAACCCCGCCCATCATTCCCGAAACAAAAGGCGGACTCTCAACCTCTTTTGCCAACCCACTTCCAGAGGCGTTGATTCTCACGGCCATCGTCATCAGCTTCGGTCTCCTCGCGTTCCTGGTGGCCCTCGCCTACAGAAGTTACCGTGATTTCATTTCGTTGAACCCGAATGTCATTACAAACCAGACAAATAGGCCGGATAACGACGAGGAACCGTCAGAATCATGAAATTACTGATGGCTCTCCCCATTCTGGTTCCGTTTTTGACGGCCGTACTGGGCCTCCTGACCAGGAGAAGCCCGGCGGTTCAGCGACGCATCACTTTTTTTGGGACCGGAATTCTCCTCAGTACATCCATCTATCTGCTGACCCTTATCCTTTCCGATGGAATTCAAGTACTACAGCTAGGCTCCTGGCCCGCGCCATACGGCATCACGTTCGCAGCTGACATCCTGTCTGGAACAATGATCGTGATCACGGGGCTCCTCGGGTTTGCGAGCGTCACGTATTCACACGAGACGATCGATCAGGAACGCCAATATTTTGGTTATTATCCCTTGATGCAGTTACTTCTTTTCGGAGTGAACGGAGCCTTCCTGACCGGCGACATCTTCAACCTGTACGTCTGGTTCGAGGTACTGCTCATCTCGTCTTTCGTGCTTTTGTCCCTGGGCAGATCCCGGGCCCAGATTGCGGGGACATTACCCTATGTCGTACTGAACTTGATCGGTTCCATGATCTTCCTCGTCGCAGTAGGGCTGCTTTACGGAAATACCGGTGCCTTGAATTTCGCTCAACTGACTGTCAAGCTCTCAGACCCAGCACTCGGAAACATTGCCCGGCCGATCTCATTCTTGTTCCTTGGAGCATTTGGCCTCAAAGCAGCTATTTTCCCTCTATTCTTCTGGCTTCCTGCGTCCTACCCGGCTCCGCCCATTGCTGTTTCGGCGCTCTTTGCAGGACTTCTCACCAAGGTAGGCGTTTACGCGCTGATTCGCAGCTTCACGCTCCTTTTTCCACCTCCTCTCGGCGAAGCCAATCACCTTCTCATTGCCATATCAGGACTCACGATGATCACGGGAGTTCTGGGAGCAGTTGCCCAGAAGGATTTTCGCCGGGTCCTCTCCTTTCATATCGTGAGCCAGATCGGATACATGACCATGGGCCTGGCCCTCAATACGCGTCTGGGCATCGCAGCATCCATTTTCTATGTCGTTCATCACATCATCGTGAAGGCGAACCTTTTTTTCGTGAGCGGAATCGTCAAAATCATAGGCGGCAGCTTTCAACTGGAACGACTTGGTGGGCTGTATCTGCATCGTCCTCTTGTCTCGTTGCTCTTTCTCATTCCCGCCTTTTCACTGGCCGGGATGCCTCCCCTTTCGGGCTTCTGGGGTAAATTCCTGCTGGCCCAAGCGGGTCTGGAGTCAGGGCAGTCCGTTATTGTGGCCATTTCATTAATGGTGGGCCTCCTCACCACCTTCTCGATGACGAAAATATGGAATGAAGCTTTTTGGAAACCCTTCCCGGGCGAAACAAAACTCCAGTCCCTTAATAGTACCGAGAAGGTCACTCTGCTTTTGCCGGTCATTGCCCTCGCAGCGATAACGGTCGTGATCGGTCTGTTCACGGAACCCTTCGCGCATATCGCACTCAGGGCCGCGGACGAGCTGCTCGGGAGAGAAGCTTATATCAAAGCCGTACTGGGCAGCACCGGAGGACAATCATGAGGCTATTCCTGTGGAATCTCCTTCTTGCGTTCTTCTGGGGAGCGGTATCTGACGAACTCACATTATTGAATCTACTATTTGGATTTGCGATCGGCTTTCTCTCTCTTTGGATCGCAAGGCGGACACTCGATGAGATCAACTATTTTCAGAAGATCGTCCACATCATTTCATTTTTTATCTTCTTTGCCAAAGAGCTGGTCTTGTCTACACTCAAAATTGCTCATGATGTGATGACTCCGAGGCATCGCATGCTTCCCGGCGTATTAGCCATTCCCTTGCAGGCAAATACAGATCTCGAAATCACTCTTCTTGCCAACATCATTTCGTTGACACCAGGAACTCTCAGTCTCGACATCTCCTCGGATCGGAAAATTCTCTATATCCACGCAATGTATATCACCAATCGTGACAAGGAGATGTTTCGCAAATACATCAAAGATCAACTGGAACGGCGTGTCCTGGAGTTACTCCGATGAATCCGGAATCAAGCCTCTGGTTGCAGTGGACTCTGGCGATTGCATTCGGGAACATGTGCCTGTCGTTCATTCTCGTGTTCATTCGCCTGGCGATCGGTCCTTCACTTCCGGACCGGGTTGTTGCACTCGACCTACTGGCGGTGCTTTCGGCAGGTTTCATAACGATCTACGCAATATCCGCCCATCAACCTGTTTACCTGGATGTGGCAATCACCCTCACGTTAATCGCTTTCCTGAGCACGGTAGCTTTCGCGCGTTATGTCCAGCAAATGGGGACAAAACGAAAAAAGGAGGCTCCATGAACGAGATTGTCGCGGGAACGTTGCTTCTTGTCGGATCGCTGTTCATGCTGATCGCGTCCCTGGGGGTTTTACGAATGCCTGACCTGCTGATGCGCATGCATTCATCGACCAAAGCCGGCACGCTTGGGATAGGCTGCGTCTTTTTGGCCATTGCAGCGTACTATCAGGAACTTGGAGTGACCACTCGTGCGCTAGCCGCGATGAGCTTTATGATTCTCACTGCCCCGGTAGGAGCACACGTCATCGGGCGCGCCGCATACTTCCTCGGAGTCCCGTTATGGAAGGGCACTTTCACTGACGAACTGAGGCAGGCGCATCTTGCGCAAGAAAGGCCAGGAGCGTTACCGGAATCATCTGACCGCAATAATCCGAACAACTGACACCGCTTGGCTAGCATCCGCGCTGCCCGTGCCTGGTGCATTGGGCGATCTTCAGAATTACCTCCACGTACCCTTGAGCCCGATTGTAATGAAAGAGCGCATCAGTCTGCGAAGGAACGTCTACCGGTTTCCATCCGTTTGACTTGAGATAGAAGGCAACGCTCTGGATGGCGTCTTCCATCTTGAAGAGATCCGCGCCACCCTTGCTTTGATTGGGCCTGGCCCATTGAAGGTAACTGGACGGGATGAATTGTGGAATTCCAAAGGCTCCTGCATATGAGCCAAAAAGCATGGAGACAGATCTGGGATTCTTGCGATGAATCTCGCTCAATGACTTGAGCTCCGTAAGCGCCCAATTGGATTTTGCTATCGATCGATCGATCACCTTTTGCCTGTGCTCGGTTACGCTTGCCGGAGCGCGATTTCGCAGGGCAGATAAGGTTGCTTTCATCACTTCCGGATGATCCGCCTGGAGAAGACTGAAATAGACATTCGCGACTGGATACCTTCCCGTCTGCGTTCCATGTTTCGTTTCCACCCATAAAAGCGCGGCAATCACCTCTTTGGGCACGCCCGACCTTGCCTCGACCTGCTTCAGCTTTCGCTGATATCTTGCGATGAATTCGCGGCACTTCTGGACCGCTCGTTTACTGTAATGGCCCGAGTAATCGCCCTTGCTCAAAAAACCGAGCACGTTCAGCTCCACGATCCGATCTCTCTGCTCCGGAAGATAGGCTTGCTCGAGGGCTGCAACCAAGGAATCGGAAATCCCGGCTTCCTTGATTTTCTTGAGCGCATGCTCCTTGGGGGTGAGCGCATTAGTCTCGACACTCGATTCGACCGCGATCGGCGCAATCAGGAGTAGAATGATCCATTGCCAGCGAAGCGATTGTAGGATGCGGCGAAGACCCATCCCCTTAAGCCTATGGATTATTCCACAGGCTGACAACCCATCTCCAAGGCCGGCCGGATGATCGTGCGAAATTCGAGGAGCGAAAAACGTCATTGGATTGACTGTGTTCGTCCAACCCTCAAGCGAGTTGTTGACCGACAAATTCCTTCAGGTAAGACTTAAGGAGTGAGTCCGAACCTGCTCATCGCCATCGTCTCGTTTCTGCTACTCCCCGAAGCCTGGTGCGCAGAACAGTGTTCTCCTTCAACTGGTTTTGAGACAATCCAGCAAGCAGCACAGTCCGCCACCCGCGCAGTGACGGCTACTCCTGGGACCAGGCTTTCCCATAGAAATATCGTCTCTCCTGACGATCTCCGTAGACATGACACCCGGATTCTGGCCGAACTTCTAGTGGAGCGACTTCACACAGAATGCGATATTCCAAGGGGAACTCCGGAAAACGATTCTGGAATCGATTCTGAGGCGCAGATCATGATGATGGTGCCGGCGAGCGCCATCGATTCGATCGCAAAATATGGATTCCTGAATCAGCATGTGACGCACACCACCGCAGGACTCAATTCGCAGAGAGTTCGGTTTGAAGTCGAACAAGATCTTTCAATGATGCGCTTGCCGTACAGCAATAAGGCTCGCGAACTACTGCCGAAGTACGCGATGTTGAATGTCTTGCGCGACGACTTTGGAACGGTTCCACTGCCCATAGAGCAATATGGGCGCATCGTATTCGTGTTCAAGGATTCGGTAAAACGGAGAACGACGTGGACCTATGACGACAGCCTGATCTTGAAGAAGAACAAGATGCTCACTGCTCAGACAACACGTTACAAAAAGAACGAGACCAACAAATGCGCGGAATACTGCGAAGCGCAGGTTTGGGGCGCTCTGGATTTAAGCGACGTGGATCACATCATGGTTCCCGTCGGAGATGAAATCTCATCTTCTTTGCAGAAGCTCGGGTTGCCGATTTACCGAATGGATCCGAAACCGAAAACCGCGACAGGAGTCGTAAAATACACGCGATTGAATCAAGAACCCTTTGGCAACGCCCCGATCACTGCCACCGCCGACCTCACGCCCGAGAGTGACGAAGCGAGAAGAAACAGAATGCATTCAGCAAGCCTCATCTCGTGGGACAAAAAACTCGGGTCGAAATCGCCGACCGAGCTGATCAGCGAAATCTCAGCGTGGAAAAAAGATCCAGACGCCTTCGACTTCCCCTACTTCGGCATTCCTCACGAACTTATTCCGCTCAAGCACGGTGAACTCTTGACTGCTGAACTTGCAACCCGCGAAAAGTCCGAAGAAACCGTAGTGGCGCTGAAAGAGCTGCTCGCTTCCAAGGAACCTTTCATCCGAGAACACGCTCTTTCAGGTCTAAGCGAACTTCCTTGGGCGGAATTGAAAGCACTTGTACTCAAAGCACTTAAAGACGCGGCACCATCTGTTCGGCTAACAGCACTCGCGATCGCAAGCGATCACAGCAGCGAAGGAGATGTGACGCAAGCAATGTCCCTGGTGAAGAAAGATTCAGAGGGCAGAATCACCAACTGGCTCGCGCGTCTTGGGAAGCGACGGCTCTGTGACTAGGAATTTTCTTTTATCACTCCTGTTTCTCTTGCAGCTTGAGAGTCATGTAGCGATCGCTTCTGGCGTGACGTCCTGCACTCAGGGGAAAGGATGCCACGAACCGATCAGCCCGGCTTTCGAAGCATTAAACGAATCGAAAGATAAATTGCTCGGGGCGCTGTTGGACCTCCCCGCTGTCGAAACAGATCCAAAACGCGGCTTCCTCAAAACGACCCCTGACGACCCTTTCAAAAGAGAAATTCCAGACTATCTCTTTGATCGCGTGCTCGCGCTGGCGGAAGGAGACCCGGAAGTCGTCTCTTTGTTTGACCTTGCGGCAAAGAAAGCTGGATTGAAGAACCGCGCTGAACTCGGGTCTTTCGTTAAAATATGCAATTCCGGCCTCACCACTCAAAACAGCGTATGTGTGAATAAAGACGGCTCGCTTGCGTCCTTCTACTCGATCGTGGTTCACGAACTCATTCATTACGTGCACTTCGATTCCATGCAGAAGGGAATCAACGCGAAAGACGTTCTCGATTACAAAACGCCGAATGATTTCGTCAGGGACGCCCTCCAGGTCAGAGGCGGGGAACTCGAGGCGTACTCCGGACATGGACGCGCCTACCTGCGCCTGCGCGGACGTCTGGGGTGGAACGACATTTCACGTAAAAATAAATTTCTGAGACTTCAGGGATTCAACTCCCTTCCGGAAGAGACGTTTGACAATGAAGGGAACGTATTACATCCGGAACATCTTCTGGCGAACATCGCGAAAGACTACTCCGAGATGTACCTGGACATTTTCGCCAGACGAGTAAAAAGCGCGCACGCGCACGCCAAGCGTCTGCACGACTTCTACAACGACCTCATCGCGAAGGGCAAAAGCCATCCGTCCTATCCGCCCAAACTGAAAGCCGCTGCCGAAAAGCTGCTTGCGCTTGAGCAAAGATTTCCGACTCTTATTTCAAAATAAACCAGGCTGCCGAATCTACAGGGTGAATCTGAAGCCCGTCAGGACGACGAAATGGTTGTATTTCGTCACCAAAGGAGAATCGGGCTCTTCAAAATTCAGAAGACCCCATTCGAATCTCGCGTCCGCGACGAACTCAAGAGCGGCAGAGACCGGAAACCGGGACTGCACGTTTGCTATGAGACCGATATTCGCGTCGCGAGGCGGGATCGTGTTCTCTGAACGCTCTGAGTTGACGTATTCGAAGTTTCCGATGACGTACTCGTAATAGACACCGCCGCCCGCATGCAGAAATGGCAGGACCGCGTAACGCGCAATCACCGGGATCTGAAGCCCAGTCCAATAACTGTTCGTCGTCAAATTCTGATGAGAGATGATTTTATGCGGAAGATAAATGAGCCCGCTTTCGAACTGAACCGAGTCCGCAAGCACTGTATCAGCTAGAACGCCACCGCCGAAGTTCGATCCAGTGGTGTGGGTTCCATAGTTGAAAGTACCGCCGGTGATATTCAATCCTGAGACAGGAGTGATTCCGACGGCCTGCACAACAGATGAAGAGCAAAAAACCAGGGTTATTAAAACAAGGCGAACAAGGCGTAGTGTTTTGACCATGCCTTGATTTCTATCATGAGAATTCCTAATCGGGAAGGCCGCACGCTATCGCGGGCTTATTGCGCGCCGAAATCCTGAACCCAGTACCCGGTTCCCGATTTGCTTCTGGCATAGCCCACGCCGAGGTCTTTGTAGCCTTGCCCGAGGATATTGGCCCTGTGGCCCGAACTATTGATCCAACCCTGCATCGTCGCTTCTGGCGTGGAGTAACCATAGGCGATGTTCTCGCCATAAGTGCGCCAATCGTAACCTGCACTCGTAATTCTCTCTCCGACCGTCACGCCATCCGGGGACGTATGATCAAAAAACCCTTCATTTGCCATTCTCTCAGCAAAATCCTGCGCGGCCGACGCGAGCTGCGAATTCCAAATCAAAGGACTCAGGCCATTGGCGGCTCGGTACTCGTTCGTGAGACTAAAAACCCCTTGTGCTTCCGACAGGTCCTCGTCTGTCCGCGTGTCTGTGTCATTCGGAGCGAAATCCCAGGGCCGCGTATCGTCATGGGTTGACGGATTATCGTCTCGATAACCGTCGCAGGCACTGAACGCGAGTGCAATGCCCAGGAAAAGCGCTGACCTAAGGACAAGGAAACAGATCGACTGAGCAACGCTCATCAGGACACCTCCGCTTCAGGAGATATACGAGATGAATGTTTGTAAAGTGTCGGCCGCGCAGCAGATTTCTAGCGAGCGCCCAAGGAGGATATCATTCCTTGGCCTTCAACCCTTCATCGAGAAGTTTCAACATGGCTTCGCGCGGATTGAGCACAAACCCCCGCTTCGTATAGACCTTCACCGCGCGATGATTGTGTCTAAATACCATCAAGTGGAGAGCGTTGACGTCGAAGCGCCGAGCTTCCTCTTCTAGGGCTGCGAGAGCCTGGGTTCCCATACCGCGCTCCCGGTATTTTTCACGCAAGTAGAAGTCTGTGACCCACGCTACGCGTCCGGCATATTCAAGATCATAGCCAAAGGTCAAAACAGCATATCCGGCACAGACACCTCCCACGTGAATGAACCAGGCAACACCCAGCGATGGGTCGCGAAGGAGGGTTTCAAGGGCTGGAGCTATCCGCGCAGGCGGAGTATCGATTTGTTCCGCTTGATTGAACTCGGAGATCAAAGGCAAGAGCTGTTGAATGTCATCAGGCAGCACACGCCTAAGTGTGGACAGGGGCATCGGCAACATCTTGATTCATCGCCCAGTGGTGAAAGAATAAGTCTTGCTGATGAACTCGTCAGTTCCGGAGTGCGCGACCACTTTCCAGTAGTATTTTGTATTGGGCTGCCAATCTGAAACACGGACGGTGGGCTCGCGGAGTTCCGGGATGATTCCTGTGGTTCCGGGATCCGTCGCATGAACTTTATTTGCAAGGAGCCCCGGCCCACATCCCACGAACGACACCGTCAGCAACAAAGCGGCGCTCACCGGAATCAGGCCTTTTCCCAGTTCCTGCAGGTCTCGGCGAAACGCGTACCCCAGCAACATCAGCAGGACAGCAAGGGTGGCCGCGGGCATGACCGGGATACTCGGTGGCAGGTTTGGCCGCTCCGGCCCCCCCTTTTTCGTGTCGGTCAGGCTCGCGGGTGCGAGGGCGAGCTGCGGATCCGTGCCGTAGTACACCGTGTAAGTCGTTCCTGCAGGGGCGGCAAACGCCCGCCAGACCAGATCAAACTCCAGAGGCATTTCAGCCTGATCATTCGCGGGATACTGAAGAGCCGGGCGCCAGGGAATTGAAATGATGTTGGAATAAACACTTTCGAGGCCCGCAGAATTGTAAGCGGTTACAGCAAAATAATAGACGTGGTCGTCTTCAAGTCCGTCTATGGTGTAAGTCGTCGTGTTGCCGCCATTGATCGGAGCCGCCCCGTTAGTGGCCCCTACGCCCTGGAACGGGATCGCACTACTGTCCGCTTGGTAATAGACGTTATAGCCTGCGAGATCGCTGTCGGTACTCGGGTCCCATTCCAGGATCACGCTGCTCGCAGACGCAGCATTCCACTGAAACAGAAGAAGAGCGGCCAAAAACGGGTGGGAAATCTTCAGCATGGGCAAGCGACCCTCCGAACGGATGTCATACCAGTCATAACGCAATGCGTCAACACCCCTCCAACTGGATAACTTCCTTAAAATACAGGTCAATTTACTCGGTTTAATTCGAAAACTTCATGAACTCACGGTTGCCGGAACCGGGCGGCCGGTTTATGTTGCGCCGAACAAAAAAATTAAGGGAGCCCGATGGCCCATTTCAATCGACGTTTAGCTCGAAGAGCAGTCCTGTCCTGCATCCTGTTCATGGCGATCACAGGTTTGGCCTCTGCAGCGGAAATCACCTCTGCGCAAACTGCCGCGCCTGCGCGCCACCTTGGGATCACACCCAAAGTCGGCTTGAGCTGGCTCACCTACAAGGAAGGTAGCGCGACGGATTTCGCGGCCATCGGCCTGAAAACGGGAATTGCAGGCTGGCATCGTATCGGAACAGGAACCCTGATTCAATTGAACGGCTCTGTCACGGCGCTTCCCGTAAACGACACCGGATTGGCAGTTCCAGTGCGATTCGCCGCAATGGACGGCACCTGGATCACTGATCTGGGTGCAACGGATAACTCCCCCTCTCACTGGCGCACTCAGCTCGGCTTGGGTGCCTACTACAAACGCATGTTTGTGAGCGGCAATAAATTTGGATACACGGATGTGAACGGCCCGCTTGCTCTCGTCAACTTTGAAAAACATTTTTCCGCAGGCAGTTCCGGGCGAATGGAATTCAGGATCTCTCCTGTCCTGGATGGCCTGATTCCACTCGCACCGTCGAGTCGCGAGCTTGGCTTCACCGTTGAATGGAAAAAACCTCTCGTTGACGGACGTTCACTCGGCGTCATGGCCGAGTGGAGCGAGCTTCGAATCCGTATTGAAAATTCGCAAGTGGAATCCAATTCTCTAGCTCTGGGAGTGATTTATGGCATTTAACCCAAGGATCGTTTTGACCATCGGCTTGGCCCTTCTCGGAGCAGCCTGTAACAGTGACCTGGCGCGGGAAGTGAAATCAGGAGAACCAAAACCCAATATTGAGGGGCAGAAGCCCGTTCCTCAGCCACAACAGCCATCCCCGGTGCGGCGCTGTCAGATCCTCGTGCCCGAAGCTGACTTCAACCGGTTTGTCGCCGAGAAGAGCGCGCTCCTCGACAATTACTTTGTCGAACCAGGGCAGCTCGAAACCTGTGCCGGCACGGATAGAAGCAAGATCACCGGGTACAACTCGCTCACGGTTTATCCGCCTGTCCAGGTGACGGGTGATGCACGTTACAACAACGGTGAGATCGAAGTCCCCATCGGAACCGCGGAAATCACCGAAGAATTTCGCAAGTCCCTTGCAAGCGAGCTTGGCCTGACTGACAAGGATTCCGAAAAATTGAACATCCATGGAATGAAGGAGTCTGGCTATCCATTTGAGGCTCACGCAGCACCAGAGTCCATGCCGCGCGTAAAGGCTCGTCGCAAACAGGTCGGCTTAAATACCGTTCTTGTTTTCAGCAGGAAAAAACGAATCAAGGAAAAGCGCGCAAAAGCCTTCATTCAGGCTTTTGCTCAAGGAAAAAAGGGAATCCGCACCTTCTTCCAAGGAGGTGCTTCTGGTGGCGCGGACCTCGAAACAGGTTCCATCCTGCTTCACGCGCGGGAGCACCAGAAGAAGAACCGATACAAAAGGATCTCCAAGCTTGAGGTTCTGGCTGACTTCTGGACTCGCGCCGAACTGGCCCAGCCCGAACCGCCCACCGAGCTGGATCTCTCCGAAAAAGGCGATGAAAGTCCTGATCGTGACCGAGATGATGTTTTAAAGATCGCCGTGCAATGGCGTTATCACCTCAGCCGGCTCCCCAAGGAGCGCGTGCAGGAAACCCTGGCTCCGATGATTGAGTATGCATCGCGGAGATGGATCCCGAACGCTCCGGAACCGCAAGCCGACACCGCTTCCAGTGATCTGGTAGCGCTTGAATTTCTGGCAGTGCTCGACGCAGAGGGCGAAGGAAAAGGCCCGCTCGCGCCTTACTACTCCCAGTTTCTTCGCCTCCAGCCTTACTACGGCTACGAGAACAGCCCGCATAGCCTTGCCTATCTGAATGAGATCATCCAGATCGTCGATCATGGCACGCTGACTGAATCGCAGCTAACCGCGGTCCACGGCATTGCAGGACAGATGAACTATGAGCAAATGGGGAACCCCGCTGTCTGGGAAACTGCGAAGCAAGTCTGCGGTCAGCTCGGATTCCATGCAGCCAAAATCAGCCGCTTCACTCAGCTCTTTTCCGCCTTCAGCATGGAAAGCTGGCGTCAGGACCGGCCTGAAGCCGCCACTCAGATCCTGGCATTGATCCTGAGACGTCCCGACATGGAGGACAAGAAAGCATCACTCCTTTCACAAGCGCTGACCTGGAACATCTATGGGGAGGAGATCCCGTTCACGACTCCAGGTGCCGCGGTGACACATGCCGAATGCCTGGTTTTTCAACGCGCCATTGACCAGGACAAACTCAATCGAGTGAGAGAGTCTTACAGACTTCACCTCTCGATTGGGCTTTCACCCCCGCGCGCGCTGGAGCACGCGGAAGCGGAACTGCTGGAAAGCGCGTGCCCGATTTAATTCATTTCGCTGCGCAGCTGAGCTGAAAAAACATCCAGGCCGCTGAAATCAGGGAGCCAGATACGCGGTGTCTTCAAAGAGCAACGTTCTTCGCGTCTTTGGCTCCTTTTTACTGAAGCAGCTCCTGAAAATACTGTGATGCCTTATTCGCCTCAGGTCTAAACGCGAATCTCATGAGCAAGAAACCAAAGATCAAAATACCGTAAGGAATGGCGAGTTCAGCTGAAAATGATGCCTGAGCGGATATCACGGCGTAGGTGACTTCAACACAGCCAAAAAATGCGGCTCCAAGCCAAATCAGCATGAAAGCTCTGACAAACGGGCGGAGTGTCATATTCAGCGACAGTCGGCACGCTTCGCCCGTCCACTCCAACCGGCCAGTTATGACAGGCAGGAAGGAGTTGCGATAACGGATAACTCTGGTCACCTTGAAGCTGTCGTGAGCGAACGTACCCTCAAATGGTTTTCCATTTATATCATATAAATGCTCACGAAAACTGCGCATGGGCTGAATAGAGTTTTCGATGCGATTTCGAGCTTCATCCATCCCAAAGTGGCAATCAATGACGACCTTGCGAGTTGGCAAAAGCAGATTCCAGAGTTCCATATCTTTTGGAAGTGTAGCTTGACGCAGCCAGCCTAGTCTGCTCAATTTTTAAGGACTTTTTGCCGATAAGGTGTCGTGGCGGGTCTCAGATTCTTCAGCATCTTTTTCGGCATTTTAATTTCCGCGCTGCTATCCCTAAGCGGCACGAGCGCCGCCAGGCCACTAGATGACTTCTACCTGCGCCTCGGTGTCTCAAGGAACGCCACACAAGAGGAACTCAAGAAAGCTTTTCGGCAACTTGCGATTCGATACCATCCGGACAAAAACCTCACTCTCGACAATGCCGGAAAAAAGGCGGCTGAAGAAAACTTCAAACGCGTCAACCAGGCCTACGAAACGCTCAGTAACCCGGACACACGTCAAAAATACGACACGCTTCTTGAGCGGACCCAAACCCGAAACCGGGGCCGTGGTCCTGAAAAAAGTCAACCTACCGCGCGCCCAGCGCAACCCAAACCGCCGCGGCAACCGCCGCCGCGACAGCCAGAAACAAATGCTCAATCCAGATCAGCTCTTTCCGAGTTTCTCGAAAAGTTCCGCGCTGCCGCTAAAAACGAGGACAGTTTTCTCACCGTGCTCGAGAAAGTCGATTGGAGCTTTAAATCTGAACCGGGAAGCGCATACCGGAAGTTCTCGGAAGATTATTCAAAGGCGAAGAGAATTTTCCTGGCGCAGAACGCTGAAGTTTTTTTTGAAAGCAAACCCAACTCGTCCCATGTGCTTCGTTTTTTTGACCTGCTCGAGGCGAACAGTTCCCCGAAACCGATACCCTATTCAGAAAACTGGGTAAGAAAGGGTTTTGAAGCGCTGAACAAGCAGTGCGATTCGGGAGCGGTTTCGGGCGAGAGCCTCGTAAAGCTCGCCCGCCGTTTGATGCGGACGTACCCTCTCTATCACGACGTTGAGACACAAGAGCTTTCCGTGTTTTCCGACTTCATAGAAACGAGAATCAAAACATTGAACGCGCAGGCCCGCAGAACTGAAGGCAGGAGCGCTCGCGACTCCCTTCTTCAAACCGCTCAACAGCTTGCCTCTGATTACGAAGTGTTCCGCTCTAAAACAAACGGACAAAGCCTTCGTTCCGGGGGAAAAGCGTATCTTCGGCCCATGCAGATCCCGATCGATCGGTGCTCGATCCTGAGCAGGCTCCGTAACTGGCTGTAAATACCCCTCTGAATCGAGCACTTACTGCTATCTTGACTGTTTAAGTCGGAAATAGTACGACTCTCCAGGATTTTAAGGAGAACTCATGAAACGCACGCTCATTTTACTGTCCTTGGTGGCCGCGACATTTACCTGGTTGAGCGTGAGCGCGAGAGCAAGTTTCGCCGATCCGTATACGGAGCCCTCAATCGAGGATGGGCCCGTCATGACGATTCCGGCTGGATGTGATGTTGAGGATTGGTGCCTGGTCAAATCAACCGAGTGCAAGCTCGTCTTTGACGCCCACCCGAACGGGCTTTATCGATCCACAGTAAGGTACTCGGTCGTCAGACGGGCAAACATCGCATGCCCCGGGTACTACGGAACAGAACGTCGGGTGATCACCGGCCCCGTTGAACCCGTTTATTTCCAGAGTACGGTGCAAGGGAGCTGGTCGGCGGCTCGTTCGGAAGCTTTCGGTCTTTGTCGCTCGTACCGGGAAGATTGGGTGAGCCTCGCACCCGAGTGTCCGGCGCGCTGAACACTACGGCCGACCTAACTCACGCCGCCAGGCGCTCATCTTCCGAAGAGACCGGCGGCTTCGCTGTAGCAGGAAATAAAAGCTTGATCGGTACGGCCGGGAACACCTTGAAACGGATCGATGGCTGAATCAGCACGGAGTGCGCATCCAACGACTCCTCCTGAGTGAGAATTCCCATTCTCTCCCAGAACTCAAAACGACCCGCGACCAGCTCTCCGGAATACGGAGTCATTCTCTTGTGCTGAACAAATTGATCCGCCTGCATCCGAGCAGACGATTCAAAAAATCCATGCAGACGGTAAGTGATGTTCTGAGCAAGAGCTTTTTCATCCTGTTCAGATAACCGGTGCCTTGCCTTGAGCTTGAACCGGGTTTCTCCGTGCACGCTCCGCACACGGCAGGAATAGCGATCGTATCCATCTTTGGTGTGCGCCGTTTTCAGATGAATGGTAGCCCAGGCGACATTGCGAGCAAAGGAGCGTTGCAACATATACGCGGGCCCACTCCCCACGTCTGTTCCGAAAAAGTAGGCACCGACACGATCTCCATAACGCACATAGGTGCGGAAAGTGATCTGGTGATAGTTCATGCTCAATTTCGGCACCAGGGACCACCTGAGGTCCTCGTTCAGGAAACACCCTGTAGAAATCAGAGCTCTTTCCTGGCCCCGGGCGTCCGTAAATGTCTCGAGAAGAAAATCCCGTGGAAGATGAGGCCTCACCCGCTGCGCCGGGACGCTGTAAGTTACAAACGCGAGGTGTCTCAGGGTTACTTCAGCCGAAATCGAGTTGAGAGTGCGCTGTTTGTCCATGTCTCGTGCCAAGCAATACGCGAACCAGACGGTGAAAGCCGTCCGCCAATGGCTACCCGTATAAAATTGGCCACGGAGGAACATTCTCAGTGTATGAATAATCCATGTCTCGCCTGAATTTCCGGATCGAAGCCGAAACCGACAGTTCGCTTGCCCGCGCAGGAACACTGACCACGCTGCACGGCGAGGTACAGACCCCCATCTTCATGCCCGTCGGAACACAGGCAACAGTCAAAACCCAGACCGTCGGCCTGCTGCGAAACGCCGGCTCCAGGATCTTGCTCGCCAACACCTACCACCTGCTGCTTCGTCCGGGAGCCGAAGTGTTCCGCAAGTTCGGGGGCATCCACCGTTTCATGAACTGGGATGGCCCGGTTCTCACCGACTCAGGCGGGTTTCAGATTTTTTCCCTCCCCCACTCGCGCAGTCTCGACGAGAACGGCGCCCGATTCCAGAGCTACGTTGATGGACGCATGCACCTCCTGTCGCCCGAGGAAAGCATCGGGATGCAGAAAGCGATCGGAAGCGACATCATGATGGTGCTTGATCAGTGCGTTCCTTCAACCGCGGAATATCCGCACGCGAAAGCAGCCATGGAACTCACGCATCGCTGGGCCAGGCGAAGTCTCGCTGCCCGCGAGGATTCCCCTCAAGCGCTCTTTGGAATCGTGCAGGGCGCCTGTTACGCCGATCTCAGGCGGCAAAGTGTCGAATTTCTTTCCTCGCTGCCTTTTGATGGACTCGCGATCGGCGGCCTTGCCGTCGGCGAAACCAAGAACGAACGTGAAGACGTGACCCAGGCCACCGCGGCCCTCCTACCGCGGAGCCTACCGCGTTATCTGATGGGAGTGGGCACACCCATCGACATTCTGGAGGCCGTGCACCGCGGTGTTGACATGTTCGACTGCATTCTGCCCAATCAACTTGCACAACGCGGGGTCGGCTTCACATCCTGCGGAAAACTGCAGCTTCGGAGAACCGCATACAAATTCGCGGATGAAACACTTGACCCGGACTGCCCTTGCACGACCTGCCGCGAATATTCCCGCGCATATCTGCATCACCTCATCAAGACAGAGGAAGTCCTCGGATGGCAGCTCCTCGCCACTCACAACATCACGTTTTATCACCGCCTGATGCGGGAAATTCGCGAGAGCATCGTCGAGAACCGGTTCATGGAACTTTACCGGGAGAGACAACCCAAACTCGTCCAGAGCGATGAAGATTATCCGGTGGCCGCACCCCGCAAAGGCCGCGCCCCGAAAGCCCGGAGATGGCAGCGCATCGGTGATTACGAAGTTCATACCTCACCGCAGGGATTTTCGAGCATCAGGCAGATCAGCTCGGCGGAGATCATGCATTCGGTGAGCAACCCCGCTGAAGAAGCCCACCGGCTTTATATCGAACAGTCGCGTCTTTCTGAACGTCTGGAGCATGCAGAAAACGATTCACCGCTGGTGATCTGGGACGTCGGCCTCGGAGCTGCCTCAAACGCCATGGCGGCCGTCGCCTGTTTTGAGAATTGCGGCACGCCGTTGCGACCGCTTTCGCTGATCAGCTTCGAAAAAGATCTGGATCCCCTTCTGCTCGCCTCGAAACACACTTCCCGGTTCCCGCATCTCAGACATCCGGCACCCCATTGCCTGCTGGAAAAGGGCGCCTGGCAGGATCCAACAGGAAAGCTCGAATGGCAGCTTCTCAAGGGGGATTTCCTGGAGCATTTTGAAAACGCTTCCGTCCCCGATCTCATTTTTTATGACCCCTTTTCATTCAAGACCGATAGTGCGCTCTGGAACCCCGCCGTCTTTGCGCGCATTTACCGACACTGTCACAAAACTGATACGGAGCTGTACACGTACTCGGCTTCGACGGCGGTACGCGCGTCGCTGCTCGCTTCCGGCTTCTATGTCGCACGAGGCGCTTTCACGGGCCCCAAAACCGAAACAACGATCGCGCTTACAAGGCCGCCTCGCGACCCCGCCACCCTGCTCGGCTCCGAGTGGCTGCAGCGGTGGAACCGCAGTGATGCGAAATTTCCTGCCGGGCTTCCAGCCGAACTGCAGCCTGAATTTGAAAAGCGCATTATGAGCCACGCGCAATTCACGATCGCGTAGCCCTCTCGATGTATTGAGCCGCCGCGATCAGCCCGCTCATAAGAACCAGGGATACCAGGACGGGACTGAGCTGCAGTTTCCACGCGAGCACAAAAAGCACAATGTACTGCAACGTCGTTGTCAGCTTTCCGAAAAAAGTGGGCGCCATCTTTTCGAACTCTGCCCAGTTCCGCCGCAGGAACAGCGCCACCGCGCCGATCGCGACGATGATATCGCGCGCGCCCGTTGCTGCGAGCTCCCAGGCGGTGATCTTATTCTCAAAAAAGAAAGTGAGCGCCACGGATAAAAAGAAAAGCTTGTCCGCCACCGGATCAAGAATCTGTCCGAGCCGGCTCGTCCATCCGAAGCGTCTGGCAATGAAGCCATCGAGGAACTCCGTCGATAAGGCACTGATCAGAATCGGCAGCCGTGCGTTTTCCGAGACGAATGGGAACACGAACGCAAGCGCTATCCGGACACTCGTAATGAAATTCGGAATCTGACCGGATATCCGTCCCATTTTAGCCCTTGATGTTTCCGACCGGAACGAGTTTGACGACTCTCCTGCTGAGTCCCGCAGCTTCCGAAACAGCTGCGACCTCGTCAATATTCTTGTAAGCCTTGCCTGCCTCTTCGGCGAGCCCGGAGTAGGATGCACTTTTCACATAGATTCCACGGCTCGCCATATCATCCATGAGCTGCCTGCCTTTGAACTCGCGCTTGGCCTGAGTACGGCTCATGATCCGGCCGCTTCCGTGCGCCGTACTGAAGAAGGACGAAGCCCCTGACGCCGAGCCCAGCATCAGATAAGAACCTGTTTCCATGCTCCCGCCGATGATGACCGGTTGTCCCAACTGACGATATCTCTCGGGCAAACCGGGCATTCCCGGACCGAAAGCGCGAGTGGCGCCCTTACGATGCACCAGGAGCTTGCGCTCATGACCGTCCAACAGATGTGTCTCCAGTTTCGCTGTATTGTGGGCAACATCATAGACCATATCGAGGCCAAGCTCTTCCGGACTTTTTCCGAACTCATCGCTGAAGACCTCGCGGATTCGGTGCAGGATTATCTGGCGGTTCGCAAAAGACATATTGATGGCACATTTCATCGCAGAAAAATAAGCCTGCCCCTCAGGCGATTCAAACGGAGCGCTGGCCAGCTCTCGGTCGAGGAGTCTTATTGAGTATTTTGAGCCCATGACCTTCAGAAAGAGCTTGAGATAATCACTCGCCACCTGATGACCGAACCCTCGGCTTCCACAATGGAACATGATCACGACCTGATTGGGAATCGTGATTCCGAGCTTACTCATCGCGTCGGCATCAAAGACGTTTTCCGGTCTCGCGACCTGAATCTCGAGATAGTGATTTCCGGAACCCAGGGTGCCAACCTGCTTCCGGCCCCGGGCAATCGCCTCTGCACTCACGTGAACCGGGTCGGCGCCCGATACATGCCCGCCGTCCTCGGTGAGCACCAGATCCTCGGGCCGCGCATAGCCGTTCTCCAGGCACCATTGGGAACCCTTTTCCGCAATCTCCAGAAAATCGCTTGCGGAGAGGTCAACAAACCCCGTGCAACCCACGCCGGCGGGGACTCTTTCGTAGAGGCGGTTTACAAGAGCTCGTAGCCTGGGTTTCACCTCATCCCACGTCAACTGAGTCGTCACGAGCCGCATTCCGCAGTTGATGTCAAAGCCGATCCCACCGGGCGATATGACTCCGCTTCGGGCATCCATGGCGGCCACGCCGCCAATCGGGAAGCCGTATCCGGAATGGCCATCCGGCATGCAGCACGCATAACGTACAATACCGGCCAGCGTGGCGACATTCGTAATCTGGTCGAAAACCGCTGCGTCCATCTGTTCCAGCAGCCCCTTAGAAGCGAAAAGTCGTGCGGGCACTCTCATGCCGGCCTTATAGCTGATCGGAATTTCCCAGAGCGTTTCTCCGAGCCGTACCAGACCGCGAAGCATGTTTTCACTCGAAGGAGGGTGGTAATCAGGTAGCCTGACCGGTTGGGCCATAGACAAAACTCCCAAACGCCTTTGTTTTGCAAAGCACGGGCGAGGCGCGGGCACGGCTTAAGCAACAGGCTTTATCTATGGCGGGAGTTGAAAAAAAAAATTCCACCGCGCGATCCACTCCGTCACGAAATCGAGCGGGATATTCTGGATCTGGTCATACAACTCGCAAGCGAACTCCATCCCACCCGAGTCCTCGTGGAAGCAAGTCCCGCTGATTCGCTTCAAAACAGGTTTGGAATCGATAGCATGGGTCGCGCGGAACTCGCGCTGCGGATAGAGAATTCGCTCGGCTTTCGTCTGCCAGATTCCGTCATCGCAAACGCTGAAACGCCGGACGATCTTGTTTCTGCGATCGTTTCAACGGGAACCCTGCGGCGCAAGTCAGCAGACATGCGGGTCAGGCCAAGTGACAGGTCCGGTAGTCGGGATCATACGGCAGCGCAAGAAACCGATTACGCCGGCACAGCGAAGACCGTCGTCGAGGTTCTTTACCGGAACGCGGAAAGAACGCCGAACAAAGCATACCTCGAGTTTGTCGATCCGGAAGACAGGTCCCATTTGCTTACGTTCGGCGAGCTCGTTGAATCCTCCCGCCAAATTGCAGTGGGTCTTCAAAGTCGCGGTTTATCACATCATGAGCCAGTAGCCATCATGCTGCCCACGTCTCTCGATTTCTTCTTCAGCTTTTTCGGTGTACTTCTGGCCGGAGGAATCCCGGTCCCGCTGTACCCTCCGGACCGCCCAGGCAAACTGGAAGATTATATCCGGCGGCAAAGCGGCATACTCTCCAATTGCGAAACACGCTTTCTCCTCACCACCGAAGAGGGACTCAAACTGTCTCCGGTTCTTGCCCCCAGGTTACCGACATTACGAAACCTCGTGATTCCGAGGGAACTGAAATCCCCGAGTGGGCTTCTCGCTCGGCCGAATATACAAGGAAACGATACGGCACTTCTTCAGTACACCTCGGGTTCCACTGGCGACCCGAAAGGGGTCGTTCTCACTCATTCCAACCTCCTGGCGAACATCCGCGCGATGGGAAAAGCAGCCCAAGCAAGCTCGTCTGATGTTTTTGTCAGCTGGCTTCCGCTCTATCACGATATGGGGTTGATAGGAGCATGCCTCGGCACGCTGTATCACGGCGCCTTCCTGGCGCTCATTTCCCCCATCTCATTTCTCACTCACCCCTCTCGCTGGCTCTGGATGATTCATCAGCACCGCGCGACCCTTTCGGCCGCCCCCAATTTCGCATACGAACTCTGCTCCAGGCGAGTCAGCGATCAGGAACTGAAAGGCCTTGACCTGAGCAGCTGGCGCATCGCCTTCAATGGCGCAGAACCGGTCAGCCCCGAGACCATTCAACGCTTCAGTCACCGCTTTGAGCCGGCAGGCTTCAAATCAGAGGCCATGAAACCGGTCTATGGACTGGCAGAGTCATCGGTAGGACTCGCATTCCCGCGCCTTGGGCAGGCTCCACGAATCGAAAGGCTCATGCCGGGTCGACACACGTTTGTCAGCTGCGGATTTCCGCTTCAAGGTCACAAGATCCGCGTGATCGATTCGGAAGGCCATATCCTACCTGAGCGCGAGATCGGCCGAATCGAGTTCCAAGGACCATCGAGCACTTCGGGATATTTCCGGAACCCATTGGCAACCGGGGTTCTGCTGCAACACTTTCCCTGGATTGATACTGGCGATCTCGGATTTATTGCCGACGGTGAGGTGTTCATCGTCGGCAGAGCCAAAGATGTCATCATTCGTGCCGGCCGCCATGTGTTTCCACACGAACTTGAGGAATTGGTCGGAGATTTGCCGGGTATTCGAAAAGGGTGTGTTGCCGTGTTTGGCGTGAAAAGCTCTCTGACTGGAACGGAGCGAATCATCATAGCGGCCGAAACGCGCTTCAGTCTCGAAAACGAGAGATCAGCTCTTCTCAAGCGGATAGCGGAACTCAGCGCGAGCACCCTCGAAATCCCCGCGGATGAGGTTTTGCTCGTTCCGCCCCGTTCGATTCCAAAAACGTCCAGCGGAAAACTCCGACGCAGCGAGTGCGCGCGTCTGTATGAAACAGGTCAGCTGGAGCGGCCGCCTTCGCGTCTCGAACAAACGTTGCGAGTGGCCTGGACGAGCGCCGTTTTTAGTTTCCTTCAGCTGGTCGGGCGCTTCCGAAGGAAAGCCTATGGGATCTATGCCTGGGCTGTGGCAATCACCCTTTCGTTTCCAATCGCAATCGGGCTCCTCGTGATACCCGCCTTTCCGGCACGTTTCTCCTATGCCCGGCGATGCGTGCGCCTCGGCCTGTGGCTCACCGGTCTTTGTCCTGAGATTGTCAGGAAAGACGGGAGCGAGCCTCATGCGGCACTGCCAAGTCCATCGATTCTCGTAGCCAACCACGCGAGCTATCTCGATGCCTTCGCATTGATCGCGGCCCTGCCGGGCACTTTCCGATTCGTCGCTAAAAAAGAGTTCGAATCAAACAGAATTCTCTCGCCGTTTTTCAGGCGTTTAGGCTGCATCTTTATCGAGAGAGCCGCACCCCAAGCGACTATTGAAGGCTCCCGCTCACTCGAGGAAGCAGTGAACGCAGGGAATACTCTTATGATTTTTCCCGAGGGAACCTTCACCCGTGAATCTGAATTACGCCCCTTTCATCTGGGAGCTTTTTTCACTGCTGCCAGCACCGGGGTTCCGATCGTTCCCATCGCCATTCACGGAACGCGATCGGTATTGAATGCTGATCGACGGATGCCGCGCCGGCACGCGATCCGAGTCACGGTATTTTCGCCGGTTTGCCCCGAAGGCACTGGATGGAAAGAGTCACTACGGCTCAAGAACGCGGCCCACCGGGCGATTTTGAGCAGCAGCTAAACGTCCACGACCACAATCGCCTTCCAGCTGTTTCCAGCCTGCCACACCTTGAGACGATGAAACGTGACTGCTTTGACATCAGTTCCAAGCCTCTGGCGTTCAGGATCGATCCGATCACCTTCCAGCTCCGCAATGAGTTCCACCCACCTCCTCGAAGGAGCATACTTCAGGTCAACATGCCTGACCCGGAGCAGAAGTTGATCGACATCTTTCCAATAGATCATTTTGTCCAGAAGCTCCTGAAGCAGCTCCATCACTTCCTGATGCTCGGGCCCTATCCGGCGTTTTAGATGCACTTCACGGCGTTCCTTGAGCTCGATGGAACCAAGATCCTCCACCATCAGATTCGTGAGCGCATCGCCCGCAGCCTGAAACAGCTCCTCGATACTCTCCCCTTCGGATTCGAAAGCCGCGTCAGCGTAACTGAGATGATCCAGATAGCGGTAGTGCTTCACGATGCGATCTTCCCACTCCTGTCATGAACCGCGTTGCGCGTTTTGTGCCGTGAATATCGGCTCAGCAGGGGCTTGGCACTCCGATTGCTGCCTCACGGTTCTTATGGAAAACACGGGCTCAGGGCCTTTCAGCGGAAAAGTAGCGCTTGTCACCGGCGCATCATCGGGAATCGGGAAAGCGACCGCCCTGGCTTTCGCACGCGTCGGAGCCAGGGTTGCGGTGGCGGACATCGCCGTCGACGGCGGCAATCAGACTCGACGCATGATCGAGGAGCTGGGGGGAAAGGCCATCTTCCTTCGCTGTGACGTTTCGAAGGAATCAGATGTCGCTTCGATGTTGCATCAAACCATCGACGCGTTCGGGCGCATCGATTGTGCTTTCAACAATGCCGGAATAGAAGGCGCGCAGGGTTCCACGGTCGATTGCACGGAGGAAAACTGGGATCGCGTTTTAAACATCAATCTCAAGAGTGCCTGGCTCTGCATGAAATACGAAATCCCGGCCATGCTCCGGCAAGGGGGCGGCGTGATCGTGAATTGCTCGTCCATTGCCGGGATCGTCGGATTTCAGAACATTCCGGCCTATGTCGCGAGCAAGCATGGCCTGATCGGACTGACGAAGACAGCCGCGTTGGAATACGCGAAATCGAAGATACGGATCAACGCTGTGTGCCCCGGGGTGATTCGAACGCCCATGATCGATCGATTCGCGCACGGCGAAGCTCAGGCCCTGCAACAGCTGATCGCAGGCGAGCCAGTCGGACGCGTGGGCGAACCCGAGGAAATCGCCGCGGCGGTTTTATGGCTTTGTTCTGATGGAGCTTCGTTTGTGACCGGTCATCCGCTCGTTGTAGACGGCGGTTGGGTCGCGCAATGACAAAAAAAAGCGGATGCCCTTCACTGGGCATCCGCCTTGTACTCATAGGAACGGCGGGGGGATTGGGGGGGAGCCGTTTGAGTACCTCTTCAACTGT